>Ga0316603_10001245_pt1 | contig 13422 bp, 8 predicted proteins | sample OWC_soil_day10_n_FD_207649 | JGI IMG/M metagenome (GOLD analysis project Ga0316603, IMG submission 207649) | Wetland soil microbial communities from Old Woman Creek delta, Ohio, United States - OWC_soil_day10_noCT | ecosystem: Environmental > Terrestrial > Soil > Wetlands | place: USA: Ohio...
GCGACGACCGTCTGTTTCCTGTTCAAGCATCACCTTGTACTCCTGCAGGCGCTGCGACTGGTCTCTCACGGCAGCACCAGCAGCACCGGCACACGGGGCAGCCGCCGACTCGTTGAGCCTCACTTCCGCGGCTCCCAGAATCGCTCGCGCCTCTTCATCTTTTCCTTCATCAAGCGCCTGTGTCGCTTTCTCCACTGCGCGTGTCGACAGGGCCACGTCCGCTTTGGCCTGGATATCCATATCCCTGCGCTTGTCGACTTCGGCCTTGTCGGCTGAATATGTCGCCAATGCAGTGAACGAGGCAAGACGCTCTTCCGAAGTCGCATCCGTCTTGTGTTGCAGAATACCCTCTGCAACCTGCACCGAGCCCTTGCCACGGGGGACCTCCATCTCGATGGTGATCTCCCGGTTGTCGCCGCCGTACAGATCGCCCAGCTCAATGGTGCATGTCCCTTCGTTTCCGCTCCACTCGTGACCGATTACGTCCGATACACGCACATTGGCTCCGAGGTGGATTTGCACCGAGGCGTGGTGGGCATAGATCGTGGACAGCATGTCGAACTCACGTCGCATGATATGCGCGAGGCCGTGGGGGCTCTCGATGAAGTAGTAATTGCCGCCGCCGCTCTCCGACAGCGCAACCATGAGATTCTCGTTGTAATCGAGTCCCACGCCCATGCTCGTTAGCGAGATGCCCTTGGTGCGGTACCGCCGCGCAATCCGGCTCAACTCCCGGTCGTCGGTGATCCCGACATTGGCAAGGCCATCCGAGAGCAGAACCACCCGGTTCACATATTCCCGGTGCAGGTTTCGCTCGACCTGCTGATACCCTTCGAGCATCCCCCCTCCAAGGTTGGTGGAGTTCCGGGGCTCAATGCTGCGGACAAGCCGCTTGATCCTCTCTTTGTCGCCAACCCTGCCGGACGGACGCAGCACATCGATAATGTCATCGTACATGACAATCGAAAAGATGTCCTGCTCTTTGAGCTGATCAATCAGCGTGCAGAGAGCCTGTTTTGCATATTCCAGCTTGCCCTGGTCCGCCATGGATCCGCTCCGGTCGAGCACCACAGACAGATTCATCGGGCGCCGGTCACGGGTGGACATAGCGGGCACATGGACCGAAAGCTGCAGGAACACCTGTCCCCCGTCCGCGAAAATGGTCGGGGAATTCAGATGAGCAGTGATCTTTGCTGACGGGCCCGCACAGGTGGCTGTGGTGAGCCCCGAAAGCATGACGGGAACGAACAATGAGGCGAGTCTCATGGGTGATTCCTCCTGTGTGTGTTGAAATCCGCAATGTGATTCGGTACCTTTGTTTACCTTCTGCGTGTTAATGACATCAACCTGTGAAAGGTAAATGGCCTCACCGCTGCTCTATTTTGACAGGGATGCGCGGCTCCTGGACCGCCTCCGGAAGGGGGATGAAGAAGTCCTGGCTGAATTCTATGGGGAAAACCGCGCCGTCATCACGGCCTATGTCTTACGCAACAGCGGGAGCCAGGAGGACGCGGATGATATGCTCCAGGAAGCAGTGGTGATTCTGTGGGAACGTGTGAGAAGCGGAAGGTATGAACACACAGCGAAGACATCGACATTTCTCTATGCAATCGTCAAGAATCTCTGGTCACGCCGCCTGGCACGAAAGCGACGCGAACTCACGGGTGACACGGACCCGGATGATCTGGCCGACCCCGGCGGGTCCCCGCTCGAATCGCTCATGGAGACCGAGCAGGCCGGAGAGGTGCAACAGGCGCTCTCCAGAATCGGCGAGCCATGCCGCACGCTGCTCCTTCTCTTCTACTGGGAGGAACGCTCCATGGAAGAGATCGCTACTCGACTGGGCTTCGCCAATGCTGACACCGCAAAGGCAAAGAAGTATCAGTGCAAAAAGGCCCTCGAACGGGCGCTGAAAGAGGTGGCCTGATGCAAAACGAACACTGGACCCTGGATGAAGAACTGCTGGCGGAGTATGTGCTCGGCCGGCTTTCTGACAGCCGACGCGAAGCATGCGCCAGTCACCTCGCTTCCTGCGCTGAATGCAGGAGGCGCCTGGAGGATGAGCAGCTTCTCGCTGCCGGTGTGCAACGGGCCGGAAGAGAGGAACTTAAAGCACGTTTGCGGGAGCGACTGGGCATCGACGAACACCAGCGGCAGGGAGCGGTGCTTGGAAAGGTTGCAGAAGAAGCGATGGCTGCACCGTACAGCCGCTCAGCTTCCCGCAAGGAGGCGGATGAATCACGCGTGCCAGTCACACCACCTCGGCGAGGACGAGGCTGGATCTACGCGGCTGCCACCGCAGCGTGCGTGGTCATCGTCACCGGCATCGGGATTCTCAACCGCTGGTGGTCCCGCGACGCGCTCGAAACAGTATCATCAGAGCAGAAGATCGCTGTAGCAACCCCTCCTGCGGCGCAGGCAGACAAATCATCGCGTGAACCATCTGTCGCGCACAAGGAAGAAGGGGTCGTAGCATACAGGGAAGAAGGGGTGGACGGTTCACGAAAGGCCACGCCCTCATCAACCCGTGACCAGGCGACGATGCCGGCTGCAGAAACTGCCATCTCCAAGAAGGAAGCGGAGCGCTACGACGTTCTGAAACAGGAAGCGCCCCAATTGGCAGATGAAGTGGCAACGAGTGCAGATGTAAGGGCAAAGGCAACAAACGAGACGGATGCAGAAATGCGGGCAAGGAAGGCGGCGGAGGCGGATGCTGATGCAAGGGCAGAAGGACGGTCAAGACGAAAGGATGCTACCCCGCCGCTACCGACGGTCGGTGCCGCGCTTGCCGAGAAAGGGACCTGGCTCGAAGGAGAAACCACGTACATCAGGATGGACGCAGGGGCCAACACTGCAAGGAACGAAACGGGGAATGTGCTGCGGGCCGCAACCGAACAGGCCAGGAGCGCGCAAGCAATGAGACACCTCAACGCCACCATCGAGCAACGTCCCCTGGCTGAAGCCCCCGCTCTGCGCCAGCAACAGCGCAGGCAACAGGCTCAGTCCGTCCTTACCAATATCCAGCAAACAGACAGCACGCTGCGCCTGACACTGTATCCTGATTCACAATTGAGCGAGCGTGACCTGCGCCAGGCACAGGTCTACCAGGTGGCAGCAGATACAATCGTCGTCGTACTGCCCGGTCAGATGATCAGATATCGGATGGGGTCGCAGGCTGCAATGCCGGTGAAGTAGACTAAATCCGTCAGCGATGGCGCTGGATCACGCTCCTCCCGTTTCGCGTATGTATTGAAGAATTGCATCGATACTGATGCAGCCGGATCAGAACTTTTCATCGTACTTCGTCCAAAGTCTGTCGCCCAGCTTCCACGCTTCCTGCACTGCCCTTTCCCCCCAGAGCATGGAGTACCGCGTCAGAAAGGCCTGGCTTTCCGCAGGCGACTGCTTGAAGAGTTCTAGGGCCTGCTTCTCTGTGCCGGCCTGGCTCTGAAACAACTCCTTTTGCAGCGGTTTCCACACCGCTTCCACATCCCGGCGCATATCACCCCACCGCTGAGAAGCGAGTGTCGAGAGGTGGTTGAATGCCCACCAGGCACAGTCCCGATTGTAACCCGTCACACGTCCGTCGATCTTGAACGATTTCGGCAGGTCCGTCACACCGCAATAGACGGGCGTGTACAGCGCAGTTGCGGCATTGTCCCAGGCCAGCCACACCACGCCTCCAATCGGGTCGGGGAGCGAGCCGCGGGATTGCGTGATTGTAGCATAGACCGTGAACCACCGGGCAATGGTCCGCTCCCCTCTCCATCCCCAACCGCCGTTCACCTTGAACAGTTGCAGCATGTCATATGGCATGAACGGGCAGGCCAGCGGAGAAATCTCGGGCTTGCCCTGTGGGTTCACCCAGGTGATGTTCTTGACAGGGTTGAAATCTGTTCCTTCATAGTAGTCCTGAAAGATCGTCACCAGTTTTTCAACCGTCACCAGCGTGTCCGGCTTCACGGAGAACGGGTAGTTCTCGGAGTTTGGGTGCAGATGAAGCGACGGTGCCAGAAGATCCAGCACACGCCATTCGCGCCGGCGGCTCGCAAACGACTGTCTTCCCTCGGGATCGTACGCATAGCAGAACTCAAACGGACCGTCGGCGGGGTTCCACCAGCCGCTGTCCCTTGCTACGATCATGCAGTTCTCCGACGCCATGAAGAAGTCGCGGTTTTTGAGATCGATCTGCCTGATCCGGCTGGCGTTGGCGTTGACGGCAACGTGGCCATCCGGAACACGCTGCGCAGCCCAGATGGAACCGACGCAGCCCGCTCCCGGACCGACGATCTCGAAATGCCAGACCTCTTTTGTGTCAGCGATTGTCAGGCACTCCCCTGCATCGCGCCAGCCGTACCGGGCCGTGAGTTCGCCTGCCGTCCGGATTGCTTCCCGTGCAGTGGCACACCGCTCGATCAGGATCTTGACCAGCCGCCACAGATCGATCTGCCCCACGTCCGAAACGAGCGATTCCCTGCCGCCGAATGTGGATTCACCTATAGCAAGCTGCCTGTCGTTCATGCACGGCAACGATGTGTTGATGTAGCCGTGTGTACGCTGCACCTGCGGGATCTCTCCAAGAGGGATATTGGCGTATGCCGGCATTGCTCCCGTATCATCATTGCCCACCTTGAACAGGGGGACAGTTGCGCCTGCCGCGTGCATGCGCGCCGGCTGGATGTCGATGTTCGTCCACGATCGATGGTCATCAAGCGTGTGGGATGTGATCACCGAGCCGTCTGCGGACGCGGATTTTCCGACGGTTATAGTCGTGCACCCTTCCGGACGGTTCTCCTGAGCCAACAGCGGAAGGCTTGTCAGAACGAGGAGGACTGCAACCACGAGCGGAACGAGGACGTGCTTCAGCATGGATGTATACCCTTGTTTGTTGATCTCAGCACGGAGAGTTGAACGGAACGATCATGAAATCGCAGACAATATCACCAAGGATCCACTGATATGCAACCAGAGTAGACTCGTTGCGGGGTTTGCACCCGTCTGCAACGTGAACCAGTTCGCAATGGTTGCACCCGTTTGCAGAGTTTCCACCCCTTCGCAACGCGCACCTGTTCACCGTTTGTGGCAAAAGGCCGGCCGTTTTGGTATCTTGAAGCACATCGTTCACCAGGAGCGCCTTATGCGAACATTCCTTTCCTCCGTTCTTGTCATGCTCATCTGTTCGAGCTTCTCTTCACCATCGGCATTCTGTGCTACGCCGGATGTAAATCCATTCTTTGCTCCATACAGCACGCCGTTCGAGACACCGCCGTTTGACCGGATACGTCCCGAGCACTACATGCCGGCATACCAGAAGGCAATGGAAGAACAGAAGCGGGAGATACAGGTCATCACCATGGTGCGTTCCGCACCGACGTTCGAGAATACCATTGTCACCCTCGACCGGAGCGGTGAATTGCTCCAACGGGTGTCCGGCGTGTTCGGTGCGCTGCGTGGTGCCATCACCAATGACCAGCTGGACAGCATCGCCACGATCGCCACTCCTCTCCTGACCGCCCATCGGAATGACATTGTTCTGAACGCGCAGCTCTTCGCACGCATCAAAGCTGTCTATGACATGCGGTCGAAGCTCTCTCTGACGCCAGAGCAGGCGATGCTGCTGGACAACACATACAAGGACTTTGTCCGCGGCGGAGCAAATCTGTCGGAGCCGGACAAACAGCGTCTGCGCAACATCAATGATGAGCTTTCCATGCTCTCCCTGAAGTTCAATCAGAACCTTCTCAAGGAGACCAACACGTACCGCCTAGTCGTGGAAAAGAAGGAAGACCTGGACGGCTTGCCCCAGGATGTCATTGACGCCGCTTCTGAGGCGGCCCGCAAGGCAAAGCTTGACGGCAAATGGGTGTTCACACTGCAGAAACCCAGCTGGATCCCGTTCCTGCAATACGCAAAGAACAGAGCCCTCCGCGAGACCCTTTACAAGGCCTACTGCAATCGGGGCGACAACAATAACGCATTCGACAACAAGGCGATCAGCTCTCGTATTGCCGCGCTCCGTGTCGCGCGGGCGAACCTCCTCGGCTATCCCACGCACGCAGCCTATGTCCTTGAAGAGAACATGGCCAAGACTCCCGCGACAGTCTATGAGTTCCTTGGCCGGCTCTGGGAACCGGCACTGAAGGTCGCGCAGCAGGAACGCGATGCGATGCAGGCGATGATCAACAAGGAGGAAAAGCCGTTCCCTCTGGCATCATGGGACTGGTGGTACTACGCCGAGAAGGTGAAGAAGGCGGACTATGATCTGGACGAGGATGCGTTGCGTCCCTACTTCAAAATGGAAAACGTCCGGCGTGGCGCGTTTGACGTGGCATCGCGACTCTACGGCCTCCAGTTCATCGAACGCAAGGACATACCAAAGTATGCCGATGATGTGGCGGTGTTCGAAGTGAAAGGGATGGACGGCGCTCACATCGGCATCATCTACACGGACTACTTCCTGCGGGGAGGGAAGAGGCCCGGGGCCTGGATGGGGTCGCTTCGCTCGTTCGCCCGTATCGGCGACAGCACGGTGACACCGGTGGTCTACAACGTGGGGAACTTCTCCGGTCCCACGGGCGGGAAACCGGCACTCCTCAGCCTCGAAGAGGTGGAAACCCTGTTCCATGAATTCGGCCATGCGCTGTCCGGCCTGCTTTCTCAGCGGACCTACCACAACATCGGTCTGCCGCGTGACGGCATTGAGCTTCCCTCGCAGATCATGGAGAACTGGGCGCTCCATCCTGACGTCCTCCGGTCGTACGCACGTCATTACGCAAGTGACGAGCCGATTCCAGACGCGCTGATCCAGAAGATCGTCAAGAGCGAACGGTTCAATCAGGGCTTCATCACGGTAGAATATCTCGCGGCATCAATCCTGGATATGGATTGGCACACGCTGACGGACACGACGCAACAGGATGCTGGCGCATTCGAGCAAAGTACATTCACGCGCATCCGTCTGATGCCGGAGATCGTCTCCCGATACCGGAGTCCCTACTTCGCCCACATTTTCAGCGGCGGCTACAGTTCCGGATACTACAGCTACATCTGGGCTGAAGTCCTCGATGCGGATGCATTCGAGGCGTTCAAGGAGAACGGACTGTTCGACCGGAAGACAGCGGAGGCATTTCGCAGGAATATCCTCGAGCGCGGTGGAACCGAGGATCCAATGGTCCTGTACGAACGGTTCCGCGGAAAGAAACCGACGATTGAGCCGTTGCTGAAGAAGCGTGGATTGATGTAGCTTCACAGCAGCTTTTCCGGTACAGGAATGAGTCTGGCTTATCGGTACCGGAATGAATCTGGCGTGTCGGTGCAGGAAATTCGAATGATGATGCGGGGAATGCCGTGGATCTGAGCGTTTTTGACATCTATACTGTTGGTATCGGCCCCTCAAGCTCACATGTCGTTGGACCGATGCGGGCTGCTCGATTGTTTGCTCTCGGTCTTGATGCCGCAGGTCTTCTCGAGCGCACCACAACAGTGTCGATCGAGCTCTTTGGATCATTAGCACTGACGGGAGCGGGACATGGGACACCCCGGGCTCTCCTCCTCGGCCTCCTGGGTGAAGTTCCGGAGCAGACCGAACCGGACTCCATCGACACTCTTCTTCAGGATTTCCGGAGACGCGGTGAGATTGCCCTTCTCGGCCGCCACACGATTCCGTTCCGGGAGAACACGCACCTCATCAACCGCACAAAGGAGCAGCTTCCCTACCACACAAACGGCATGCGGTTCACCGCCAACGGTCCGGATGATTCACCGCTGCAGTCCGGCGTGTACTATTCCGTAGGCGGAGGGTTCGTGGTCGAGGAGACTGCGGAGGGAATCCGTCCGCTCACAGAACGACGGTCTCCCGCTCCGTTTCCGTTTGACAGTGCGCGCGCGCTCCTTCAGCATGCCGAAGATCAGGCGCTGAGCATTCCGGAAATAGTGTTTGAAAACGAGAAGGCCTGGCGTTCCGGAGCTGACATCCGCGCGTCGCTGATGAACATCTGGGACGTCATGCAGAAGTGCGTTAAACGAGGCATCGCAAAGGATGGATATCTTCCGGGAAAGCTCCAGGTCGAGCGGCGGGCCCCGCAGATTCACCGCGCACTTGTGCACCGGCCCGAAGAATCATTGAGAGATCCCCTGAGCATTCTGGATTGGGTGAACCTGTACGCGTTTGCGGTAAACGAGGAGAATGCTGCGGGCGGACGGGTGGTCACCGCGCCGACCAATGGTGCCGCGGGCGTCGTTCCCGCTGTCCTCCACTACTACCAGAGATTCTGCTCGCACCCTGATGACAATGGCATCATTGACTTCCTCCTTACGGCCGGCGCCATTGCGATCCTCTATAAGAAGAACGCGTCTATCTCGGGTGCGGAAGTGGGATGCCAGGGTGAGGTCGGCGTGGCGTGCTCAATGGCCGCAGCCGGGCTGACGGCCGCCCTCGGGGGATCCAATGCGCAGATCGAGGAGGCCGCGGAAATCGGCATGGAGCACAACCTGGGGCTCACGTGCGATCCCGTCGGCGGACTCGTGCAGATCCCCTGCATCGAACGCAATGCCATGGGCGCCGTGAAAGCGATTAATGCCTCACGGCTGGCGCTGCGTGACGACGGGCTTCATGTCGTGTCCCTGGACGATGTCATCGCCACGATGCGTCAGACCGGACTCGACATGAAGAGCAAATACAAAGAGACGTCGCTCGGCGGACTGGCGGTCAACGTGGTTGAGTGCTGAGCTCGATCCTCCGCTTGCGCACGGCCAGATACAGCCAGAGAATCAGACTCGCAATCATCCCGAAGAAGAGAACACGGCGGATGAAGTACGTCCAGACTCCCTCTGTCGGATAGAACGAATATGCGAGCTGAGGCTTGAAGATGTAGCGTTCCAGATTCCCCACCAGAAACGTCCGGTCCTTCACGAACCCCGTGTAATTGTCCCGCACATCTTCCACGTTCGGCGGACGGCGGTACTTCAGGATGGAGTGAGCTGTGAATTCGCTCTGCACAACGCCGTTGCACTGCGTGAATGGCACAGACACGACCGTATCGGCCGACGACAGGTCAAACGGTTTCTGCCACTCCCAGTCGACGTAGACGCGGGCAGTTGTACTGTCAAATGCATTGTGCTGGTTCAAATGGAAAAGCTCTGCGGTGTTGAGCACCTGCCCGTTCTTGTCGGTGATGTAGATGTGCGCATGGGAGAGATCCACAAACGCCCATCGGTTCTGCTCTTTGATGTACGACTCTGCAAATGCATGCCCGGTGTACGTGATGGTGTTGTCCTGGGTCCGCGCACCGAAGACGAACCGTGTCGGAATGCCGGCGCGGTTCGCCCAGTATACATAGACCTGGGCATGCTGCGTGCACCACCCCTTCCCGGTGCCGTTGACCATTTCCGTGTAGAGCTGCCAGGGATTGATCCACCGTTCCTCTTCCTTGGGCACACCCCGGGCATCTTTCAGCTTGATGCGGAGATAGCGCGTCAATTTCTCCATACGCTCGAAGCTTGTCATCCCATCCCGGAGGCCAACCTCTTCACGCAACAGCCGGTCCGTTTCTGCCAGCCCTTCCTGACCAACGTAGGCGTAGTCATCGACCCAGTACTGTACGTTCACCTGGTCGAATTCCCCGCATGGCACGCTTGAACGGACAACGTACACATCGGGGTGGTGCATCCCCAGCGATCCGTAGAATTCCTGAGAATAGAAGCGTATGGAAATCTCCACAGGAGTACCGGTTTCGGGCGGAACCGGGACCAGACGGTATGTATGCAGCTCGCTGAATGTCGTATCGATGCGGAACGAGGGGGTCATGCCGCTCGCTGTCTGCGGGCTTGCACCATCGGTGAAAACCTGCCACTCTGCGACGGGCGTCGTCCCCTCCAGGTTCAGCTGAAGCCGGTTCCGGTCAATGACTTCCCATTCGCGTATGGTCGGGATATCAAGCGGATAGTACAGCGTGGCATACGACGTCGGATAGAAAGAAGACTCCCACTCGCGGTCGAAGAAGACATACAGATTCGCGGCAAGCAGCAGGATGAACAGGAGGGCGCCAAAACGAACGCTCCATTTGTACGGGGTCAGGTCGGGGGCCATAGGTTCTTCTTTATTTTGTCGACTGTTTCCTGGACGACTTTGGTGAACCCTTTCAGGTCTTCGGCGATTTGCGGACCGACATTCTCCTGAAAATGGTCCTTCTCCAGTTCGAGTATAAAGAGGGCGACTTTTCTCCGGTCTTCCGGGGTCATCAGCCGCACTGCGGATTTCACTTCGTCAAGTGTCATGGTTCGGTTCTCCTCCTCATGGATATGTCGGCGGTGGGGCTACCTTCAGCTAGGACATGATCCCGCTTTTTGATGAGAGAGTCAACGCTATCCACACCCTCCCTCTTGACAGAATGAGTCCAATAGCTTATATTCAGACAAAGTGGTCTGAAATAAAGCGTATTCAAAGCAGGAGCAGATCATGAAAGCCTACTGGATTGCCTTCGTGACGGTTGTCGTCCTCGGTTTCCTCGTGCTCGGCTGGGCGGGCTGGCGTATCTACCAGGAAAAGCCCCCCATTCCTGACGCTGTCGTCACGACAGACGGCCGGCAGGTCATGACCGGCGAAGACATCAGCCGCGGCCAGAATGTCTGGCAGGCCATGGGGGGCATGGAACTGGGCTCCATCTGGGGACACGGCAGCTACGTTGCCCCCGACTGGACCGCAGACTGGCTCCACCGCGAGTGCGAGTACATTCTCAATACCTGGGCACGGGAACGCCGGGAAGTCAAGTTCGCAGCCCTCCCTGCAGAAGAGCAGGCCGCCCTGCAGTCACGCCTCTCCACGCTTATGCGTACAAACACGTTCGACCCGGCTACCGGCCGACTGACCCTGAATCCTGTTCGGGCAGAAGCGTTCAGCGCGAATGCTGCGTACTACGCAGACGTGTTTGCCAATGGCAACACCGCGTACTCTATTCCCCGCGGTGCGCAAAGCGATCCCGAACGGCTGCGCCATCTCGCGGCATTCTTTTTCTGGACATCCTGGGCAGCCTCGACAAACAGACCGGGAGATGACATAACCTACACCAGCAACTGGCCACACGAAGACCTCGTCGACAACCGTCCGACAGCCGACGCCGTCGTGTGGACAGGCGTCAGCATAATCCTGCTGCTCGCCGGTATCGGCTTCATGGTGTGGTTCCACGCATCCCGCGAGTCGGAATCGCTCCCGACCATGGTCCCCTCCTCTGATCCGCTCTTCGACAGTACCCACACCCCTTCGCAATGGGCCACGCTGAAATATTTCTACGTGGTTTCCGGTCTCATCCTCCTCCAGATCGTGGTGGGTATCATCACTGCCCACTATGGTGTGGAGGGGAATGGATTCTATGGAATACCGCTGAGTGACTGGCTCCCGTATGTTCTGACCCGTACGTGGCATGTTCAGCTCGGCATCTTTTGGATTGCCACCGCCTGGCTGGCATCCGGACTATATATCGCGCCTGCGGTCAGCGGCAAAGAAATGAAGGGTCAGCTCTTCGGGGTCAACGTGCTGTTCGGAGCACTGCTGGTTGTCGTGCTCGGCTCCATGGCCGGTCAGCTCCTGAGCATTCACCACAAGCTGTCGGGTGACAGCTGGTTCTACTTCGGCCATCAGGGATATGAGTATGTCGACCTCGGGCGCGTGTGGCAGATTGCACTTGCTGCGGGATTGCTCTTCTGGGTCTATCTGGTCGGACGCAACATCCTCGTTGCGATCCGGCGTAACGACGAACACAAATCGCTCCTCGTGCTCTTCCTCATTTCCGCAGTGGCCATTGGCGGTTTCTACATGGCCGGTCTGATGTGGGGACAGCACACCAATCTGGCTGTGGCGGAATACTGGCGCTGGTGGGTGGTCCATCTCTGGGTCGAGGGCTTTTTTGAAGTGTTCGCAACGGTGATTATCATCTTCATGTTCGCCCGTCTCCAGCTCATCCGGGTCCGCACGGCCAACACGGCGGTCATCCTCTCCTCCACAGTCTATCTGGCCGGAGGAATCATCGGGACCCTCCATCACCTTTACTTCTCCGGAACTCCAACGCCGATCCTCGCCCTCGGTGCGGTCTTCAGCGCCCTGGAGGTTGTACCGCTGGTGCTGGCAGGCTTTGAAGCCTGGGACAATCTGAAACTCTCCCGGGCGACATCCTGGACGACAACGTACAAGTGGCCGATCTATTTCTTCATCGCAGTCGCGTTCTGGAACATGGTCGGCGCCGGGCTCTTTGGCTTTATGATCAACCCTCCCATAGCTCTCTATTATATGCAGGGACTTAACACAACGCCGGTCCACGGACATGCCGCGCTCTTCGGCGTCTATGGCATGCTTGGCATCGGTCTGATGCTCTTCTGCCTTCGCGTCATGTGGATCCAGCACACATGGAAAGAACGGTTGGTGAAGTACTCGTTCTGGGGCTTGAACATCGGGTTGATGATGATGGTGGTGGGAAGCCTTCTTCCGGTTGGCCTCTTGCAGACCTGGGCATCGGTGAAGCACGGATACTGGTATGCGCGCAGCGCAGAGTTCCTGGCTACTCCGCTCCTTCAGAACATCAAATGGGCGCGTGTCTTCGGGGATACGATCTTTGCCCTCGGCGCCGTTGCCCTTGTCGTGTTTGTGCTGGGTCTTGCGCTCGGGTACTTTACAGAGAAGCACAAACAGAACTCCTGACCAGGGGGCTGATGCCCGCACTGTTTTCGCCTGCGGTGCGTTCTCAAGGGTCTCATCCTGCACGATTACGCCTTTGATGCACAACCCCCACTCGAATGTCAGCGTGACGGACGAATGCTGCTGCCGTGCATCGGCCATTCTCACAGGTCATCTGATGTCGCACGACTGGTGCCAGAGGAACTCTTCCTCCAGGGTAGTTGAACGTAACCGTCATCAGTCATAGGCCAGCCGAGGCGGTGAGGGAGTTGACAAACCGCCGAAAGCCTGCCATATTGTCTCTGCCACCGAGCATGGCAATAGGTCGATCTGAAGATTCCTCCCCGGGAGATGCCATGAACAGTCAACACAGCGCTGCAGTCCAGGATTTCTACCCCGAAGACTTCGCCCATTGTTACGGCTGTGGATCGTTGAATGCACACGGACTCCGGATCAAGACGTATGTTGAGGGTGAAGAGACTGTTGCGCGCTTTGTTCCCCTTGCCCACCATACAGCCATCCCCGGTTTTGTGTATGGTGGCCTGATTGCTTCGCTGATCGATTGCCACAGCATGGCAACCGCTGCGGCAGCGGCCGAAAGGGCAGCCGGAAGGAAGATCGGAGAGGCCCCCGCTCCACGGTTTGTCACTGCCGCATTGCATGTCAACTACCTTCAGCCGACACCTCTCGGTCCGGAGTTGACGCTGCGCAGTCACGTGCAGTCATTCTCGCCAAGAAAAGTTGTCGTTGTCACCGAG
>Ga0316603_10001249_pt1 | contig 13411 bp, 10 predicted proteins | sample OWC_soil_day10_n_FD_207649 | JGI IMG/M metagenome (GOLD analysis project Ga0316603, IMG submission 207649) | Wetland soil microbial communities from Old Woman Creek delta, Ohio, United States - OWC_soil_day10_noCT | ecosystem: Environmental > Terrestrial > Soil > Wetlands | place: USA: Ohio...
GAGATCCTTGGGCGACAAGAGGTACTCGACCTCGCCGAGATCGCGCGTCTCGCCGTCGACGACCAGGCCGTAGGGCAGGCGACACGCCTGCGCGCACTGACCGCGGTTGGCCGAGCGGCCGCCCCACGCCTCCGACGACAGGCACTGGCCGCTCCACGCGACGCACAGCGCGCCGTGGATGAACACCTCGAGCGGGATCGGCGAGGCCTGGGCGTAGGCGCGGATCTCGTCGACCGACAGCTCGCGCGGGACGACGACCCGCGACAGCCCGAGATCGGCGAGCAGGCCGACCGCGAGCGGACTCGACGCCGTCATCTGGGTCGAGGCGTGGATCTCGAGGTCCGGGCAGACCGCGCGCGCGATCCGGGCGACCGCGGGATCCTGGACGATGATCGCGTCGGTCCCGGCGGCGGCGACCCGGCGGATCAGCTCCTCGACGATCGGCAGCTCGGGCTCGAACACGAGCGTGTTGAGGGTGACGTAGAGCCGCGCGCCGGCGCGGTGGACCCACGCGACGATCTCGGCGAGCCCGTCGGAGGGGAAGTTCTCGGCGCGCGCGCGGGCGTTGAAGCCGTCGTCGAGGCCAAGGTAGACGGCGTCCGCGCCTGCGGCGAGGGCGGCCGCCAGGGCGTCGCGGTCACCGGCAGGGGCCAGGATCTCGGGGCGGCGCATCAGGGGTCGACCTTTCCGGGCAGCGTTCCATACCACGTCCGGTGGAGGAAACCATCCTCACGTCGCGCACTTGGCCTGCCAATGGCCCTTGCACTCCGGACAGTGCCTTCCTTATAACGCCCCTCCCAAGGACCCCCCGAGGAACCCATCATGACGTCTCTCGTTGCCTTTCTAGCCGCCGGCGCTGACGCCGTTGCCGGCGTCGCTGCCCGGCCTCACAGCGAGGCCCAGCTCGTCCTCCCGGACCTGCACCAGGTCCACTTCCTGGGCACGACGGGCTGGAACATCCTCGCCCTCGGGCTGGTCGTCTGCGCCGTCGGACTGCTGTTCGGGCTGATGAAGTACCAGCACCTCAAGAACATGCCGGCGCACAAGGCGATGATCGAGATCAGCGAGCTGATCTACGCCACGTGCAAGACGTACCTGAAGACCCAGGTGAAGTTCATCGCCTGGCTGTGGGTGCTGATCGCCACGGTGATCGTCGTCTACTTCGCGGTCCTCGAGAAGGTGCCCGCGCCCAAGGTGATGGCGATCGCCGCGTTCAGCGTGATCGGCATCCTCGGCAGCGTGATCGTCGCTGCCTTCGGCATCCGGGTGAACAACTTCGCGAACTCGCGCGCCGCGTTCGCGTCGCTCCGCGGCAAGCCGTACGGCGTCTACGCGATCCCGATCGAGGCCGGCATGTCGATCGGCACCGTGCTGATCTCGCTCGAGCTGCTGCTGATGCTCGCGATCATGCTGTTCCTCCCCGGCGACTACGCGGGTCCGTGCTTCATCGGCTTCGCGGTCGGCGAGTCGCTCGGCGCCGCGGCCCTCCGCATCGCGGGCGGCATCTTCACGAAGATCGCCGACATCGGCTCCGACATGATGAAGATCGTCTTCAACATCAAGGAAGACGACGCGCGTAACCCGGGCGTCATCGCCGACTGCACCGGTGACAACGCCGGCGACTCGGTCGGTCCGACGGCCGACGGCTTCGAGACCTACGGCGTCACCGGCGTCGCGCTGATCACGTTCATCCTCGTCGCGCTGCCCAACATCCCGGGCATCTCGGCCGGCACGTATCTCCCGAGCGGCGCCCCGTCGGACCCCGGCGAGTGGACGCAGACCGTCCTCCTCGTCTGGCTGTTCGCGATGCGCATCATCATGATCCTCGCGTCGGTCGGCAGCTACCTGATCAACGAGGCGTTCACCAAGGCGAAGTACCAGAACGCCGCGAAGATGGACTTCGAGCACCCGCTCACCGTCCTCGTGTGGCTGACCTCGCTCGTCTGCGTCGGCCTGACGTTCCTCGTCTCCTACTTCCTGATCGGCACCGGCGACTCCGCGCTGCCCTACGGGCTGTGGTGGAAGCTGTCGGGCATCATCTCGTGCGGCACGCTCGCCGGCGCGATCATCCCCGAGCTGGTCAAGGTCTTCACGTCGGTCAACTCCGGTCACGTCCGCGAGGTCGTCACGGCCTCGAAGGAGGGCGGCGCGTCGCTCAACATCCTCGCCGGCCTCACCGCCGGTAACTTCTCCGGCTACTGGATGGGTCTCGTGATCACGGCGCTCATGGGCGTCGCGTACTGGATCTCGACGTCGGCGGGCCTCGCCGACATCCTCTACGCGACCAACCTCAGCGCGAACCTCGAGATGACGGAGTTCGCCTGCAAGGCCGCCGCGGCGGTGTTCGCGTTCGGCCTCGTGGCGTTCGGCTTCCTGGGCATGGGCCCGGTGACGATCGCGGTCGACTCGTACGGTCCGGTCACGGACAACGCGCAGTCGGTCTACGAGCTCTCGGTGATCGAGGGCAAGCCGGGCATCACCGAGGAGATCAAGAAGGACTTCGGGTTCACGCCGGACTTCGAGAAGGCCAAGATGTTCCTCGAGGAGAACGACGGCGCGGGTAACACCTTCAAGGCGACCGCGAAGCCCGTGCTGATCGGCACGGCCGTCGTCGGCGCTGCGACGATGATCTTCGCGCTGATCATGCTCGTCACCAACGGCCTCAAGCCCGAGGCGGTCGGCAACCTGTCGATGATCCACCCGCCGTTCCTCCTCGGCCTCGTGGTCGGCGGCGCGATCATCTACTGGTTCACGGGCGCCTCGACGCAGGCGGTCTCGACGGGCGCGTACCGCGCGGTCGAGTTCATCAAGGCGAACATCAAGCTCGACAGCGGCCAGGAGAAAGCCTCGGTCGAGGACTCGAACAAGGTCGTCGAGATCTGCACGATCTACGCGCAGAAGGGCATGAAGAACATCTTCATGGTCGTGTTCTTCACGACCCTGTCGTTCGCGTGCATCGATCCGTACTTCTTCATCGGCTACCTGATCTCGATGGCGCTGTTCGGCCTCTATCAGGCGATCTTCATGGCGAACGCAGGCGGCGCCTGGGACAACGCGAAGAAGATCGTCGAGACCGAGCTCCGCGCGAAGAACACGCCGCTCCACGAGGCGTGTGTCGTCGGCGACACGGTCGGCGATCCGTTCAAGGACACGTCGTCGGTCGCGCTCAACCCGGTGATCAAGTTCACCACGCTGTTCGGCGTGCTCGCCGTCGGCCTCGCGCTGCAGCTGCACAACAAGGCGATCGGCTTCGAGCACGGCAAGCTCGTCAACGCGCCCGAGCCGGTCTACGACTACATCCGTTACGCGGTCGCGGGCGTCTCGCTCGTGATCTCGATGTTCTTCGCGTACCGCTCGTTCTACGGGATGCGGATCGGCAACCTGAGCATCGCCGATGCGGCGGCGTCGAAGGCGCTGTCGAGCGAGATCAAGGCGGCCGACGACAAGGCCGAGTCTGCCAAGAAGGCGGAGAGGGCCGAGAAGGCCGAGAAGGCCGAGAAGGCCGAGGCGGCCAAGTCCGACGACAAGAAGGACGAGTCGTCCAAGTCCGACGACTAGTCGGCGAAGGGCTCTCGATCCCGGGGCGTGCGCGTGAGCGTGCGCCCCTTCGTCGTTTCGGCGTCAGCGCGCCAGGGTCTCGATCGCGCCGGCCAGGGCCGCGGCGAGCCCCACCGTGATCAGCGCCAGCGTTGCAAACGCGCGGGCGCGGAAGCTCGCACCACAGGTTGCGTGTCTCATCGCTACCTCCCGGGCGCGTCCGCCGCAGCGTCCGTCGCTGTCGGTCGTCGCGCCTCTTGCTCGATGGGATGCGGCGGCGCGCCGCGCGGTTTCGCGATCAGCGCCGGGAGCGCGAGCGCGACCACGGCGAGCAGGGCGTACAGCACGATCACCCGCCGCAGGAACGCGGGCTGCACCGAGACCAGGCCCGCGGGCGCGGGTCCGCTCATCGGTCACTCCACAGGTCGTCTCCCGTGCGCGACACGCGATCTTCGCCCGCCGACCCGGCGTTCGCGGCCTCGTCGCGCTCGAAGGCCGCGATCCGGTCGGCGATGATCGAGAGGACGAGGACGCCGGCGAGCACACCGACCCCGAACAACTGGAGAAGATCGCGCGGCGGTTCGGCGTGGCGGCGGAGGGCGAAGTGCATGGCGGAAGGACTCAGCAACCCCCGGACCACACGCCAACGCACGCCAACCTCGCGATCTGTCGTCGGACATGGACAGCGCGACACGCCCGCGTGACCGGCGTCGTGCCAGACAGGCAAGCGTGATAGACCCCTGCCATGGCCGAGACGATCCGGGCAGCACGCGGGACGCAGTTGACGTGCAAGGGCTGGCAGCAGGAGGCCGCGCTGCGGATGCTGATGAACAACCTCGATCCCGACGTCGCGGAGCGGCCCGAGGATCTCGTGGTCTATGGCGGCACCGGCAAGGCGGCGCGCAGCTGGGAGGACTATCACGCGATCGTCCGCGAGCTGCGCCGGCTCGAGAACGACCAGACGCTGCTCGTGCAGTCGGGTCGGCCGGTCGGCGTGTTCCGCACCCACGAGGAGGCGCCGCGCGTCCTGATCGCGAACTCGAACCTCGTCGGCAAGTGGGCGACGTGGGAGCACTTCCGCGAGCTCGAGAAGGCCGGCCTGATGATGTACGGCCAGATGACCGCGGGCTCGTGGATCTACATCGGGTCGCAGGGCATCGTGCAGGGCACGTTCGAGACGTTCGCGTCCGCGGCGCGGGTCCACTACGGCGCGGGCGCAGACCTCGCGGGCAAGTTCGTGCTCAGCGGCGGGCTCGGCGGGATGGGCGGCGCGCAGCCGCTCGCGGCGACGATGGCCGGGGGCGTGTTCCTCGGCGTCGAGATCGATCCGGCCCGCGTCCAGCGCCGGCTCGAGACGCGGTACCTCGACGAGCTCGCCCCCGATCTCGACACCGCGCTGGCCAGGGTCGCCGAGTACACCGCCCAGAAGCGCGCGCGCTCGATCGCGATCGTCGGCAACGCGGCCGATGTCTACACCGAGCTCGTCAAGCGCGGCGTGACGCCCGACCTCGTCACCGATCAGACCTCGGCGCACGATCCGCTCGTCGGCTACATCCCACAGGGCCTGACGCTCGCGGCGGCCGCGGAGCTGCGCGAGCGCGATCCGGTCGAGTACGTGCGGCGCTCGCGCGCGTCGATGGGCGTGCAGGTCGAGGCGATGCTCGCGATGCAGCGCGCCGGCTCGCACGTGTTCGACTACGGCAACAACATCCGCGCGCAGGCGGAGATCGCGGGCGTCAAGGACGCGTTCGCGTTCCCCGGCTTCGTGCCGGCGTACATCCGCCCCCTGTTCTGCGAGGGCAAGGGCCCGTTCCGCTGGGCGGCGCTGTCCGGAGATCCCGACGACATCCGCGTCACCGACGAGGCCGTGCTCGACGAGATCAAGGACGACCCGATGCTCCACCGCTGGATGAAGCTCGCGAAGGAGAAGATCGCGTTCCAGGGCTTACCCGCGCGGATCTGCTGGCTCGGCTACGGCCAGCGCCACCGGGTCGGCCTGCGGTTCAACGAGCTCGTGCGCACCGGCAAGGTCAAGGCGCCGATTGTGATCGGCCGCGATCACCTCGACTGCGGCTCGGTCGCGTCGCCGAACCGCGAGACCGAGGGCATGAAGGACGGCACCGACGCCGTCGCGGACTGGGCGATCCTCAACGCGCTGGTCAACACCGCGGCGGGCGCGACCTGGGTCTCGTTCCACCACGGCGGCGGTGTCGGCATCGGCTACTCGCTGCACGCCGGCATGGTGATCGTCGCCGATGGCACGCCGCGCGCCGCGCGCTGCCTCGAGCGCGTCCTGACCTGCGATCCCGGCATGGGCGTGATCCGCCATGCGGATGCCGGCTACGACGAGGCGATCCGCACGGCCGAGGAGCGTGGCGTCGTGATCCCGCGCCGCCGCGCCGAGTAGCGCCGGCGGGCGCGCTAAGCTGGTGCCGCCGCCATGACCGCCGAGCTCGTGATCCGGAACGCACGCGTCCTGACGTGCGATCCGTCGAGGTTCGGGCTCGGCATGGTCGACCGCGGCGCGATCGCGATCAAGGGCGGCGCGATCGAGTGGGTCGGGCCCGACGCAGATCGCCCGGCCGCGACCCGCGTGATCGACGCCGGCGGCCGGCTCGTCACGCCGGGCCTCGTCGATTGCCACACCCACGCGATCTTCGCCGGCGATCGCGCGAACGAGTTCGCGATGCGCGCGGCAGGGAAGGGCTACCTCGAGATCGCGGCCGCCGGCGGTGGCATCTCGGCGACGTTGCTGCCGACCCGGGCGGCGTCGGATCAGGCGCTGATCACCCTGACCGCGGCGCGGCTCGACGCGGCGCTGGCGACCGGGACCACGACCATCGAGATCAAGAGCGGCTACGACCTCACCGTCGCGGGCGAGCTCCGCCTGCTGCGCTGTCTCGCGGTATGCGCGCAGCGGTCCGCACCGCGGATCGTGCCGACCTTGCTCGCGCACCTCGTCCCGCCGGAGCGCGTCGACGATCGGAGCGCGTTCGTCCTCGAGATCTGTGACCAGCTGATCCCCGAGGTGGCGCGCGACAAGCTCGCGACCTCGGTCGACGTCTACTGCGACGAGGGCGCGTTCACGCTCGCCGAGACCCGTTCGATCCTGGGCGCGGCGCGCAACGCCGGGCTCGCGGTGCGCGGGCACGTCGGCCAGTTCAAGGACCTCGGCGCGGCGGAGCTGCTCTCGGATCTCGCCGCGCTGTCGGCCGATCATCTCGAGCAGATCTCCGACGCGGGCATCGAGGCGCTGGCCGCCGCGGACATCGTCGCGGTGATGCTGCCGGGTGCGTGCGTCCAGCTCCGGCTGCCGGTGCCGCCGGTCGAGCGACTGCGCCGCGCCGGCGTGTCGATGGCGATCGCGACCGATCTCAACCCGGGATCGAGCTTCAGCTCGGATCTCCCGCTGCAGATGTGGCTCGCCACGACCCACTTCGGGATGACGGTCGAGGAAGCCTGGCTCGGCGTGACGCGCCACGCGGCCCGAGCGCTCGGGCGGGCGAAGGCCGGGCGGATCGCGATCGATGCGCCCGCCGACCTGATCGTCTGGGCGTGCGACGACCCGGCGACGATCCCGTACCGCTACGGCGCGGCGACCTCGCTGATCGACACCGTCTACGTCGCCGGCAAGCCGATCGCGGCCCCTTGACATGACAGCAAAGTGATATCACGCTGACATCAGACTTCTCCAGGGGTGGACTGATGGCGATGAAAGAGCGTGATGCGGTCTCGATGTCGGGTTGGCTGGCGCTGCTGCTCGGGCTCGGCTCGCTCGGTGGGGCGGTCCTCCCGCTGACTCAGCTCCCCCAGCACCAGCAGGATCCGGCGGCGTATGTTCTCGCCGCGGTCGGGCTGTTCCTGCTCGGCCTGATCCTGCTCGCGGGCTGCCTCGTGATCGGCCCGAACGAGGCGCGCGTGCTCACGTTCTTCGGGCGCTACACCGGCAGCGTCAAGGTCGCCGGCCTGCGCTGGGTCAACCCGTTCACCAACAAGCGCGACATCTCGCTGCGCGCGCGCAACTTCGAGAGCGCGAAGATCAAGGTCAACGACATCGACGGCAACCCGATCGAGATCGGGGCGGTGATCGTCTGGCGCGTGTTCGACACGGCCCAGGCGACGTTCGACGTCGAGAACTTCACGAACTACGTCCAGATCCAGGCGGAGGCGGCGGTCCGCACGCTGGCGATGCACCACCCGTACGACTCGCACGAGGAGGGTGTGATCAGCCTGCGCGGAGCGTCGGAGCAGGTCGCCGATCTGCTCCGCAAGGAGGTCGACGAGCGGATCCGGGCGGCGGGCTGCGAGGTCGTCGACGCGCGGATCGCGCACCTCGCGTACGCACCGGAGATCGCCCAGGCGATGCTCCAGCGCCAGCAGGCGGGGGCGATCATCGCCGCGCGCAAGCTGATCGTCGAGGGCGCCGTGTCGATGGTCGAGATGGCGCTCGAGCAGCTGTCCAAGCGCGGGATCGTCGAGCTCGACAGCGAGCGCAAGGCATCGATGGTGTCGAATCTGCTCGTCGTGCTGTGCGGTGAGCGTTCGACGCAACCGGTCATCAATGCCGGCACGATCTACTAAGGGCCCCGTGGCGGAGCGTAAGTCGTTCCTGCTCCGCATCGATCCGGCGGTGCTCGAGGCGCTCCAGAAGTGGGCCGCCGACGACCTGCGCTCGCTCAACGCCCAGATCGAGTACGTGCTGCGTGACGCACTGGTGCGGGCAGGTAGGACCCCTGGCAAGAAGGGCCCACCGTATCGTTGACCGATCTCGTCGCCTGGCGCTCCGCCGGGCGCGGTCCTCGCGTACGATGGAGGGAATGTCGGGTCCTCGGCGAACCTCGGGTGAGACGGTGCCCTTCGATCGCGAGGAGCTCGCCCGGCTCGCTAAGAAGTCCGTGCCGCCGGCCGAGCGGCCGAACGCGAACGTCGTGCGCGCCAAGCGTTCGACCAACCCGCAGGCCTCGGCCACCCCGCCGGTCGACGGCGAGGAAGAGGTCGTGGTCGTGGTCGAGATGGATGACGACGACGAGCCGCAGCCACCGCGGCGCGCGCGGACGGCGACGCTACCGGATCCGGCGACGATGTCGATCCTCGCGGAGATCGCGCGCGCCGAGCCGGCGCCACCCGTGAAGCCGACACCGACCGACGAGCGGCCGAACCGTCACGTCAAGCGCCGCGGCTGACCGCAGCGAGCAGCGAGCCGTCATCGATCATCGCGCGGACCGCGCGGATGTCCGGCGCGATCGGCCGATCGACCATCATCGCGGGGACCTTCGCGCGGATCACCGCGTGCACCGCCTCGAGCGGCGGCGTCGTGCGCAGCGGGCGCCGCAGATCGATTCCCTGGGCGGCGCACAGCAGCTCGATCGCGAGCACGATCCGGACGTGGTCGTGGATCGTCGCGAGCTTGAGCGCGGCGGTCGCCCCCATCGACACGTGGTCTTCGCGACCCGCCGACGACGGGATCGAGTCGACCGACGCGGGGTGCGCGAGGATCTTGTTCTCGGAGACCAGCGCCGCGGCGCTGACCTGCGCGATCATGAACCCGGAGTTGAGCCCGCTGTCGGGCGCGAGGAACGGCGGCAGCCCCGACGACAGGTGCGGGTTGACGAGCTGCTCGATCCGGCGCTCGCTGATGTTCGCGAGCTCGGCGACCGCGATCGCGGCCGCGTCGAGCGCGATCGCGACCGGCTGGCCATGGAAGTTGCCGCCGCTGATCATCTCGTCGCCGTCTGGACCGTCGAGAAACACCAGCGGGTTGTCGGTCGAGCTCGCCGCCTCGCGCTCGAGCACGGTGCGCGCGAACGCGAGAACGTCGCGGCTCGCACCGTGGACCTGCGGCATGCAGCGCAGCGAGTACGGGTCCTGGACCTTGCCGCAGTCCTTGTGGGACTCCGCGATCTCCGAGCCGGCGAGCAGCTCGCGCAGGAACGTCGCGACCGCGATCTGGCCGGGGTGCGGGCGCGCGGCGACGACGCGCGGATCGAACGCGCGCGCGGTGCCCTTGAGCGCTTCGAGCGACATCGCCCCGGCGAGGTCTGCGATCCGGCACGTCACGTCCGCGTCGTGCAGCGCGAGCCCGCCGACCGCGGTCATGTGCTGCGTGCCATTGAGCAGGGTCAGCCCTTCCTTGGCCTCGAGCACCAGCGGCTCGATGCCCGCGCGCCGCAGCGCCTCGGCCGCCGGCATCGTCTCGCCGCGATACTCGGCGTCGCCTTCGCCGATCATCCCGAGCGCGAGGTGCGCGAGCGGCGCCAGATCCCCGGAGGCGCCGACCGAGCCGCGCGCGGGGATCACCGGGTGAACGCCGGCGTTGAGGAGCTCGCACAGCCGCTCGCAGCACACGGCGCGCGCGCCGCTGCGACCGGTCGCGAGCACGGCCGCGCGCAGCAGCATCATCGCGCGCACGCAGTCCTGGGGCAGGGGCGTGCCGACGCCGGCCGCGTGCGAGCGCACGAGGTTCTGCTGGAGGCGCGTGACCTGATCCGCGGAGATCCGGACCTCGGCGAGGGCACCGAAGCCGGTGTTGACGCCGTACACGGCCGGCGCCGCATCCCCCCCGCGGACGACCTCGTCGACCACCTGGCGCGCGCGGACCATCCCCGCGTGGGCGCGGGTGCCGATCTCGACCCGGCGCCCGCCGCGGGCAACGGCGGCGAGCACCTCGAGGCTCAGGTCTTCATCACCGAGGCGGAGGGGTGGGGACACGGGCGATGGTGTAAGCGTCCGAGCCGGCGCCGCGCAACTGCGAGGAACTCCCAAATACTCGGAATGACGGTCCCCTGCGTTGACACTCTGCGCGGTGATCTGATGATCTTGGACAGACTTGGGTATGTCACCCGAAGACGAACCGGGCGCTGAGGAGGGCGCCGCGGGGACTCCTTCCGCCGATCCTGCCGCGAGGCCGATCGCAGCGGACGAGCGCGCCTCCGGACCGACGTCCGGCGTGCCGAAGGAGCGTCCGATCGCAGCGGGCCTCGCATCGCGGATCGACGCGATGATGGCCGAGCGCGAGGAGGGCGAGTTGAACGAGAGCGCCGGCCTCACCCTCGATCTCGACGAGATCGTCGAGGTCGAGGACTCACCACGCCGGCCCTCGTCGGGCGCGCGCCCGCCGGTCCCCGCGCTCCCGCCGCCGCCGCCGAACCGGCCGATCATGGTCGTGCCGCCACGGCCGCCCGGGGCCACGCCGCTGATGCGGATCCCGCTGGTCAAGCGAGCGGTCGCCGTGACCCCGCCTCCGATGGCGGTCGTCCCGACCGTCGCGATCCCGGTCCCGCCGGTCGCGGCGTCGCCCGCGCTCCACGCACCGCCCGCGGTGCACGTGCCGCCCGTGGCGCCGCCCGTGGCGCACGTCCCACCGTCGGTCCCCGCGCCGCTGGCGCCCGCCGCGACCGACGACCGGGCGGCGGACGAGGCGCCGCGCGCGCGCCGGCCCTCCGCCGTCGGGATCTCCGACGAAGCCCGCGTTCACCGGCCGAGTGCTTCGCCCCCGCCGGCCGGAGGCGACCTCGATCTCCCGCAGGGCCACGATCTCGCGGGGCTCTCCGAGGGCGGTGTCGAGGTCAGCACCGCGACACCGAACATCGTCGTCGACCAGCCGCTCGAGGCGCACCTCGACTCGCCGACGGTCATCGATCGCGCCCTCGAGGAGCTCGGCGATGCGGGCAGCGAGAAGCGCGCCGAGACCGTCTCGAGGGAGCTCGAGGCGACGACGGACACCGCGGCCGCCGCGTACCTCGCGTACGAGCTCGGCGAGCTCTACGAGCGCCGGCTCGCCGACGAGGCACGCGCGGTCAAGTCATACGGTCGCGCGCTCACGCTCGATCCGGCGCTGCGCCCGAACCTGTGGGCGATCCGCCGCGTGTTCTATCGCCGCGGACTGTGGCCGAACCTCGCGAAGCTGATCGGCGCCGAGGTCGAGTACGCGCGCGATGACTACGAGCGCGCGGATCTGCTGCTCGAGAAGGCTCGCGTCCTCGGCCATCAGATGAACGACGTCGCCGAGGCGCGGGTGGCGCTCGACGAGGCGGTCCGGATCTCGCCGAAGCACCAAGGCGCGCTGCTCGAGCTCGAGCGGCTCGCCGCTCGCGACAACGACACCTCCGCGCTGCTCGATGTATGGGAGCTGCTCGCGCAGGCGGTCGAGCATCCCGCGCGCAAGATCAGCTACTGGGTCGAGGTCGGACGCCACGCCGGTACGAGCGAATACGCGCGCGCGCAGGCTGCGTTCGACAAGGCCGCGGAGCTCGCCGCCGGTGGCCCGTCCGCCGAGCGGGTCGCGCGCGAGCGTCTGCGGATCGCCGAGGAGAACGGCACGCCCGAGGACGTCGCGACCGCGGTCGAGAACCTCGCGACCCTGCTGCTCGCCGCGTTCGGGCTCGCGGGCCCCGAGGCGGCCGCGAGCGCGGACGCCGAACACCAGACCGATCGCGCGACCGCGATCCGCCGCGAGCTCGTCGCGCTCCGCCGCCGCCAGGCCCAGCTCGCGCGCACCGGCGCGCCCGATCGGGCGTGGGACGTGCTGCAGCAAGCGCTCGCGTTGTCGCCCGGTGAGCCGGTCGTGCTCGCGGATCTCACCGAGCTCGCCGAGGAGCTCGGTCGCTACGAGGACCTCGCCGAGCTCGTGCAGAGCTGGCAGGCGGTCGAGGGAGATCCGGCCCGCGCGATGGTGCTGTCGATCCGCCGCGCCGATGCGCTGTTGCGCGGCGGCCAGCGCGATCAGGCGCGCGCGCTGCTCGCGTCGCTCGAAGCGAGCGCGCCCGGCTTCATCGTCCTGACGTCGGCGGCGGAGCGCGACGCGCTCGGTCGCGCCGACGCCGGCGATCTCGCGAGGACCTACATCGCGGCCGCGCACGCGGCGCTGCTCGGTAGCTGGCTCGGGCCGGGGCAGACGCCGTCGCCCGATCCGAACGCGGCCGCCGCGCTCTACGTCCAGGGCGCTGAGCTGCTCGCGTACGAGGTCGGCGGCACCGAGGCGCTCGACGAAGCACGCACGGTGCTCGGCAAGGCGCTCGAGGCCGTGCCTGGCTATCCGCCGGCGCTCGAGGCGATGACCGAGCTCGATGACACGACCGGGAACGTCACCGAGTCGATCGCGCGGCTGCGCGCCGCGGCCGTGGCCCTGTCCGGTGACGCGAAGCGCGCGGTCCTCGAGCGCACGATCCGCCTCGCGCGCACCCACGGCGACCTCGAGGCCGTGCTCGAGCTCGAGCGCGAGGTGATGACGATGGCGCCGGGCGAGCTCGGCCTGCGCTGGCGCCTGGAATCCACGCTCGCCCAGCTCGGCCGCGACGACGAGCGCGCGCAGCTCCTGATCGAGATCGCCAGCGCGGAGCCGGATCCGACCCGACGCGGGACCGCGCTGCTCGCCGCGGCGCGCCTGCGCGAGCGCGCGGGTGCGGTCGAGGCCGCGACCGAGCTGTATCGCCAGGTGATGGCGCTGTGGCCCGACGACGCGTTCGCGCGCGAGTCGCTGGTCGACTTGCTGCGCGCGCAGGAGCGCTGGGTCGAGCTCGTCACCGAGCGGCGCGCCGAGGCGCGGGCGCTCCCCGATAGCGTGGTCGCGCGGCGCGCGCTGCGCGAGGCTGCGTGGGTCCTCGAGGTCCGGATCAAGGACGTCGCCTCGGCGGCCGCTGTCTACGAGGAGTGGCTGCAGCGGCTGCCCGACGATCGCACCGCGCTCGAGGGTGCGGCACGCACGCGCGCGATGTTCGGCGATCGCAACGGCGAGGTCGCCGCGCGGCGCGCGATCGCGGATCTCGACCCGACCCCCGAGGTGCAGGGGCTCCTCGGGCGCGCGCTCGAGCGTGCCGGTCCGTTCGACGAGGCGGCGGACGTGTTCCGCGGCCTCGCCGTGCGCGAGGAGCCCTCG
>Ga0316603_10001251_pt1 | contig 13397 bp, 11 predicted proteins | sample OWC_soil_day10_n_FD_207649 | JGI IMG/M metagenome (GOLD analysis project Ga0316603, IMG submission 207649) | Wetland soil microbial communities from Old Woman Creek delta, Ohio, United States - OWC_soil_day10_noCT | ecosystem: Environmental > Terrestrial > Soil > Wetlands | place: USA: Ohio...
GAACCGGCCAGGTACAGGACCTCGGCCGGGCCGACGACGTTGGTCATGACCACGCTGGCCTTGCGACCGAACAGGTCGTTGGAGAAGTCCTCGAGCAGTTTCGGCCCGCGGCCCAGCAGGTTGAGCAATGCCTTGGTGGCCAGCGGCTCGGGCGAGCGCTTCAGCGCGTCCATGCGCGCCTTGGTCAGCGCCAGGCGGCGGTCGGCCCGCGCCTCGGTCACGGCCAGGTCGAGCAGCACCAGCCCGAACTCGTTGCCCAGCTGCCCGATGCGCTCGGGCGGGCGCAGGTCCACCGGCACCATCGCGCGCACCGTGGTGCGGTCCACGTCGACGCCGCGGCCTTTCAGGTAGGTGCGCAACGCGCCGGTCATCGCCGCGACCAGCACGTCGTTGACCTTGGCGTCGTAGTGCTTGCCGATGGCCTTGATGTCGCGCACCGGGACCGGCTGCGACCAGCTCACCTTCTTGCCGAGACCGAAGTCGCCCTTCAGCGGCGACGGCGGATCGTCGGAGCGCAGCAGTTCACCGACCAGCATGCCGGCGCCACCGGCCAGCGCCAGAGCGTCACGTGCCGCTTCGGTGATCAGGTCGATCGCGGGCGCGAACAAGCCCTTGCCCGCCCCTTTGCCGATGCTCGCGCCTCGGGCGCGCGGTGGCGGCAGCGGCTTGGCGCCTGGCGCGGGGTCGTACAGCCGCTGCGTCACGGTCATCATCGCCGTGCCGTCGGCCAGGCAGTGATGCACGCGCGTGATCAGCGCGCTGCCGCCGTCGACGTCGTCCACCACATAGGCCTGCCACAGCGGCAGCGCGTGGTCCAGCGGCATGCTGGCCAAGTCGTTGACCAGATCGATCAGCGCCGCCTCGTCGTGCGGCGCCGACAGCGCGATGTGGTGCAGGTGCTGGTCGATGCTGAAGTTGGGCATATCCTGCCAGTGCGGCGTGGCCAGCGGAAAGCCGGTCTCGACGACGCGCTGGCGGAAGCGGTCGAAGCTGACGATGCGCTCGTTGTAGATCCTGCGCACGCGCTCGAAGTCGAGCGGCTTCTTCGTCAGCACGACGCCCATCACGATGGCCAGATTGGCCGGACCGTCGTTGTGGAACCAGGCCGCATCGGCAGCCGACATCGGGGTGGTCTTCATCGTGGCCTTTCGATCCCGCCTTGCCCTGCAGCCGGCAAGGCCGCAACGCCACCGACGGGCGACTTCAATGAAGTCGATGCTAGGGCGAACAACAGCGCTTGCATTGACCGGCATCATTGCCGCGCCCGGCCTGCTTCGCGGAACCGCTCCGGCCCGAGGCAACGACGCGCCGCGCCGGCGCCTACTCGACCAGATCGAAGGCCTGGGTCTCGACCTCGACGAAAGCACGCGTGAAGCGCGCCAGCGCAGCGTAAACGCGCGCCGCCGGGTGCTGCTCGACCGTGTCGCAAAGCGATCGTCCCACCCAGGGCTGCACATGCGCGCGAAAGAAGCGCCGCTGCCGCTCGAGGTTGCAAACCGCCAGGTCGTCGCCGGCAATCAGGTAGCGCATCACCTCGAGCACGAAGGACAGGTGGTCCTCGGTCTCGCCCTCGGGCGCTGCGCTGGCCAGGCCGAGCGCCGACAGATCGCTGCGCAACGCGACCAGCGGCCGGTCGTTCAACGTGCCGGCCATGTGCAACGACGCGTAGGGCAGCACATCGGCCTTGCCGGTGCCGACGAACAGCGCCGCATGCTCGTCGGCGGCCTCGTCCACGTTCGTCGCCCGCATCGCCGCCACCAGATCGTGCCAGGGCCCCTCCAGGAACGCGCCCGCCTGGGGTGCGTCGGTCACGGCCACCGCGAACTGCCGGAGCAAGGGCTCGTCGGGGGGAGCCAGCCACAGGCGCGACAGCAGGCCATAGACCTCGGCGCGCTGCAGTTCCTCGTCGTGGTCCGCCTCGGCGAAGACCATGGCCTGGGGCGTGGGCGGCGGCTTCATCACAGGTCGGTGATCCGGGTCTCGTTGGGGTTGCTGAACATCGCGACGACACGACAGTCGCTGCACATGCGCAAGCGCCGGCCCTGGTCGCCGGCGAAGGCCGGATGCTGGCCGATCCTGGCCACCGTCGCCTCGATGGCGCGCAGCGTGCCGAAGGGCTTGCCGCATTCGATGCAGCGGAAGGGCTCGGCCTCGTTGAGCACGCGCAGTTCCTTGCGCGCCTTGCCGTCGCGGGCCAGCCACAGGCGCGGCTCGAGCCGCAGCGCGTCCTCGGGGCAGGTCTTCACGCACAGCCCGCACTGCACGCAGTTCTTCTCGATGAAGCGCAGTTGCGGCAGGTCCGGGTTGTCGGCCAGCGCCGACGCGGGGCAGGCGCCCACGCAGGACAGGCACAGCGTGCACTTGCCCGCATCCAGCGCCAGGCTGCCCCAGGGCGCGCCCGCGGCCGGCAGCGCGATCGCCTCGGGCAGGCGGCCGGCCGCCGGCGCCGTGGCCAGCAGGTGGTCCAGCGCCAGTTCCAGCGTGCTGCGCTTCTCGGCCTGGGCCATGGCCTCGCAGGCTCGGGCCACGCCCTGCGCCGGTGTGGCGCGCAGGGCCTGGTCCAGCGCCGGCAGGTCTCGCGCGTCGCGCAACTCGATCGTGCGCAGGTGTGTGCCGGCAAGACCCAGGCCGGCCAACAGCGCCTGCGCCACCGCCATCTGCTCGGCCAGCGCGCTGCGGTACTCGGGCGCCTCCTCGTCGGTCAGCAGCACCCAGACCTGGCTGGCGCCCTGGGCCAGCGCCATCAGCCACAGGTCCAGGCCGATGCTGGCGGTATGCCACACCGGCATCGGCAGCACCCGCGCCGGCATGCCCTGCACGGCCGCGTCGACGCTCGCGGCGCGGCCGAGTTCGTCGATCAGGCGTTGACCGGCACCCTCGCTGTGGATCAGCAGCGCCGCGTCCTTGCCGCCGGCGCGACGGTAGGTGGCCAGCAGCGTGCGCATGCGCCGCCCCTGGTCCTGCGTGCCGGGCAGCGCGTAGCCGAGCGCGCCGCTGGGGCACACGGTGGTGCAGGCGCCGCAACCCACGCACAAATGGGCATCGACCACGATGCCCCCGCCCTGCCCGCCCGGGTCCGGCGTGGCCGGCGTGTTGCGCCGCGGTCGGGCGCCGGCCTTGCCCTTGAGCAAGGCGTCGCTGCGGATGGCGCGCGCCGAACATACGTCGATGCAGGCCGAGCAGCCGATCTGCTCGTTACGGCTGTGCGCGCACAACGACGGCTTGTAGCGAAAGAAGCGCGGCTTCTCGAACTCGCCCACCAGGTCGCGCAGCTTCAGCACCGCCTGCAGCAGCCGGCGCTCGTCGCGCCCGACGTGGAAGTAGCCCTGCGGCGGTGCGTGCTGCGTGAAGGCCGGGCCGTCGCGCAGGTCGAGCACCAGGTCGAAGCGCTCGCTCACCGCCTGCGCGGCCCGGTCGAAGTCGATGGCCCCAGCAGCCTCGCACACCCGCACGCAATCGCGGTGCGCCTGGCAGGCCGTCAGGTCGATGCGGTAGCTGAAGTCGATCGCGCCTTCGGGGCAGGCGGCGATGCAGGCATTGCAGCGGGTGCACAGCTCCAGATCGATCGGGTTCGCCGCGGTCCAGGTGGCCTCGAAAGCGCCCAGGTGCCCGCTCAGACGCACGAGCTCGCCGCTGTGCACGGCCAGGTCGTGCCGCTGCGACAGCGCGCCGGCGCCGCCCGTGGCCAGTACGGTGGCCTCGATCGCCGGCCCCAGCATCGCCGCGGCGGTCTCTGCGGCGTCGGCGGTGCCGACGATCAGGCAGCGCCCGGCGCTCTTGTAGCTGACGGCGAGCACCGGTTCGGAAGGCGGCAGCTGGGCCGCAGCGATCAGTGCGGCGATCTTCGGCGTGGCCGATTTCGCGTCCTTCGACCAGCCGCCGGTCTCGCGGATGTTGACGAAGCGGATCGGCCGTTCCTGCAGCCCGGGCGCGCCCGCCGTCTGCTCGGCCAGTTCGAGGAACAGGCGGCTTTCCTGGGTGCAGGCGACAAGCAGTTCCTCCCCCGATCGGGCGGCGCGCTGGAAGGCCGGCGCCTCGCGACGGCACAAGGCGCTGTGCAACGCGTCGGGGGCCTCAGTCGCCGCGCCCGGCGCCTGGCGCAGCGCCTGTGCCAGCGCCTGGACGTCCAGTGGCATCGTCCGGTTGCAGTCGCAGATCAGTGTCTTCATGTGGGGGCGCAGTATCGCCCAGCACCGCGGGCCGCGCCGGGGGGTCGGGTTCGGGAGGGTCCTGTTCGACGAGTTCGTCGTCGAGCAGCCCCAGCGCACGCGCACGCAGGATCTGGCGCTGCCGCGCCTGTGGCGAACGCTCGCTCTCGCAGTCGGCCTCGGCGCGCACGTCGAGACCGTCGCCGGTATTGAAGTGCGGGTGCCCAAAGAACAGCTTCTTCAAGGCCTCGTTGCGCACGCGTTCGTCGACCTGCGGCGCGGTAAAGGCGGCGAAGTCGGACTCGGGCGTCAGCCGTGCCACGTCGTCCAGCGTCGGGGCCGGCTTCGGCTGCATAGGCGGTGCGGCGCCATCAGTCATCGCCAGGCTCCCGTCGCCCGGGCTGCGCGTGCAGCCGGGCGCGCTCGTCGGGGCTGAGAAAGGATTGCGCCCGCACCTTGCGTGCGCTGTCGGGCCTGAAATGCTCGTTCGTGAACAGACGCAACCATTCGCACAGCTCGGCCTCGAGCGGCAGGTTCTCGACCCGCTCCTCGGCAAACAAGCGCCGGTCGGCCTCGATGTAGGACACGCTCACGCCGGTGACTTCCACCATCGACGGGTCGTCGTCGATGCCGCGCCAGGAGACGAACCACGACGGCCGGCCCGAGGTGAGGTTGAGGAAATAGCCCTTGCATTCGTCCGGGTAAAGCTCGAGCACGAAGCCCGGGTAGAGCCAGCGCGAGGTCTTGCCGTCGTCGTGCAGTTTGCGCGGCGTGGTGCCGAACGCACCTTCGTCAGGCACCACCTCGGCGACGCGGAACTGCCAGTCCTCCCAGGCGTTGGGCGCGGCAATGCGTTCCATGACCACCGCGATCCGGATGCCGGGCGATTGCTTCATCGGTTCAGCGTCGAGGGTCGTGGGCTGCGCATGGCGTGGGCAGTCTAGCCGCGATGCACGCCGCCGGCTGCCGCGCAGGCCCGATGCCGGCGGCGCGGCAGCCTAGAATCGGTCGCAGCCGAGATGCTGAGGCCCACCCGCAACCGGCGCGGAAGCCGCGCGGCGCGGCCGAATGCCCAGCCCCCCATGAACGATCGCGACAGCAACTTCCTGAGCCGATGGTCGCGGCGCAAGGCATTGCTGCGCGAAGGCGTCGCAGCACCCGACCCAGCCCCGCCTGTGCCCCCGCAGCCCGCCGTCGCCGGCGCAGTGACCGGCAACGCGAGGACCGTGCCTGCGGTCCATGCGCCACGGACCGAGACCGCTACCCAGCCCGCGAACACGGAGCCTGCGCCGACGCTCGCCGACGTGGCGGCGCTGTCGCTGCAGTCGGACTACAGGCGTTTCGTGGCAGAGGGTGTCGCACCCGAGGTGAAGAACGCCGCATTGAAGAAGCTCTTCGCGGACCCGCACTTCAACGTCATGGACGGCCTGGACACCTACATCGACGACTACGGCAAGCCCGACCCGCTGCCAGTAGGCATGCTGCGGAAGATGGCGCAGTCAAGGCTGCTGGGGCTGTTCGACGACGAGGCGCAGGCGGGCGACGCAGCGGTCCGCCCGGCCACGGCGCCTGCGCCGGCGCCGGCGCAGGCGGTGACCGATGCGCCGGGCGCCGCGGACGACGCTGCGCCGCGCTGACCGGCGCGCGAGCGCCATTCGACCGCAGCCCCGATGAGCATCCCCCTGGAAGACATCACTGGCGTGGTGCTCGCCGGCGGGCGCGGCAGCCGCATGGGCGGCGTCGACAAGGGCCTGCAGAACCACCGCGGCATGTCGCTGGCCCTGCATGCGCTGATGCGCCTGCAGCCGCAAGTGGGCACGGTGATGATCAATGCCAACCGCAATCTCGGCGCCTACGAGGCCATGGGCGCGCCGGTCTGGCCCGATGCGATGCCCGACCATCCGGGCCCGTTGGCCGGCCTGCTCACCGGGCTCGAGCATTGCGAGACCCCTTACCTGGTGAGTGTGCCCTGCGACACGCCGCACTTCCCCACCGACCTGGTGACGCGGCTGGGCGCGGCGCTGGTGCAGGCCGATGCCGAGATCGCCATGGCCGCGGCCCCCGAAGAGGGCACGCTGCGCACGCAGCCGGTGTTCTGCCTTCTCAAGGCCGATCTGCTGGGCAGCCTGGTCGCCTACCTGCAATCCGGGCAGCGCAAGATCGACCGCTGGACCGGGCTGCACCGCTGCGCGGTGGTCGAGTTCGATGACGCGCAGGCCTTCTTCAATGCCAACACGCTGGCCGAACTGCAGCAGCTGCAGCGCACGCCGCGGCGCTGACGCGCGCCGATCAGGTCGTCTTCGAGATCGAGATGGTCGGGAACTTGGACGAGAAGTCCTTGGCGCGCTGGGCGATCTTCACGGCCAGCTGACGCGCGACCGACTTGTAGATGGCAGCGATCTCGCCATCGGGGTCGGACACCACGGTGGGACGGCCAGAATCGGCCTGCTCGCGGATCGACAGGTTCAGCGGCAATGCCCCGAGATAGTCGACGCCATATTCGGCCGACATCCTGCGGCCGCCATCGGCACCGAAGATGTGTTCGGTGTGGCCGCAGTTCGGGCAGACATAGACCGACATGTTCTCGACCAGCCCGAGGATCGGCACGCTGACCTTCTCGAACATCTTCAGGCCCTTGCGCGCGTCGAGCAGCGCGATGTCCTGCGGCGTGGTGACGATCAGCGCGCCAGTCAGCGGCACCTTCTGGCACAGCGTGAGCTGGATGTCGCCGGTGCCCGGCGGCATGTCGACGATCAGGTAGTCCAGGTTGCCCCAGTTGGTCTGGCGCAGCAGCTGCTCCAGCGCCTGCGTGACCATCGGGCCGCGCCAGATCATCGGATTGTCGGCATCGATCAGAAAACCGATCGACATGACCTGCACGCCGTAGTTCTGCATCGCCTCCATGGTCTTGCCGTCGCTGCTTTCGGGGCGGCCCTGGATGCCCATCATCATCGGCTGGCTCGGGCCGTAGATGTCGGCATCGAGGATGCCCACGCTGGCGCCTTCGGCCGCCAGGGCCAGCGCCAGGTTGACGGCCGTGGTGCTCTTGCCCACACCGCCCTTGCCCGAGGCCACGGCAACGATGTTCTTCACGTTGGGCAGCAACTGCACGCCGCGTTGCACCGCATGCGCGACGATCTTCGAGCTGATGTTGGCGCTGACGTTCTCGACCCCGGCGACGCCGCGTGCGGCGGCAATCAGCGCCTTGCGCAGCAGCGGCATCTGGCTCTTCGCCGGGTAGCCGAGTTCGACGTCGAAGGCCACGTCTCCGCCGTCGATGCGCAGGTTCTTCAGCAGCTTGGTCGAGACCAGGTCCTTGCCGGTGTTCGGGTCGATCACGGTCTTCAGCGCGTCGAGCAGGGCGGCTTCGTGCAGGGCTGTCATGGAAACGGGTATCGAGGCAAGGAGGAATGTCAGTCTAACTGAGGGCCCCGGCCCTCGGCCTCGCAAGGACTAGCGCCGACCTAGAATCCCGCCTCCGTCCACGCCCACGCCCACGCCCCAGGCCACCGCATGACCCGCAAGCTCTTCGTCACCACTGCCCTGCCCTACGCCAATGCGCCCTTCCACGTCGGGCACATGATGGAGTACATCCAGGCCGACATCTGGGTGCGGGTGCAGCGGCTGCTGGGCCACGAGGTGCATTTCGTCTGCGCCGACGATGCGCACGGCGCGCCGATCATGATCGCCGCGGAGAAGGCCGGGCTGAGCCCGCAGGACTTCGTCGCGCAGATCGCCGCCGGCCGGCACCAGTACCTCGACGGCTTCCAGATCAGCTTCGACAACTGGCATTCGACCGACGGGCCGGAGAACCACGCGCTGGCGCAGGACATCTACCGCGCGCTGCGTGCCAACGACCTGATCGCCACGCGCACCATCGAGCAATTCTTCGACCCGGTGAAGAACATGTTCCTGCCCGACCGCTACATCAAGGGCGAATGCCCGAAATGCGGCGCGAAGGACCAGTACGGGGACAACTGCGAGGTCTGCGGCGCGGTCTACTCGCCCACCGAGCTGAAGAACCCCTACTCGGCGCTCAGCGGCGCGGTGCCGGTGCTGAAGAGCAGCGAGCACTACTTCTTCAAGCTGTCCGATGGGCGCTGCGTCGAGTTCCTCGAGGCCTGGACGCAGGACGGCAAGCTGCAGTCGGAGGTGGCCAACAAGGTGCGCGAGTGGTTCGCCAAGGGCGATGACGGCGCGGCCGGCCTGGCCGACTGGGACATCAGCCGCGACGCGCCCTACTTCGGTATCCAGATTCCCGACGCGCCGGGCAAGTACTTCTATGTCTGGCTGGACGCGCCGGTGGGCTACCTGGCGTCGCTGAAGAACCTGTTCGACCGCAAGGGCCTGGACTTCGAGGCCTACATGGCCGACCCCGCGGTGGAGCAGATCCACTTCATCGGCAAGGACATCGTCACCTTCCACACGCTGTTCTGGCCGGCGATGCTGAAGTTCAGCGGCCGCAAGGTGCCGAGCCGGGTGTACGTGCACGGCCACCTCACGGTCAGCGGCGAGAAGATGAGCAAGAGCCGCGGCACCGGCATCAGCCCGCTGCGCTACCTGCAGCTGGGCATGAACCCCGAATGGCTGCGCTACTACATCGCCGCCAAGCTGAACGCGCGCGTCGAGGACATCGACTTCAGCCCCGAGGACTTCATCGCCCGCGTCAATGCCGACCTGGTGGGCAAGTACGTCAACATCGCCAGCCGCTCGGCCGGCTTCATCGGCAAGCGCTTCGACGGCCACCTGTCGGCCGACCTGGGCGTCGAGGGCCGCACGCTGCTGGACGGACTGCGCGCGCACAATGACACGGTGGTCGAGCTGTACGAGGCGCGCGAGTTCGGCAAGGCGCTGCGCGAGGTGATGCTGCTGGCCGACCGCGTCAATGAATACGTCGACAAGCACAAGCCTTGGGAGCTGGCCAAGCATGGCGACCAGTCGACCGTGCTGCACGACGTGTGCAGCGTGTGCATCGAGGCCTTCCGCGTGCTGACCATCTACCTGAAGCCGGTGCTGCCGGCGCTGGCCGCACAGGTCGAGGCCTTCCTGCGGGTGCCGCCGATGAACTTCGCCGACGCCGCACGCGCGCTGGGCGGCCATCGCATCGGCGACTACAAGCACCTGATGCAGCGCGTCGACGCCAAGCTGCTGGACGCGCTGTTCGAGCCGCCAGCCGAAGCCGCGGCGCCGACGCCGGGCGGCGAGGCGCTGGCCGCCGAGATCGGCATCGACGACTTCGCCAAGGTGGACCTGCGCATCGCGAAGATCGTCGCCGCCGAGCGTGTCGAAGGCAGCAGCAAGCTGCTGCGCCTGACGCTGGACGTCGGCGAGGGACCCGACCCGCAGGGGCGTGCGATCCTTCGCAACGTGTTCAGCGGCATCGCCAGCGCCTACGCGCCGGAAGACCTGGCCGGCAAGCTGACGGTGCTGGTGGCCAACCTGGCGCCGCGCAAGATGAAGTTCGGCCTCAGCGAAGGCATGGTGCTGGCTGCGAGCCACGCCGACGACAAGACCCACCCGGGGCTGTACGTGCTGGAGCCCTGGCCCGGCGCGACGCCGGGGCTGCGCGTGCGATGAAGGCGATTGCCTACGCGGTGCTGGCGCTGCTCGCGGCGCTGGCCGCCTACCTGGCGTTCTGGCCGGTGCCGGTGCAGCCGGTCGCCTGGGCGGCGCCGGCAGCGCCCGGCTACCAGGGCGCGCATGCCGCCAACACGCGGCTGGCGGGGCTGACGCTGATCCAGCTGCCGCAAGGCGAGACGGGTCCCGAGCACGTGGTGCTGGGCCGCGATGGCAAGCTCTATGCGGCGATGGCCAGCGGCCGCATCCTGCGCATGAACCCCGACGGCAGCGCGCCCGAGGTCCATGCCGACACCGGCGGGCGCGTGCTCGGCTTCGACTTCGATGCCGCGGGCCGGCTGATTGCGGCCGACGCGGTGAAGGGCCTGCTGGCCGTGGGCAGCGACCGGCGCGTGTCGGTGCTGGCCGACCAGGTGAACGGCGACCCAATCCGCTATGCCGACGCGGTGGTGGTGGCGCGCAACGGCCGCATCTATTTCAGCGACGCCTCGGGCCGCTTCGCGCCGGCCGACTGGGGCGGCACCTTCGAGGCGGCGGTGCTCGACATCATCGAGCAGCGCGCCACAGGCCGCATCCTCGAATACGACCCGGCGACGCAGAGGACGCGCGTCGTCGTGCGCGGCCTGAGCTTTCCGAATGGCGTCGCGCTGAGCGCGGACGAAAAACATCTGTACGTCGCCGAAACCGGCCGCTACCGCATCTGGAAGGTGGCGGTGGACGCCGCCGACCTCGAAGCCGGCGCCGGTTCGCCGCAGGCCACGGTGCTGTTCGACAACCTTCCCGGCTACCCCGACAACCTGATGCGCGGCAATGAAGGCCGCATCTGGGTCGGCATGTCGGGGCCGCGCAGCGCCGCGGTGGACGACATGGCGGGCAAGCCGTCGCTGCGTGCACTGACGCTGCGCCTGCCGCGCGCGCTGTGGCCGCTGCCCAAGCCCTATGGCCACGTGTTCGCCTTCGACGATGGCGGCCGCATCGTGGCCGACCTGCAGGACCCGGCCGGAAGCTACCCCGAGACCACCGGCGTTACGGAAACGGCCGAGCGGCTGTACATCCAGAACCTGCACCTCGGCGTGCTCGGCTGGAAGCCGCGGTAGCGGCCCCGGTCAGCGCCGCCTGGCCGCCAGATCCTGCGCCACGATCGCGGCCACGTCTTCGTCGATCAGCGGCCAGAACGGGTTGCTTCGCAGGCGCGTCAGCGAGCCCAGCGCCAGCGTGATTGCGCCGTTCTCGCCGCGCAGCAGCCATGAGCCGACGCTGGGGATGCCGTTGCGGCCGCTGCCGGGCAGGAAGCCGTAGACCGGATCGTCCGCCGGGAACGGCAACGCCACATGGCCCAGCGATACCAGGTTGGCGGGCCAGTCCAGCGCGGACGGGCGCAGTTCGGATCGGCCGTCCGGCGCCAGGCGACGCACCGCGATTCGCGACAGGTTCCCGTCGGCGTTGCTCACCAGGTCGAGCGTGTAGCCGCGCCGCGCGCGCTCCAGGCGATCGATCAGCGATCGGGCCTGCGGCCGCGCCACGCCGGCCAGGTCGGGCAGGCGGTTGAGGTCGAACATCACCAGCCGATGCGCAGGATTGTCCAGACGCGCATAGACCTGATCGACCAGGCCGGCCGACCCGACGGTCGAGTCGACCACCGATTGCCAGCTCACCACCGGCGGCAGCTGCGCCAGGCGCCCCGACCGCTGGGCTTCTTCGAGCGAACGCTGCAGCGCTCGCGTGGCGCGGTTGATCTGCCGAGACGCATTGACCGGGAAGGAGTTGAACTTGTAGGGATCGAACTCCGGGGCGACCGCCTGCCAGCGCGCCTTGTCGAGTTCGGGCAGCGGCACCAGCGTGAAGACGTCGATCACTTCGGCCAGCGCCGCCACCCGCGTCAACGCGATCGCCGGCGACATCAGCAGCACGCGGTCGGGCCGCCGTAGCGTGGCGTCCTGCAGCGCGTCCAGCGCGTACTGCAGCACCAGCGTTCCGCCCGACGAGTAGCCGCCGATGTAGAAGGGCTGACCCGGGCCGACGCGCGCCGCCACGTCGCGCGCGGCGATGCGCAGCGCAGCCGTCCAGTCGCGCGCATCCATCGTGGTCATCATCGACGGCAGCGTGCCGTGGCCGGGCAGGCGCAGCACGGTGACGTCGAAGCCGCGCGCATGCAGCGAAGCCGCCATGGCCCGCATCGAATAGGGTGAATCGGTCAACCCGTGCAGCAGCAGCGCCTGCCCGACCGGCTTGGCGGGTGTCATGCGGAACGAGCGGTTGTAGGGCGCACCCTCGACCAGGCGGTGGACCCAGCCGCTGCTGTTGAAGCGGCTGGTGCGCAAGGCCTCGTCGGCCAGCGAGGCGCAGTCGTCGGCCGCCACCGGCAACGGCGCTTCCGTCGCGCGCGGACAGGACGGGTCTATGCCGTCGCGCGCCCACTGCGCCGTCTTCGCCTGCAACTCGTCGAAGAGCCGCTGCTCCAGCCGCAGGTAGCCGGCGAAATCCAGGTCCTGGTGCTTGCCGGCAACGAACTCGTTGCGCAGCAGTTCACTGTGCCAGGGTTGCAGCGGCGGCAGCGCACTGACTGCAAACAGCGTGAAGCCCAGCGCCAGCGTCAGCGCCAGCGCCACCAGCACCAGCACCAGGCGCAGGCCCCAGCGCAGTACCCTGCTCAGCCTCGACGGCGCTGTGGGCAAGGCGGCAGCCGACATGCGCCGAGGTCCGCAGCGCGACTGCCGGCCCGCGGCCGTCAGCCCGCCTTGCCCTTGGCGGCAGCCACCTCGCCGGCCAGTTCGTCGCGGCTGCGGTAGTGCGGCACGCGGTCGACGCGCCGGCGCAGGCTCTGCCAGGTGCTGTTGCTGCCGGCAACCTCGCTGTTCCAGTACTTGTCGGCCAGCGCGATGTTGGCCGCCAGATCCAGCTCGAAGGCCGCCTTCGAGGCGCCATCGGCAAACAGGAAGGTGCGCCCGTCGACAATGCGCCAGACCGTCGGGTCGGCCGCCTCCGGCAGCGCGAAGACCATGCGCATCGCGTCGTAGCCGTGGTAGGCCGGCTGGTAGCGCGCCGGCTCGCGCTGGAACTGCGCCAGATGCTGGGCGTTGGCGAAGAAGTAGGTCACGCCCTCGAACTCGGCGCGATGCTGCGCGATGCCGGGCACGGCCTGCGACTGCGTGACGTAGGCCACCACGTCGTAGCCGCGCAGCATCAGCCGCGCATCATCGCCAGCGCGCACCGCGTTGACCGGCTGCATCGGCGTCGACGGGTTCTGCGCGACCATCGCGCTGCACCCGGCCAGCAACGTGGCCGATCCGATCAGCAGCGCGAGCAGCAGCGCGAGCGCGCCGCGGCGCGAAGACAGCGCGCTCAACGCTGCGACACGGGCCGCACGTTGCGCGACGGCGAGCCGGCGTAAAGCTGGCGCGGGCGGCCGATCTTGTATTCCGGGTCGCCGATCATCTCGTTGAGCTGGGCGATCCAGCCGACCGTGCGCGCCAGCGCGAAGATGGCGGTGAACAGGCTCACCGGGATGCCGATCGCGCGCTGCACGATGCCGGAATAGAAGTCGACGTTCGGGTACAGCTTGCGCGACACGAAGTAGTCGTCCTCGAGCGCGATCTTCTCCAGCGACATCGCCAGCTTGAACAGCGGGTCGTCGTGCAGGCCCAGCGCTTCCAGCACCTCGTGGCAGGTCTC
>Ga0316603_10001252_pt1 | contig 13394 bp, 16 predicted proteins | sample OWC_soil_day10_n_FD_207649 | JGI IMG/M metagenome (GOLD analysis project Ga0316603, IMG submission 207649) | Wetland soil microbial communities from Old Woman Creek delta, Ohio, United States - OWC_soil_day10_noCT | ecosystem: Environmental > Terrestrial > Soil > Wetlands | place: USA: Ohio...
TGGCCCTATTAAGGAAAAAGACTTTAATGAAAAAAGAGAAGAATTAAAAATTAATACTAAGTTAAAATTAGAAAATCCTAAAAAATATAAAAGCCTGGAAAAACATTAATAGGAGGGTAGCTAGAACAACACCATATATAGTATTAGCATTTATGCTTAATCTCATTTTTATTTCAATTTATACATGGATTGAAAGCAAACAACCTCCAATAGGGAGAGACCCTCTAGATTTCCGGGGTTTAGTATTCTTTGCATTTGGTATTGGACAAATATTTGGTATTGTATTTTCTTATATTGATGGACTAATACAGTATAACGGAAGATAATATTGGAAACTAAAAACAGGGGGAAATAAAATGTCCATAAACAAAAATAACAAAATATATTTTAAAATAATTTTGATAATAGCTATTTTTTTCAGGGGTGTTTGTCTTCTATCTAACAAAGTTCTTCTTTTAAATTTATTTATCTTTAGCATTAATCAAACCACAATCAATTTTATTTTAAATGTATTAATTATTATATCTATCGCTTGGGGATTTAATTTAAAAGATAAAAAAGCGGTACGTATCTTTCTTAAGTTCATAGCTATGATATTTATAGCTCTGCTTGCACTTATTTGGATTTTCTTCAATTCTGAGAAACGCTATTTCTATTTTACTTCACCTGATGGATCAAACACCTTAGTTGTTGAGGAGAAGTCCTTTCTCCTAGCAGGTGGTAGTAGTTTTTATCAGCGAAATAACCATATTCTTGTTAATGAATTAAATGAATTCATCACCACTGATGATGGATACAGGCCTTTTTCAGATAATCATTATGAAGTAAAGTGGCTGGATAATAAAACAGTGGAGCTGCATTATGATTATGGTTCGGGCGAAGCAGCATATCATATAAAAGTAATCAAATTAAATTAGATATAAATTTTTCAATGTAAATAAAAGCCAAAACCTTTTTAAAAGGAGTTTGGCTTTTTATATTTGCCCAAAATCCTATATGAGCTTTCCTGCTAAAATTAGTACCTAATCATAAAAAATATATTATAAATAGTACGGGAAATAATTGTAATATTTCCCACTTACTAAAATATAATATATCAACAGATAAATTTAATGTAAAAAAAAGAGTTAACAAAAAGTGGGTGATTATATTTGTACGATATATTAAGTGTTTATTTAGAAAATGGTCTTAGAGTGGTAATGCATAAGGTTCCCCATGTAAGAACTATGGCCTGTGGTATTTGGGTAGGCCAAGGCAGCAAGCATGAAAGCGATGAAACTAACGGATTATCACATTTAATAGAGCACTTGATGATTAATATTGATAACTCAAATAATTCTACTTTTCAAAAGCTAATTAATGAAATAACCTCTGAAGGAATTGTATACAACGCGGGGACTACCAAAGAAACCACTTCTTATTTTTTCACTGGATTATCAAATATGTTAGAAAAATGCCTGCAGACATTAGCAAGTATTGTTATAGATAATAAAGGCTTTACTAAAGAATTAATTGAAAATGAAAAAAAGGTTGTTACTCAAGAAACTATCTCTTTTTATTCTTCCTTTAATCAAATAAAAGAAAGAATGAGTCAGGCGCTCTGGGGCAATGTGGGAATTGGAAGAATTATTGTTGGCAGCCTTGAAAACATCAAAGGTGCTAAGCCTGAAGATTTAGAAAATATAATAGAAAATTCCTACACTCCTGGGAACTCAACCCTTGTTGTTGTTGGGGGAATAGATTATCAGAAAACCTTAGACCTAATAGAAGAATATTTTTCAAGATGGGAAGATACTACTACTCGGCCGTATAAAGAAATAGTAGATAGCGAACCCGGTATTTACTTTAATTCTGGTGGCAGTGGAAAAAGTACAGCTGTGTCCATAGGGTTCAGATGCCCATCTTTTATGGATAAAGAAAGATTAAATATAGAGCTAATAGCCAATATGTTAGGCAGCGTAAGCTTAGAGTCACGACTTGTTCAAGAAATTAGAATGAAAAGAGGGCTTGCTTATAATATAGGGGCCTTTACAAGCTTCTATGAAACCAGGGGTACATTAGGATTTACAGCTGTTTGCGAAAATAACGCTGTAAGTGAGGTCGTTAAAATAATGGTAGCTGAATTTGGCAAAGCAAAAACAGAAGGTTTTACAGTTAAAGAATTAAGTAGAGCTAAAAAAGTACTTGAGACTAGAACACTTTTGGAGCTGGATGATATATCAGCCCAGCTAAGATTTTTAGGAAGATGCGCCTCTAGTGAAAAGTTATTTTCATTAGAACAAGAAATAAGAACAATCAAGAAGGTAAGTAATGAAAGTGTAGAAAAAACACTTCAGGATATTTTTGTTGAAAGCAACTTAGGCTTTGCTGCTATTGGAAATTGCAATGTAGATGAAGTAATATCTTTACTTACCCTTGATTAATGAGGAGGTTATGTTATGAGCGATATTTCTTGTATATATGAGATGTCTTTAATAAATGAAAATGATTCTCTCAAACAAGACATTTTAAATGGAAAGGCATTGGATATACTTTTGATCTTATTATCTGGTGCAAAAACTGTAAAAGAGATGGGTAAGGAATTAAATATACCAAGCTTCTCTGTGCAGCTTTATATTAAAAGATTGCTTGAAGCAAATCTTATTAAAATTACAGATGTAAAGGTTATTGAAGGCAAGGTTGAAAAAAGTTATGACCTTGCATCCTCAGATATAGAAATTTTAAACAATTTAAAAGCAAACTGCAAAGGCGAAGATGGAAAGAAAAACTTGGAGTTATCAGCTCAATATATGGCTTCCCTCACAAGGGAAATGATAAGAAATGTTGATGAATATGACGATAAACCCCATAAAATAAAGGCTTATTTTATTAAAGCTGACAAAGAAAAAATGGTTGAGTTTAAAAATGAACTAGATGAGCTTTTTAAAAAATATCAATCATTGGAAGATATGGATGCAACCAATACTTACGGGTTAATAAGTATTTTTGCACCATATAAAATAAAATAACGCCAAAGGAGGTGTTCTATATGGAAGAAAAAAAGAAAAAAGTTTTAAATATAAAGGTTGAAAAAGAAGCCTTAGAAAAAGAATTAGAAATTCAAAATGAATTGCTTGATGTGGACTCTGATGAATCTAGGCCAGGAATAGGAATCGAATTTCTTGGAGCTTATGCTATTTGCCCAGGCAACTAAAAAATATTTAAATGTTCAATACCTACTCAGTTAATAATTCTAAATTTAACTTAATAGGGTCTCCGTTCATAATTAATTAGTGAACATATTCTTAGGTTATTTTTAGATTATTATAAAATATTTTAAAAAAGAATAGGAGGATTTTAAAATGGAAAAAAAGGTTATCGCTATTCAAAAGGAAATGTATAAGGTGGAGGACGGAAAGGTTTATATCGAGTCTGAAGAATTAGCAAAAGCTATACAAGATGGATCAATAGACTTATTTGTTGATGAAGAAGCAAATGCAATGGAAGCAGGCGGAAATATCATTATATGTAAAGTTATAATTTGCTGGGGCGACGCAGCTGAATAAATCATAAATAAGTTAAGGAGTGCTAGTGCTAGCTATGCACTCTTTATTAATAATATGGATTATAACTTTAAAGAGGGAGTGAATGGAAGATGAAAACTTCTAATTACAATGTTACCGTGGATAATGGAACCGAAAATATCCTTTATAATACTTTATCTAGAAAGTATGTAGTATATGCTTCAGAGAAAAAAGAATACATGGAAAATCTATTAAATAATTTAAATAAAGATAGATATGAATTAGAAGAAGCAGAAATTATAAAAAAGCTTGCCCTAAATGGACTTGTAGTTGATGATAATATGGATGAATTAAGCAAAATAAAATTTTACGAAAATAAAGCTAAATTTCAAAGTGAAATATTCTATCTAGTTATTCAGCCTACTTTAAATTGTAACTTTAGATGTGTTTATTGCTATGAAGAACATAGAAACATAAGAATGAATGATAGTTCAAGAGATAGTTTAGTAGAATTTGTAAAAGGTATAACAAAGAAGGTTAAAACCCTGTGTATAGCATGGTTCGGTGGAGAACCTATGATGGAATTCGAAAGAATAAAAGAATTAACAAGACATTTTCAAGATGCTTGTAAAGAAAATGGATGTGACTACATTGCTAGAATGACCTCAAATGCTTACTTATTTTCAGATGAAAGTATAAATATGCTTGAAAGTCTTGCAATACAAAAATTACAAATCACCTTAGATGGAACTAAAGAAACCCACGATTTAAAAAGGCCATTAGCAAACGGGGAAGGCACCTTTAATAAAGTAATGGGAAATTTAATTAAGATTATAGATAAAGATGTAACTGTTACTCTGAGAGTAAATGTAGATGAAAAAAATATTGAATATATACCTAAACTCTTTGATATGATACCAGAAGATAAAAGATCTAAAGTAAATCTTAACATATGCAATGTGTTTCAAAATAAAGAAAAGTTAGATTTATATGAACTGTATAAAACTGCAGTTGATAAAGGGTTCAGATATTATAATACCTCCAATACTTATTCTAAATGTGAAGGAAATTTAAAAAATTCCTTTACAGTTCAGCCGGATTGCAGAATAACCCCCTGTTCTATATGTGCTGAAAAAGGATTCTACTATGGGAAAATAAGTGAAAAAGGCGAATTAAGAATAAATAATAAATCTGAATACTTCAAATTCCATACTAGAACAGTTTTTGATAATGAAAGATGTATTAAGTGCATTGATCTCCCAATGTGCATGGGTGGATGTGCATGTGCTAGATATAAAGAAATCAACTTTTGCACAAAAGAATATACTCACGAAATTAATCTAAATGATATCGTTAAATTACATTACCACAATGATCTAACTCATAATCTTATACAGGAAGTGAATGTTATATGAATTTATTTAAGCAAAAAAACTTTTGCTTATTAATGGTATCTAAGCTGATCTCCCTTATAGGAACTCAAATGCAGAGTTTTGCATTATCTCTATATGTACTTAAAGTTACAGGATCGGCTACAAAATTTGCTTCAGTACTGGCCCTTACCTTAATTCCTCAGTTAATTTTCGCACCAGTTGCAGGGGTTTTAGTGGATTGGTTTAATAGAAAGAAGATATTGATATACCTAGATTTATTAAGTGGTATTATTGTTGGAGTTTTTGCAGTAATATACAGCGTTAATAATGAGTTACTGCTGGGACATATATATTTTATAGCTATTTCTCTTTCCTTACTCTCCTTATTATATAGCCCAGCTATAGGTACAGTTATACCAACTATAGTAAAAAAAGAAGAATTGGTTAGTGCAAATTCCACAAATTCCTTCATTATGAATATAGGTAATTTAATCTCACCAGCCATTGCTGGAGTTCTACTTAGTTTCTATGGCATGCTCCTAATACTTATTGTGAATTCTATCAGCTTTATCCTATCTGCTGTTTTAGAATTGTTTATAACAATACCAGCTGTAAATAAAATGCCTAAAAAGATTAATTTAAAGGCCTTTACAACTGACTTTGCAGAAGGCATACACTTTATTAAAAACAAAACAATCATGTTAAATATTATAATATTAGGGCTAATAATCAATTTTGTATCTCCGGCTATGGGTTCTATGGGCTTAACCTATCTTTCAAAACGAGTACTGAAAATCAGTGATTATCAGCTTGGAACCTTACAGTCTATTGTTGTAATTGCCTTAATAGTTTCTCCATTTCTCTGCAGCATGGTTAATAAGAAAGCTAAACTAGGCACAATTTTATTTTTAGATATATTTATTGTTTCTATTTTAGTGAGCATACTTGGAGTCATATCAGCACCGGCTTATTTAGGGTTGTTTAATAGTAATCTAGTACCATATATAAGCCTAATAGCTATTAGTTTTATGATGATGCTAATAACCTCCATAGGAAACATGGCCTTAGGTATTATGTTTCAGCAGGAAGTCCCCTTATCCATAATGGGAAGAGTAGGTACTGTAATGACAACTGCCTGCATGGCAGCAGTTCCACTAGGACAAATGGTTTTTGGTGTTTTATTTGATACTCTTCAGACTTGGATTTGTTTTTCAATAGCCGCAGCTATACCCCTAATTGTTATTCTGTGCTTCAAGCGTTCCTTATGCACAGAGGAAAAAGCTACAAAAAAGATTAATATCTGCAATGATAATGAAATCCATAGTGATAATCTTTGTATTGATTGTCCTGAAGCAGCAAATTTAATCGATGACAGCCAAATTTAATAATTAATATTTCTGTTAAACATAAAGCCAGCACTTCCATAAATAGAAGTCTGGCTTTATGTTTTTCACCTAATAACACTGCTGCCAATCTAATTTCTTCAGCAAGTGATATGATATATCAAATCTTAGACACAAACTTATTATCCTTTATATAAAATCTCCAGGGAAAATCTATGGCTTCTTCCGCATAATCAATCCCAATCCGCTTAGAGGTAACAATTTCAAGCTTTTCAACATGTCCCTCTGTAATGTATAATCTATCCCCTAACAAATCCTCCCCATTAAGAGCTCTAGTAATCTTCATAGCCTTACCAAGCTTTCCTGGACCATTTGTTAGGTTTTTATACTCCCTTTTGTTTAGCTCAGTAAGCTCCTTGCCAAACCTGTTAGCAGCCATTTTGTCTATTCCCTTAACTGGCTCTAAAGCTCTAATGAGTACAGCTTCTGGTCTCTCCTTCTCAGTTGTTACCACATTCATACAATCATACATTCCATAAATAATGAAAACATAAGCATAGCCTGCTTCACCATACATAACTTCATTTCTTGAGGTTCTTCTATTATTATAAGAATGGGCAGCCTTATCTAAAGGTCCTTTATAGGCCTCCACCTCAACTATTTTCCCTGCAAGCTCTTCTCCATCAACTTTATGAACAAGATACTTGCCTAAAAGCTCCTGAGCAACAGTAATTGTGTCCCTATTATAAAAATCTCTAGAAAGCTTTTTCATTATATCACATCCTCACAAAATATATTTTGCTCATATGTGTAATAAAATACCCTAATTACAATTCCAGCTTTTTATCAATTTCATCAAATTCCTCACAGGTCATGCCATAAAGAACCTCATCATAGTAATTGCCATTTGTAAAAATTGCTCTTCTAATTCTTCCTTCATTCTTAAAACCCAAACCCTCATGGAGCTTCATTGACCTTTCATTAAAGGAATATATATATACTGTTACCTTTTGATATCTTAATTCTCTAAAATAATATTTTAATATTATCTTAATGGCATCTTTAGCATAACCATTACCCCAGTATTCTCTCGCTATGCCTAATCCATATTTAAATGTTCCAAATCTTCCATTACAATCAAAGGTATTTATATTTCCTACAGCAATACCTTCTTTATTCTCAATAATCCACATGAATTGATCATTTTGTGGCTCTCTCTTAGACATTGCCTCAACTCTCGCTGCCATACCATCATAAGTGGTTGGAAAATGGATTTCATCACAATGCCTATCTGATTCATGATCGTAATCAGCTGACCATTTAAAAAATGTCCCCGCATCCTTTGTTTCAATTGCTCTAAGCCTTATCTTTTCACCGCTCCAAAAATTGTAACTCATTAAAATCCCCCCGTTATCTATTTAAAAACTTATCTTAAGAATTATCTTAATTATAGTTTAAACTATTTCCTGTTATTGTAAAGATAAAGAAATGCTATAGTTGTTTTATGCACAAAAAAACCTCTGCAAGTTTTTTAACCCTTACAGAGGTCTTTTTTTAAGATTCTTTTATATATACAATCTTTTTAATTGTATCATAAGAAAGATTGTACTTATCCATAAGCTCATAAATAGTTCTTCCATTATCTTTTTCGGACTTAATTTGCCTATTTCTATTAATAATCTCTTGTTTTCTGCTAGTTTTGCTTCCCCATGGATTCTTCTGCCCTTCCGGCTGGGGGATATATAATATCTCACCAGTTATGTATTTCTGAATCTCATTCAACAAATCCAGCGGCAATACCTCTGACGCATTTATATATTTCATTCTAATCTGCTCCTTCACTTCATAAATAATCAAGTAAAGCTGCAAAATCAGACTTATTAACACTTCAAATTAGAATGGATAAGGCGATCTATTAATTCTCTATGCAGTTATCGCCCTTGTCTATAAGACTGATTCTGCATAGAGTTTTGTTTTTCCTTCTGTCTTTCCTCCCAAAAACCCAAGATTCAAACGAATCATTATCATTTTTTCACCCCCAATAATATCTACATTATAAAAGTGCTGTAGGTAACTTTAGTTATAAATTATAAAGGTATAATAGCTTTTTAGCATTACATTTACAATCATATCATATTTATACATATAATTACTAATAATCATAAGAGTATTTACTTTGAAAATCTTCTTATATTCTTTTCTTCTTACCTTCAACCTAACTCCACCTTTTTAAAAATTTAACTTTTAAAAATATAACAATTTATAGTATCTTATAGGTACTGTGGTACAAAAAAGTGCGTACTTGTAATATGGATACTAGTATTCTAAAATAGTACCATAACAAAACCTGGCCCAACCAGGGAAGGCTTAGCGGAAACATCTAATTCAAAATTTAAAAAATATAAATTAAAGTGAGGGAAAATAATGAAGGTATTACTTATTAATGGTAGTCCTAAAGCTCAAGGATGTACCTATACTGCCTTATGTGAGGTAGCAAAGGAACTAGAAAAAGAAAATATTGAAACAGAGATTTTTCATGTTGGAAACAAACCAATTCGTGGTTGTATGGCTTGCGGAGGTTGTTCTAGAAATGATTCCAACAAATGCGTATTTGACGATGATACTGTAAACATTGCCTTAGAAAAAGCTAAAGAAGTTGATGGATTTGTCTTTGGCTCCCCAGTTCATTATGCAGGGGCCTCTGGTCAAATAACATCTTTCTTAGATAGATTCTTCTATGCTGGAGATGGCTTTCAATATAAACCTGGTGCTGCAATTGTAAGCTGCCGCCGTGGCGGTTCAACAGCAACCTTTGATCAGTTAAATAAATATTTTACTATTTCAAATATGCCTATTGTTTCTTCTCAGTATTGGAATATGGTTCATGGAAATACCCCTGAGGAAGTAAAGCAGGATTTAGAAGGAATGCAAACTATGAGAACTTTAGGGAAGAATATGGCTTGGCTTTTAAAAAGCATAGAGGCTGGTAAAAAGGCAGGAGTTACTCTCCCTGAAAAAGAACCAAGAGCAAGGACCAATTTTATACGTTAATCATAAAAGAGCCAACAGCATGCACTGTTGGCTTTTTAATTTCCAAATTACTCCTTAAAGAAAAACTCCCTATCCAGCTTCAACTTCTTTCTTACTTGCTTCAAGCTTGCCTTGTCACTAATATTGACCTTAAAAAGTATATACTGAGCAAGAAATATCTCAAATTTTTCGAACTTTTTAAGATAACTATCGTAATAATATATACCATGCTTAAAAAGGAGAAAAAAATATGTTTAAAAAAAGAACTTCAACATTATTACTTACTTTAACTTTAACCTTAGCCTTTAGTGGTTGTGGTAACAGCACACCTAAAGAAAAACCTGTCTCTACCGATAACAAACTAGACAAAATAGTAAACTCTTACATCAAATACAATAATTTTACCGGAACTATATTAATCGGAAAGGAAGGTAAAATACTATACAAGAAAGCTTTTGGTATGGCTGACTATGATAAAAAAATACCAAACACTATTGAAACCCAATTTAGAATAGCTTCTTTAACAAAAGAGTTTACAGCCACAGGTATAATGCTGCTTCAAGAGCAAGGAAAACTAAGTACTGAAGACCCCCTGTCAAAATATATTCCTGATTTTAAACAGGGTGACAAAGTAAAAATTCATCATCTACTTACTCACTCCTCTGGAGTAGAAGAATATAGTACTACTGACAATATCCACTTAGCTAATAATTATTGTGCTCCAAATGATATAGTAACCTTAATAAAAAACAAGGCACTAATCTTTGAACCAGGCAGCAAATTTGAATATAATAACTCAAATTATGCTTTATTAGGCTACATAATTGAAAAAGTGTCTAACATGAAATACGAAGATTTTATTAATGAACACTTTTTAAAACCTTTAAATATGACCAATACAATATATGATGTAAAAAATACTTTAACTACTGCTGCAAAGGGGTATGTAATTGAACCTTCAGACTCAAAACCAACTGCAGCAGAATTTAGACACCCTTCCTTTGGTTATGCTGCTTATGGACTTCATTCAACTGTAGAGGATTTATACAAATGGGATCAAGCCTTGTACAGTGAAAAGATTATAAAAAAATCATCCTTAGACAAAATGTTTACAGCTTATATAAGTGGCTATGGATATGGCTGGTATGTAAATAAAATCGATTCTTCTTTATCTATGTATCACTATGGCTTAGCAGGTGGTTATAGTTCTTATTTCTATAGAAATATTAATGAAAAAGTAACCATAATTATCTTAAGTAATAATAGAAATTCAACTAAAACGGAATTTAAAGTTGATGATGTGTTGAAAGCATTAAAGTAATTGTATAAGAAAAACGGTGGCATTCTACCACCGTTTTTATAATTTAATCCCTATAAAAGAACTCCCTATCAAGCTTTACCTTCTTCCTTACTTGCTTCAAGCTTGCCTTGTCACTAATATTTACCTTAAAAAGTATATACTGAGCAAGAAATATCTCAAAGGGCAGCCAGCTTCCATGTGTCATGGGAAGTACGTATCTTGTGGCTCCTTTCATTTCTTTAAAAAGAGACACCCTGCTTCCAAAAGGAATAGTTTCATCAAATAAAGCATCAATAAAAGTAATTTTTGATTTATCTAAGAAATGAGCATAAGAAAGAGGATCTATTTTAAAGAGCGGATGAATATCATTATCAGAAAACAATTCTAAGCGGCACATGTTTTTAACCTTGCTTAGCTGATTTTCATAGGTTTCATACAATCTTTCCTTATCATAGAGATAATATTCATCCTTAAGTCCATTTTCAAACTGCTTCCTTACAAATGCTGCAGCACGGGACTCATGAATTATTTTAGGAAAATATCCCCCTGTGGTCATAAATATTATTTGATTAATTCTTTTATCTACAGATGCAGTTATCGCCGACAGCATCCCTCCAAGGCAGTAGCCCATTATACAGTTGTTTTCCTTCCAGGCTCCCTTTTGTTCAAGAAAATCAATAGTAGAACGAATATCTACCACTGCATGCTCCCAAAACCTAAACATATTATTAATATCCGGATATAAAAAACTTCGCCCACTTACAGAATTATGCTCTACCCGAGTATAATTACCTGGAAGCACCGGTATAGAACAATGAACACCTGCAGAAGCCAAGTGGCTGCCCATCCATAGAAGAAATCTAATATTTCTGCTGCCTAAACCATGAAGCAATAGCACTGAGGCACGGGTTTCTTTTTTAGGTTCAAAGCTATACAACTCAACCATCTCTGTGCCAGGTGCCGGGGATTTGTAATTACTTTCAAACCTAGCATAATTACATCTGTAATTAGCTCCCTTTAGAATATATCCTTCTGTAGCATTAATTCTTTTCCTATCGTAATTAAAATCTATTTTCATTGTAATATCCTCTAAACATAATATATAACCATATATATGTTTGTACAGGCGTATTTGTTAATATAATCTTCTTCTTCCATTTACCTAAAAATCTTCTCACTAACCTACAATATTCCTATAATTAACTTTGAATTTTATTTGTATTAGTCATATAATAAACGATGGCTTACTCATTCATTGGAGGTGATAAACTTGGAACTAATTGTAACAGCATCAAGCATATTCTGCTTAATTTTAGGGATTATATCAATGTCGATGATTTTCGATAAAAAAATATTATCAAAGAAGCAAGAAAATATGGAATCAGAAGATAGTAAGGAATACATAAAATTAAAGAAGCTCCATTACTTTGCTAATGGAATAATATTAGTTGCATGCTCATCAATTACTATGTATGTAACTCATCATTATTTTTCAATTTATGTAGGAATTATATTAATGGTATTTGTTAATGTTAATTTTCAAAAAAAATACAGAGAGCTAAATAACATAACGTTATAACAAACTTAACATAACTGCAAAACATAGTAAAAAGCCCAGAAGATTTTTTCTATCTTCTGGGCTTGCTAGCAAGAAATAAAATAATTTGTCACTTGTCACGTGCCTGGCACTCTTCACTCTTCATCCTCATAAAAGTCTAAATAGGAATACTTTTCTCCGTCCTTTTCCCAGCCTAAAATTGATTCCATATTTACATTGTTCGCTGCATTAAATATGCATTTATCTACATCATTAAAGTTTACCTTTAATTGCTTAATTAAATCCTTAATTTCATAACGTTTATTTCCTATCTTCTTTGCAGCAACCATACATGCACAATTAAGCGGCCAAATGCCTGCATTTTGAGTAAAACGTTCAATATGTTTTTCTTCAATATAGTAAAGAGGTCTAATTAGCTCTAACCCTTTATAGTTTGCAGACCTTAGCTTTGGAAGCATAGTCTTGAAGTTTCCAGCATAAAGCACATTAAGCATAGTTGTCTCAATTACATCATTAAAATGATGTCCTAGGGCAAGCTTATTACATCCTAACTCTTGAGCTTTTGCATATAATGACCCTCTACGCATTTTTGCACACATATAGCAAGGATAATCCTTTGCAATTTTATCTACTACTTCAAAAATTCCTGAATCATATATATAAACAGGAATGTTTAAATAGTTACAGTTATCAATTAACAACTCTTTTATATTTTCATGATAGCCTGGATTCATAGCAATAAACTCTAAATCAAATTTCATTTGACCATGCCTTTGAAGTTCTTGGAATAACTTAGCCATTATTAAGCTATCCTTACCACCAGAAATAGCGACTGCAATCTTATCTCCTTCTTCTACTAATTTATAATCCTTAATAGCCTTAATAAATTTTGACCATACACTTTTTCTATAGGTTTTAACAAGACTTCTTTCTATTTCCACCAGTGGCTTTCTTTCATTAAAAGGAACCAATATGTCGCAACCGCTGCCTGCAAGACTTTCCTCTATATTATCTACATTCTCCACACTATATGAATCATCTACCTCATCCATATTCTTCATATTATCTAGAATTTCTCTATTTTGTACCTTTTCTTTTTTATCCATACTATGTCACCTCACTAATTATGAGAACATTATAACATCTTTAGCTATATTTGTCTTTTGAAACTGTCATAAATCACTCCAACAACTACACCCACCACTGCTCCTAATGTAAGTCCAAAAGCTATGTTACTAAAAATCGCTCCCCCTATTATCCCCAAAAGCGAACCATAGCACATGCCCA
>Ga0316603_10001253_pt1 | contig 13390 bp, 16 predicted proteins | sample OWC_soil_day10_n_FD_207649 | JGI IMG/M metagenome (GOLD analysis project Ga0316603, IMG submission 207649) | Wetland soil microbial communities from Old Woman Creek delta, Ohio, United States - OWC_soil_day10_noCT | ecosystem: Environmental > Terrestrial > Soil > Wetlands | place: USA: Ohio...
GTGTTGCGGCCCACCGGCTCGAGGATCACGGTCGCGGCCCGATGCCCCTCCTCCTCCAGCTGGTCGACCACCAGGAACCGGTGCTGCTCGTTGCAGACCACGATCGGCGGGGCGACGGGGATCGCCCGCCCCGCGCGGGCGTCGGCGAGGCCGTCCAGCCGCCGCACGGTCGCCTGCAGCAACGACCGGTCGCCCACCAGCGGCAGGAACTGCTTGGGCTGGGCCTCGCGCGACAGCGGCCACAGGCGGGTCCCGGCACCGCCGGACAGGATTACGGGCTGGAGTGTCATGGGTGCTGGCGGCTACCGGGTGGCGGAGGGAGGGCCACGGCATTACAGCAAGCGGAGCTTGGCAGCGGCAAGGCGCGCCACCCGGCGGTTTGACCCAAACCCTGCGATTCGTATATAAAAATGCGGTTATTCTCGGAACTTGCCCGGCGCCGCACGGTCCCTTCAGCCAGGCGCCTTTTCGTGCCAACCGGTCGCGCGGCAGCGCCCTGCCTGCCCCGGCCCAATCCATCCCGGGTTCTGGAGACGTTACTTATGAAGAACTGGTTGCTGACTCTGTCGGTCTCCCTCGCGCTCGCCGCCGGAACCGTGCATGCTGCTGGCAATGCCGCGGCCGGCAAGGAAAAGGCGACGACCCTGGGTTGCATTGCCTGCCACGGCGAGGACGGCAACAGCCCGAACCCGGTCTGGCCGAAGCTCGCCAGTCAGCACCCCAGCTACCTCGCCCGACAGATCGCCGCGTTCAAGGCCGGCGACCGCAAGGACGACGCCATGTCGCCCATGGCGATGCTCATCGCGACCGACGAGGATCTCGCCGATCTCTCCGCCCATTTCGCCGCCCAGACCGTCCAGCCCGGCGAGCCCGCGACGGCCGAACAGCTGACGCTCGGCCAGCAGCTGTTCCGCGGCGGCAACCCTGCGACCGGCGTCGCCGCCTGCTCCGCCTGTCACGGACCGCAGGGGATCGGCATCGCACAGGCCAGCTTCCCGCGAGTCGCCGGCCAGCACGCCCCCTACGTCGAGAAGGCCCTGAAGGACTTCAAGGCGGGCGCCCGCGTCAGCGACCCCAATCAGATGATGCGGGGTGTCGCGGCCAAGATGACCGACGCGGAGATTGCCGCCGTCTCGGCCTATGTGCAGGGCATGAAATAACCGCGCCGGCCGGTCGGGCCCGCCGAAGGGGTGGCTGCCGCCACCCCTTTCGTTTTGGGCCGCGGCGAGCACGCCGCCCGCGCAGTGGGTATGCTTTGGCCCCGGCCGCCGCCCGACACCTTGCCCTGGACGTCGAGTCCCAAAGGAGCAGACCGCCGATGAACAAGCTGATGCTGTCCCTCGTCCTCACCCTCGCGACACTCGCCGCCCCTGCCAGCGCGGCAACCTTCGAGGAGCTCACACACTACGTTCCGATCACCGGGGCGCCGCCGCCCGCCGCGGACGCCAGGATCGAGGTCTACGAGTTCTTCATGTGGACCTGCCCGCACTGCATGCAGTTCGAGCCCCACCTGCAGAAATGGCTCGAGCGCAAGCCCGCCGACGTAGCCTTCGCCAAGGTGCCGGCGGTATTCAACCCGAACGCCCTGCTGCTCGCCCGCGCGTACTACGCCCTCGAGGCCCTCGGCGAGGAGCAGCGCCTCAACGACGCCTTCTTCAACGCCCTGATCAACGAGCGCCGCCGGCTCGACACCGAGCAGGCAATCGCGAGCTTCGTGATGCAGTTCGGGGTGGACGCGACGAAGTTCCGCGAGGCCTTCAACTCCTTCGCGGTCGCGGCCAAGGTGCGCCGCGCAGAGCAGCTGTCGGAGCGGTTCCGGATCAACGCCGTGCCCAAACTGGTCGTGGACGACCGCTACAAGACCGGCGACGGCCTGGGGAGCTACCAGCAGACGCTGGAGGTGGCCGACTTTCTCGTCGGAGAGGCCCGCAAGCTGCGCCAGCCAGGGACAACGACCCGCTAGACCATGTCGGCGCTGCGCCACACCCCGATCGACCCGATCGTCCCGCCCCTGCGGCGGCTCAGCGTGCTGAGCTACAACATCGGGGGAGGCATCGACACGCGCACCTTCAGGCACTACCTGACACAGAGCTGGAAGCACGTCCTCCCGCATCGGGAGCGCATGACCAACCTGAACCGCATCGCCCAGCTCCTCGCCCAGCACGATCTGGTCGGGCTGCAGGAGGTGGACGCCGGCAGCCTGCGCAGCGGCTTCGTCGGACAGACCGAGTATCTGGCGCAGTGTGCCGGCTTCCCCTACTGGCACCACCAGGTCAACCGCAACATCGGTGCCCTGGCACGGCACTCGAACGGTCTGCTCACCCGGATCCGTCCGACCCGGCTCACCGAGTATCGCTTGCCCGGCCTCCCGGGCCGTGGCGCCATCGTCGCCGATTTCGGCCCGCCGGGTGCCGACCTGCGGGTGTGCATCGTGCACCTCGCCCTGGGCCGCCGCTCCCGGGGCATCCAGCTGCGCTTCCTCGGTGACCTGCTCGGCAACCACCCGCACGTCATCCTCATGGGCGACATGAACTGCAGCTGCGAGTCCCGCGAGGTGCGACGGCTGATGGACACCGCGGGGCTACACGAGCCGGCCTGCGACCAGAAGACCTTCCCGAGCTGGCGGCCGATGCGGCGGATCGACCACATCCTGGTGTCGGAAGGGCTGGCAATCCGCAACGCACGCGTGCTCGACTACCCGCTGTCGGACCACCTGCCGATAAGCCTCGAGGTCGAGCTGCCGGCGAACCTGGAGGTTGCTGCCTAGGAAGCACCAGGATGGACACCGATTGGAAGGCCCGTGCGCAATCCCTGGCCAACGAGCTCGACGCGGTCGCCCGGCGGGGGCGTGACGCCGAGCAGGTGCTGCGCCAGGCAATATCGCGGCTCTGCGTCGCCGTCACCGGCCTCGACCCCTCGCTCGACGGCCCGCTCAACCAGCTGCGCGACGCGGCCCACCGGGGCGGCAGCCTCGTGGCCGTGGAAGCCGAGCTCACCCGGCTCGCCGACGCCGTGCTGCACGGCGGCGAGGCCCGGCCCGTCGAACTCGTGCACCGCCTCCTCGGCCGCCTGCCGCTGCCGGCCGGGCAGCTCCGGCGCGCCCGCGAGCTGTGGAACGACGCGACCGCCGGCAAGGGCGCCGCGAGCATCGAGGCGCTGGCGGACCTGTTGACCTCGGGAGTGCGCGCCGAGGCGCGCCCCCCGACAGTCGCAGAGACCGCCAACCAGCGCCTGCGCGACATGCTCAGCCAGACCCACTGGCCGGACGCGATGACGGGCGAGATCGACGCCCTGCGTGACCGCCTGACCGGGGACGCGCCCGCGGACGCCTGGCTCTCGGTGGTCGAAGATCTCACCGCGCTGGTCGCGAAGACGGTCAGCGAGTCACACGAGCAGATCCGCGCTGCCGAGGAGTTTCTCGCCGACCTGACCGACCGGCTGAGCGAGCTGGACGCCCACATACAGCGCGCCAGCGCCCTGCGGAGCGAGTCGCTCGCCGGCGGCCGCGAGCTCGATCGCACCGTCCGCGGCCAGGTGCGCGACATCGAGGACAGCGTGCAGAAGGCGACCGAGCTTGATCACCTCCGGCTGGATGTCGGTCGGCACCTCGCGGTGATCGAGGCCCGCATGAGCGAGCACCTCGCAAGCGAGGAGCAGCGCCACCGCGAGGCGAGCGCAAACGAGCAGGCGCTGCGCGAGCGGCTCGGCCAGGTGGAGCAGGAGGCCGGCAAGCTGCGCCAGGAGATCGCGCTGGTGCAGGAGCGCGCGCTGGTCGATGCCGTGACCGATCTGCCGAACCGGGCCGCCTGGGACGACCGCCTGCGCCAGGAACATGCGCGCTGGCAGCGGTTCGGCGCCCCCCTGAGCCTGGCGGTGTTCGACGTCGACAACTTCAAGTCGATCAACGACCGCTTCGGCCACGCCGCCGGCGACAAGGCGCTGCAGGTGATCGCAACGGCCCTCAGGAGCCGCCTGCGGCAGACCGATTTCATCGCGCGCTACGGTGGCGAGGAGTTCGCCGTCCTGCTGATCGGCACCACCAAGGCCGGCGGACTGAAGGTCGCCGAGGAGATGCGCCTGGCGGTGGCCCACGCCGGCCTGCACACGCGCACGCGCCCGGTCGAGGTCACCATCTCCTGCGGCATCAGCGACTTCCAGGGCAACGACACCGCGGAGGCCGTATTCGAGCGCGCCGACACGGCGCTCTACGAGGCCAAGCGCAGCGGCAAGAACTGCTGCCTCACCCGCTAGCGGGCAGGCCGCTCACCCAGGCGTACCGCCACGCGCCCCCGCCCAGCCCGTGGAGCGCTGCCAGCAGCTCGTCGCCCGGCACGGCCTCGCCCGGAAACACGTTCCGCACCTCGACGAACAGCCGCCCGACCGCCGCGCTGTCGCGCCAGTCGAGGTCGGCGGGCCGCTGTGCCGCGCCACAGCCGGGACAGCGGGCGCGGGCCGCCAGCGGATCGTCGACCCAGCCGGCCAGAGCGGCGCGCCAGCCCTCGAGACGGGCACGGCAGGCGGGGCAGCGCGGCGCGGCGGTATTCGTGCCGACGACCAGGCGCGGCGCCGCGAAGGGCCCGGCGATCGCCACGTGGCTGAAGGCGGCTCCGCCATCGACCGGCGGCTCCAGGACGAGGTGCGGCGCACAGCCCAGGAAGGTGACGTGGCGCAGGAAGGCGGGACCCGCCCTGTAGGTGGCCGGCGCGGCGAGCAGGTCCCCGGTGAGCCCGAGCATGGCCAGCGTCCGCGCGACCGCCGGCGCGTCGGGCGGCTCGCCCCCGGGATCGGCGGGATACAGCAGGAGGCTGCCGGTGGTCACGGCGGGAAACGGTAACCCCGCGGGGCGCCGGACACCACAGACCGAATGCTTCCCCCCCGCGGCGACGTTATAAGATTGCATTTCTAATGAACCCGATCCGTCGCCTGACCGCCGTTCTCGCCGTGCTGCTGCTGTTCGCGGCACCGGCCGGCGCGGCCACTCTGCGGGTCGCCGTCAGCGTGCTCCCGCTCGCCGAGTTCGCCCAACGGGTGGGGGGAGACCGGGTGAGCGTGCAGACCCTGGTCGGGCCCGGCCAGAACCCTCACAGCTTCGAGCTGACGGCGCGCCAGGTCGAGGAGCTGACGAGCGCACGACTGTTCTGGCGGGTCGGCATGCCGTTCGAGGAGGCGTGGGTCGGCCGGCTGCGAAGCCGGAACCCCGCGCTCACCGTGCTCGACGCCCGCACCGGGCTCGACCTGCCGCCGCCGGCCGGGAAAGCCACGCTGCACCACGGTGACCACCCCGACGACCACGACCCGCACGTCTGGACCAGCCCGATGCTCGTGCGGACCATGGTGCAGCAGCTGGCCGAGGCGCTCGCCGCCATCGACCCCGCGGGCGCAGCGGCCTACCGCGCCAATGCCGCCACCTATGCGGCCGGGCTTGCGGCCCTGGACGCCGAGTTGCGCCAGGCCCTGGCGCCCCTGCAGAACCGGCGGTTCCTGGTCTATCACCCCGCCTGGGGCGAATTCGCCGCGGCCTACGGCCTCGAGCAGGTCGCGATCGAGCGCGACGGCAAGGAGCCGGGCGGGCGCAGCCTCGCCGAGCTGGCCACCGAGGCCCGGCGGACCGGCGTCCGGGTGATCTTCGTCCAGCCCCAGTCGAGCCCGCGCAACGCCCAGACCCTGGCGCGGGAGATCGGCGCCCGGGTCGTCACCGTCGACCCGCTGGCGCCGGACTATGCGGCCGGCCTGCGCGCCCTCGCGCGGGCCCTCGTCGAGGCCGCTGCACCTTGAAACCGGCGTCGATCATCGAGTTGCGCGGGGTGTCCTTCGCGTACGGCCCTGTGCGGGTCCTCGAGAACGTCGACCTCAGCGTGCCGGCGGGGGAGTTCCTGGGCATCGTCGGGCCCAATGCGGGCGGCAAGAGCACCCTGCTCAAGCTGATCCTCGGCCTGCTCGAGCCGGCGGGTGGCGCCGTCCGCGTGCTCGGCCGCAGCGCGCGGGTCGCCAGCCGGGAGATCGGCTACGTGCCGCAGTACCCCGCGTTCGCCCGAGACTTTCCGGTGACGGTCGAGCAGGTGGTGCTGACCGGCCGGCTCGGGCCGGGCCGGCTGTTCGGCGGTTACCGCCCGGAGGACCGTGAGCTCGCGCGCTGGGTGATGACGCAGACCGAGATCGCCGACCTCGCCCAGCGGCGCATCGCCACCCTCTCGGGCGGGCAGCTGCAACGCGTGCTGGTCGCGCGGGCGCTGGCCTGCGAGCCGCAGATCCTGATCCTCGACGAGCCGACCGCGAACATCGACATGCGGGTCGAGAGCGACATCTTCGATCTGCTGCGCGTGCTCAACCAGCGCATGACCATCCTCGTCGTCTCGCACGACGTGGGCTTCATCTCCGCCTACGTCCAGCGCGTCGCCTGCGTCAACCGCACCCTGCTCTGCCATTCCACCGAGGCGATCGACGGCCAGGTGATCCACGACCTCTACGGCGGCGACGTCCGCCGCGTCGCCCACGCGCACTGAGGCAGCGATGAGCGAGTTCGGCTCGGCCCTGCTGACCCACGGCTTCCTCCAGGCGGCACTGCTGGCCGGCCTGCTGGCAAGCGTGGGCTGCGGGATCACGGGAACCTACGTCGTCGTCAAGCGCATCGGCTTCCTGGCCGGCGGCATTGCCCACGCGGTGCTCGGAGGGATGGGCGCGGCCCTGTACTTCGGTGTCGACCCCATGCGCGGCGCCCTGCTCGCGGCGCTCGTCGCCGCACTGGTGGTCGGCTGGATCACGCTGCGCTTTCGCGAGCACGAGGACACCCTGATCGCCGCCTTCTGGGCGGTCGGGATGGCGGTCGGCGTGCTGTTCATCGCCCGCACGCCGGGCTACGCGGTAGACCTGATGAGCTACCTGTTCGGCAACATCCTGCTGGTGCCGCACGAGGACCTGTGGCTCATGGCGGGCCTCGACGCCGTGCTGCTGCTCACCGTCGCCGCGCTGCGCCGCCCGCTCCTCGCCGTCGCCTTCGACGAGGAGTTCGCGCGCCTGCGCGGTCTGCCGGTGACGCTGCTGTACCTGCTCCTGCTCTGCCTCGTTGCGCTCACCGTCGTCCTGCTGATCCGGGTGGTCGGCCTGATCCTGGTGATCGCCCTGCTGACCCTGCCGGCAGCCATTGCGGCCCAGCACGCGACGACGCTCGGCCGGATCATGGCCCTGGCCGTCGTCCTCGGCGGGGTGTTCACGACCGGCGGCCTCGCCCTGTCCTACGGCCCCGACCTGCCGGCGGGAGCGACGATGATCCTGCTCGCCGGCGTCGCCTACCTCCTGTCGACCGTGCTGCAACGCTGGGTGCAGCGTCGGCGCGCGCGCCTGCCCGCGGCGGTCGAGGGCCGAGGATGACAATGTCGCTCGCCGGCCTCCTCGACCATGCCGAGGCCCTGTGCCGGCGGCGGGGTGCCCGCCTGACGGCCCAGCGCCGGCAGGTGCTGGCCATCATCGATGGGGCGCAACGACCTCTGGGTGCCTACGAGATCCTGGACGCGCTGCGCGCTGCCGTGCCCGGTGCGGCGCCGCCAACGGTCTACCGGGCCCTGGAATTTCTCGTCGAGCAGGGCCTGGTGCACCGGCTGGAGACGCTCCACGCCTTCGTCGGCTGCGCAAACCCGGACGAGCCGCACGCAGGTCAGTTCCTGATCTGCCGGACGTGCGGCGCGGTGCGCGAGCTCGAGGACCCGATGGTGAGCCGGTCAGTGCAGGCCGCTGCCGCTGCGACCGGCTTCCGGGCCGAGCACCCGGTGGTCGAGATCAGGGGCCGGTGCGCCAGCTGCAAGGGCGACCTGCGATGAAGCGCCTGCTGATGGTGCTGGTCCGCGGCTACAGCCTGCTGATCAGCCCTTTCCTGGGCCACAACTGCCGGTATTACCCGACCTGCTCGGCGTACACTCTGGAGGCAATCGAGCGGCACGGCGCCTGGCGCGGGCTCTGGCTCGGCATCCGCCGGGTGGGCCGCTGCCACCCCTGGCACGAGGGCGGCTATGACCCCGTCCCCGACCCGCCCGAAACGGCCAGCAGGCGCCACGACCCCCGGCAATGACAGGGCGTGGCCCCTTGGCCATGATCGGCCGCCCCGCCAGCCGCCTGTCCGCCACCAGACCAGAGAACCGCCATGGACGTCGAGCAGTTCGAGACCATCTCCTTCTACGTCGGCTGCTCGGTGCTGATGGGCTACATGATGTTCATCATCTGGCGCCTGGCACGCGAATCGAAGGCCGGCAGGTTCGGCACCCTGATGCTGTTCATCGTGCTCGCGGTCGGCATGATCGGCTTCATCGCCAAGGAATTGATGGTCCTGCTGATGGGCATCTGAGCCCATCGTGAAAACGCCGGCGCGAGGCCGGCGTTTCCTTGGTCGGAACGGGAAAGCGAGGCCTCAGCGCGCACGCTCCAGGGCCTCGATGCGCTCCTCCAGCGGGGGGTGCGTCATGAACAGCTTGCCGAAGCGCCCCATGCCGCCCGAGATGCCGAAGGCCGCGAACTGCTCGGAGGGCAGGCCCTGCGGGTCGTGCGCCCGCTGCAGCGCGCGCAGCGCGTCGATCATCTTCTGCCGGCCGGCGAGCTGGGCGCCGCCCGCGTCGGCCCGGAACTCGCGCTGGCGCGAGAACCACATCACGATGACCGAGGCCAGCACGCCGAGGACCAGCTCCGCCACGATCGAGGTGACGAAGTAGCCGATGCCGGGGCCGGAGCTCTCCTCGCCGCGCCGCAGCAGGCTGTCCACGAACATCCCGACGATGCGCGCGAGGAACACCACGAAGGTGTTGACCACGCCCTGGATCAGCGCGAGGGTCACCATGTCGCCGTTGGCGACGTGGCTCACCTCGTGGCCGAGCACGGCCTCGACCTCGTCGCGATCCATGTTCCGCAGCAGCCCGGTGCTCACCGCCACGAGCGCGCTGTTGCGGTTCCACCCGGTCGCGAAGGCGTTGGGATCGGGCGAGTCGAAGATGCCGACCTCGGGCATGCCGATGCCCGCCGCCTCGGCCTGCCGGCGCACGGTCTCGACCAGCCAGTGCTCGTGGGCGTCGGCCGGCTGCTCAATGAGCTGCACGCCCATGCCGTGCTTGGCCATCGTCTTCGAGAGGAACAGCGAGATCAGCGCGCCGCTGAAGCCGATCACCGCCGAGAAGACCAGCAGGGTCCCCATGTCGATGTTGCCGCTGGTCATCACCAAGCGGTCCAGTCCGAGCAGCCGGAAGGTGATGCTGATGACGACGAGCACGGCCAGGTTGGTCGCGACGAAGAGCAGGATGCGTTTCATGACGATGGCTCCGAGCGATGTCAGACGAATTGTGGCAGGCAGCGACGCTGGCAGCGTGCGCGCCACGGCAGCCGGCGAACCGCGAGCATCGACCGCCGCGTTTCGGGCGTAACATGCCCTCCAACGGCGGTCATTTCAACCCGAGCCCCGAATCGTCGTTTCTGCTCGACCTTCTCTGCGTCTGCGTGTCTCGCTGGGGAGGCAATCGGGCTCGGACCGAGACCGCGCCTCTCGCGACACCGCTCACGACCGTGCACCCCCTCGTCATCCTCAAGACCGGCACCAAGCCCGCCCGCCTGGCCAGCCAGGCCGGTGACTACGAGGACTGGATCCTCGAGGGGATGGGCTGGCCTGCGGCCGACGCGCTGATCGTCGCCGGGCACCAGGGCGAGGCGCCGCCGCCACCGTCGCACATCGGCGGTGCGGTGATCACCGGCTCGGCCGCGATGGTCACGGACGGCCAACCCTGGGTCGAGACGGCCGCAGGCTGGCTGCGTGCCGTGGCCGGGACCGGCCGGCCGGTTCTCGGTATCTGCTACGGGCACCAGCTGCTCGCGCACGCCCTCGGCGGCGCCGCGGGCTGGAACCCGGCGGGGGTCGAGGTCGGCGTGGTGGACATCGACCTGCTGGCCGCCGCCGAAGGCGACCCGCTGCTCGGCGGGTTGCCGGCTCGCTTCCCCGCTTGCGTGAGCCACCGCCAGTCGGCGCGCGTGTTGCCGCCCGGGGCGACGTTGCTCGCCCGGAGCGCCCGGGAGGCCCATCACGCCTTTCGGGTCGGCAATGCCTGGGGCCTGCAGTTCCATCCGGAGTTCCCGCCGGCCGTGATGCCCGCCTACGTCGAGGGGTTCCGGCCGGCGCTCGAGGCGGAGGGTCGTGATCCCGCGGACCTGGTCGCGAGCCTGCGGCCGACGCCCGAGAGCGCTTCGCTGCTGGCACGCTTTGCCGCCATCGTCCGCACGCTCGGCTGAGGAGGCACCGTGCCGCGTTGCCTGAGACCGCGTCGCGTCGTATAGAAGACGGCACGACGGTGGATGCACCGCCCCGAGAGCCGACCGACGCCGATGCGAAGGCACCTCCTGCTCACGATCCTGCTGATCGCCGCCCCGGCGGCGGCGATGGCGCCCGGCGCGGACCCGGGCATCAACGCTCCCTTCCACCGCCCGGACCCGCACCGGTGGCATCAGGTCCTCGAGCAGCCGGGTCGCGAGCTGTACGACCGCCGCCACGGGATCGTCACCGCGCTCGGCCTGCAGCCCGGCATGAGCGTGGCGGACGTGGGCGCGGGCACCGGCCTGTTCACGGAGCTCTTTGCCCATGCGGTGGGGCCAGAGGGGCGCGTCTACGCGGTCGACATCGCCGCGGAGTTCGTCCGCGACATCGAGCGGCGGGTGCGCGAACAGGGCCTCGGCAACGTCGTCGGCATCGTCAACACCCAGTACTCGACGCTGCTGCCGCCGGAGTCGGTGGACGTCGTCTTCCTCGCCGACACCTACCACCACTTCGAGCAGCCGGCCGACATGCTGCGGTCGATACGGGCCGCGCTGCGGCCGGGCGGCGAGCTGATCGTCATCGACTTCCGCCGCGAGCCCGGGGTGTCGACACCCTGGGTCATGCACCACGTCCGCGCCGGGGGTGATCAGGTGATCGCCGAGGTCGAGCTCGCAGGGTTCCGGTTCACCCGGGAGGAGCCGATCCTGCGCGGCAACTTCTTCCTGCGCTTTCGCAAGCCGTGAACGACGCCGCGCCCTCCCGCCCCCGCCTGTCGGCCGGCGTGATCGTGGTGCGCCGCACACCCCAGGGCCCGCGCTTCCTGCTGTTGCGCAGCTTCCGCTACTGGGACTTCCCAAAGGGCCAGGTCGAGGCCGGCGAGACCCCCCTCGACGCGGCCCGGCGCGAGACCCTGGAGGAGACCGGGATCGGCGCGCTCAGCTTCGACTGGGGCGAAGGCTACTTCGAGACCGAGCCCTACGCCCGCGGCAAGATTGCCCGGTACTACCTCGCGCGGGCGGAGACGCCGGCGGTCGTCCTCGGCGTCAACCCCGAAATCGGGCGGCCGGAGCACCACGAGTACCGCTGGGTGAGCGGTGCCCGCGCCAATGCCCTGCTGAACACCCGGCTGCGGCACGCGCTGCAGTGGGCGCTCCGGCAGATCAACGCGATGGCCGCCACCAAACCCCAGGAATGAGCGGGTTGTCCCCCCTGCACCGGACCACCATGTAGCGCGTTCGCAGGGGAACGAGGAAGCTGGCATGCAGACCTGGGTCGAAGGGACGGTCATCGAGACGATCCGCTGGAACGAAGAGCTCTACTCGGTGCGCATCGACGCGCCCGTGCGGGCCTTCGAGGCCGGCCAGTTCATCAAGATCGGCCTGGACATCGGCGGCGAGCGGGTTGGCCGCGCCTACTCCTACGTGAACGCCCCGCACGAGCGTCCGATCGAGATCCACTTCAACACCGTACCCGAGGGACCGCTGAGTCCGCGCCTCGCCGCCATGCAGGCCGGCGACCGGGTATGGGTGACCGCCGAGCCCAACGGCTACCTCACCCTCGCCGAGGCGCCCGACCGCCCGCACCTGTGGCTGCTCGCCACCGGCACGGCGATCGGGCCGTTCCTCTCGATCCTGAAGACCGCCGCGCCCTGGCAGCGCTACGAGCGGATCGTGCTCGTGCACGCCGTCCGGCGGGTGGCCGACCTCGGCTACCGGGAGCTGGTCGACGAGCTGCTCGAGCGTCACCCGGGGCAACTCCGGTTCGTCCCGTTCGTGAGTCGCGAAACCACGGAATTCGCCCTCGCGGGCCGGATCCCGCAGGCGATCGAGGACGGCCGGCTCGAGGCGCAGGCCGGATTGCGGCTGAGCCCGGACGAGTCGACGGTGATGATCTGCGGGAACGCCGGGATGATCGGCGACACGCTCAAGGTGCTGGAGGGGCGCGGGCTCAGGCGCCACCGGCGGCGCGAGCCCGGGCACGTGATCACGGAGAAATATCACTGAGGCGCCGCACGAACTCCTGCATCACGCTCTCGTAGAGCTGATCGCCCAGCACCTCGTCCTCGACCCCGGCATCGATGCTCGGGTTGTCGTTCACCTCGATCACGACCACGTCACCGTTCGGCCCCTGCTTGAGGTCGACGCCGTAGAAACCGTCGCCGATCAGGTTGGCGGCGCGCAGCGCAGTCTTCACCACTTCACGCGGCGCGTTCTCCACCAGCATGGTGGTCGACCCGCCGGCGAGGCGCGTGCCGGTCGAGCCGTGCTTGACGATCTGCCAGTGCTTCTTCGCCATGAAGTACTGCGAGACGTAGAGCGGCTGCTGGTTCAGCACGCCGACCCGCCAGTCGAAATCGGTGTAGGTGTAAGCCTGCGCCAGGATCAGCTCTGAGTGATCGAACAGCTCGCGGCTGCGGGCCTCGAGCTGCGCGCGGTTCTCGGCCTTGAACACGCCGCGCGAAAAGGAGCCGTCCGGGACCTTGAGCACGACCGGATAGCCGCAGACCTGCTCGGCCGCATCCAGCCCGCCGGGCGCCAGCACCACCGACGGCGGCGTCGCTATCCGGCTGCGGCGCAGCAGCTCCGCCAGGTAGACCTTGTTGCTGCACCGCAGGATGGACAGCGGGTCGTCGATGACAGCCATCCCCTCGCGCTCCGCCCGCCGGGCGAAGCGGTAGCTGTAGTGGTTGACCTGGGTGGTGACGCGGATGAACAGCGCGTCGAACTCGGCGAGCTTGGCGTAGTCGCGGCGGGTGATCAGCTCGGCATCGACGCCGTGCTTCTTCCCAGCCTCGATGAACTTGCGGATCGCCCGCTTGTTCGACGGCGGCATCGCCTCCTCGGGGTCGTGCAGGATGGCGAGGTCGAAGCGGTAGCGCCGCGGGCTGCGCGGCGCGCGCCAGCGCCGTGCAAGATAGCCCTCGAGGGCCCTGGCGAAGGCCTCGCGATCGCCCGCCGCCAGACGCTGCAGCGACTGCATGGTCACCTGGTGCAGCCGCCACTGCCCCTCGCGCCGGAACTCGATCCGCAGCAGCGGGGTGCGGAAGGTGTCGAAGACCTCGCGCGCGAGGTCCTCGAAGGCCGGCTCGACCGTCACCCCGAACAGGACGTCGAG
>Ga0316603_10001254_pt1 | contig 13388 bp, 11 predicted proteins | sample OWC_soil_day10_n_FD_207649 | JGI IMG/M metagenome (GOLD analysis project Ga0316603, IMG submission 207649) | Wetland soil microbial communities from Old Woman Creek delta, Ohio, United States - OWC_soil_day10_noCT | ecosystem: Environmental > Terrestrial > Soil > Wetlands | place: USA: Ohio...
CTTGAGAAACAAATCTTGTCTGGGGTGGGTTTTCATGCCGGCGCTGCGGTCGAGGTGATCACGAAGCCGAGGGCCGCGGCACGGCGCTTGAGCGCGGCGACGCTGCGCTGGCGCTGCTGCTCTTCGTAGTGCTGTTGGCCCTTGTCGACGAAGGCTTCGCCTCGCGTGAGCATGTAGTACACCATGCGCGCGAGCTTGTGTGCGACTGCAGTGTTGGCGCGCGGCTTGTCCATGCGGCCGCAGAGTCGGCGGTAGAACGCGCCGAGCGCCGAGTCACTGCGCGACAGGCTCATCGCCGCCAACTTCAGGACTTGGCGCACCCGGTTGGCCGAGCGCTTGGTCTTGGCCGATAGCACCTTGCCGCCGCTGATCTTGGTGCCTGGGCTCAGGCCCAGCCATGAACAGAAGTGCTTGACAGTCTCGAATCGACTGACGTCGGGGCCGATCTCCGAGAGAATCTTCATCACCGCGGCCAAGCCCAGCCCGTTGATGCGCGTGAGGTCCACGCCGGCCCAGTTGGCCAGCGTCTGACGGGCATCGAATTCCTGGCGCACCTTGCTGCCTGCACGCGGCGCCTTGCCCAGATCGACTTCGGAGTGCCCCAGTTCGCTCAGCAGCACCTGCAGCCTCGCGTCGCATTCGACCAAGTGCCGCGCGATGTCGTCGTACATCGCCAGAGCCTGGCCGAGCACGAACAGGTGTTCGGCGCGCCAGTTGCCGGTCAGTGCCTTGGTGATCTCCACCGCGCTGGCCTTGACGCGGGCGTTGCGGTGCCGAGCCAGCGCCTTGGGATCACGTTCGCCAGCCACGATGGCGCGGATGATTGCCTGTCCGCTCAGCCCCATGACGTCGGTGAGTACCTCGGTAAGCTGGATGTTCATCTCGACGAGCGCCTTCTGCATGCGTTGCACCCAGCTGGCTTGCTCAGCCAGGAGCACGTCGCGCAGGCGGGCGACCGCGCGCACGGTGCAGACGTCGCCCTTGGGGCGCCAGGCTGCACGCAACAACCCGAAAGTCATCAGCTTTTGCAGCCATTGGCAGTCCTGCACGTCGCTCTTGCGCCCGGGCACGTACTTCATCTGCCGGGCGTCGACCAGCCAGACCGAGAGCCCGCGCTGCTCGAGTACCTCGTACACCGGGATCCAGTAGACGCCAGTGGACTCCAGCGCCACCGTGTCGACGCCGCACGCGATGAGCCAGTCGGCCATCGCGTTCAAGTCATCCGTCATGGGGCCGAATTCCCGCACCGGTTCATCCGTCGAACGCCGTGGCACGGCCACCCAGTGGCTTGATCCTCCGATGTCGATCCCCGCCGCATTGGGAAACACAATCTCTTCATCTTGCGTGCGCATTGCCATCGTTTGCTCCAAAATTGACAACGAACGGCCGCGCCATGGGAGACGTCGAATTCGACTCGATCTCTTGAACGGGATGTGCATCGCTGCACTCACCAATGTCACCGACGAATCCCGGACCATGCTAATCAACGGGCTCGTGCAAACTCGCACCAATGCTGGTTCGGTCATGTCGGCGCTGCCGTTCGCCTTCTAGCGCAAACCGTCGCACGCCGCCAGGCAAGGCAGCGCACGGAGTCGGCACCGCATCAATGTTTCTCCCCGTACACCGTCCCTGCCGCAGCGGGGTTGAAATGCTAATCAAGAAACAACTTGCGGTCACCGCCTCGCCGCACCAACCACACGCGGCCGCTTCACTCGGCCGCCGCCGCAGCCTCGATGGCGGTCACCATCGCCTGTGCAATGCGCAAAGCCTGCGCGCGCTCGACCTTGCACTCGTCGAACAGCAGGTTGAAGCGCATCGCGCCGTCGAAGCTGGCCACGGTGACGCAGATCGGGTGCTGGGCCGGCGGCGACACCAGGAACTCCAGCGAGCGCAGCTTCGCGCCATTGGCGAGCGTGACGGCGTCGAAGCTGCCGACGTTGGTCAGCATCGACGACGGCGGCGCCATCGCGACCAGGCTTTGCACCATGCGCGCACCCGCCGCGTTTGGCGGATACACCACGCCCTCGCGGTAGATGGAGTGCACGAGATTCGCATCGCCACTGCGCAGTACCGACCTGAGCCGGTGCGTGACATCGACCGCCAGCGCCCAGAAGTCCGGCTCAGCGGCCACCGCATGCACCGTGCAGACGGTGGCGATGTACAGGCCGAGGTCCTGCGATGTCAGGCCGCCACGGAGCACGCCGCGCAGGTCGGCCAGCGAGTTCAGCGCAAGGTGCCTGGCCTGCGCCTTCGGGAACTCGCTGTGGATGGCCAGCAGCTGGGCGGCGCCCAACGCGCCTTGGACCGTGCCGCCATGTGCACGGCTGGCCTCGCGCAGGGCCGTCGTCACCGCCTTCGACAACGCGAACGGAATGACCGCAATGTGCCGCTGCGCCTGAGTGCCACCGTGGAATCCCGGCAGCTGCTGGGCGAACTTCAACGCGTTCCTGCCCTGGTTCACCCAGTAGGCGAGGGTCTTGATCGAAGCACCGATCGGTCCCTGTTCCTTGATCAGGTCGAGGTCCTGCGCCGAAGATCGTGCCGGCCGGTAGCGTAAAGGCCGTTCCTCAAGCGCCGCGCGACGCAGGACCTCGATGAACACGTCGGCCCCTGAGCGGCCGTCGCCGATCACATGGTGGAAGACCATCGCGGCCACGGACATGCGCCCGCGCCCGCCGAACCACAGGAAGCGCGCCAGCGGGCCGCCGTCCGCGAAGGGCTCGTCGAGTTGAGCCGACAGTTGCCCGCGCCAGTTGCGCAGCCCACCCGTTTCGATCGGGATCGGGTGCGCATCCGCCTCGATGGGCTTGAACCAGTGGCGGCCGCCGACCAGCGCCACGCGTGCGCGCAGCAGCGGGTGCTCGGCTTGCGCGATGCGCAGTGCATCGCCCAGCCGCGCCGCGTCGAAGGCACCGTCGATCTCCGCGAAGACCACGAAGTTCAGGCGGTACAGCTTGTCCAGCAGAAAGTAGATGTTCTCGGTCGGTCCGAGCGGGCGATCGATGTCGGACGCCCGGTTGCCGCGCAGGGCTCCTTCGATCATGTCGCTCACGTCTGCGCCTTGCGGCAGCAGCAATCGATGAACTTCTGCAGCGCACCCGTCGGTGTGCGGTGCGCTTCCCACTCGCGCTTCAGCTGGCTTCGAATATGCACAATGTGCTGTTCAAGTGGTTGATGCCGGTCAACGGCATTTGACTGGCAAGAGTGCGGGCCTAGGCGCTGAGGCCGTCAACTCGACTCGCCTTTGCGCTGTCTCCAGGCGCGCTGCCGGTCGTCGCGTCCCGCTGAATGGGCGGCGCGTGTCGCGGCGGCGATCGCGTCGGTGTCGACGCCCTCGAAAGCAGTGGCCAACGGCTGCAAGGTCGCGGGCAGTGCGGCAGCTGCCACACGCTGGTATTCGCGGCCGAAGCCGTCGCGCGCCAGCCAGCCGGCATCGACGAGCCAACGACGCAACTCGACGTGGTCGGTGTCGAGGAAGTTGGCCACGCCGGCGAGTTGGGCCTTCAAGGCCTCGTTCACATCGCGCTCGGACATCGGCGCGGCGGGCAGTCCCGCCCACACCAGTCCCAGGACGAGTCGACGCTGCGCGTCAGACAGCCCGCCGATGCTGACGCCCGACTTCACGAACAGCGCGGCAAGCGGCTGTAGCGCCGAGGGCAGCAATTGAAGCGACATTGCCGCAGGATAGCGCCGGCCGGCACAGGTCGCCACACGTGGCAGCCGAAGGCCGCCGATTGACCGCAAATGTCCCGCTACCGCTGCGTTGCTGACAACGAACTCAAGGCGAACGAATATCGGCGCTTTATGCCTTGCCGGCGTCGGCCAGGGAGCCCTTGCCCGGCACGAAATTGGCCTCGTTGCGAACTCCATCGGGAACTACAAAACAGCACGCAGTTGTACCGCCTGCGCCCAGCAGTCTTCGCGAGGTGCGGTCGCCTCACGATAGCCTGCACAGGACCGAGGGCGCCCGATCCAGCACGTGGAACTCCGCGGCGCTCACAGCCGCGCTAGATCCGGCCCCCCCGCCGCCCCGAACCATGCCTTCGCGTAAGCCCGCTGCGCTGCCGCCTCACCGTTGCGGTCGCCCTTGCGCTTGTAGACCTCGGCCAACCCGGCGAGGGCCCAGCCGTTGTTGCGCACGCTGGCGAGCGAATCGCGGAAGGCGCGCTCGGCGTCGTCGAGCCGACCCTGGCGCAGGCGCACCCCGCCGAGCGACTGGCGCACCGGGTAGTACCAGTAGGGCGGCTCGGTGTAGCTCAGTTTGTCCTGCAACGCGATCGCCTCCTCGTAGGCGACGGCGGCGCGTTCGAGCTCGCCCGCCGCATCCGCGATCCGCCCGATGGCGACGAGGCGTGCGGTCGCCACGATGGCCTTGGCCGGCACGCCCCACGGCTCGTAGGGCCCGTAGTCGGCCCTGGCATCGAGGGCGGTGATCGCGTCGACCTCGGCTTGCGCGGCCACGGTGTCCTTCTTCCGTGCGAAGGCCGTAGCCCGGGCGTAGTGATACATCGCTCGCACGAGCACGAGCTGCTCGTCGGGCGCGGGCAGGGCCAGCACCGTATCCGGGTCGGCGAAGGTGAGCTGCGTGGTGTAGGGGGCAGCCTTCACCGGCTCCATGATCTGGAACTGCTTGGCCAGCTCGGCGGGCACCGCCGCGTCGAGCTTCTTCGCCGCGTCGACGGCGGTAGCGCCGTCACCGCCCATCTGCGCCGAGACCATCACGAAGTGGATGTTGTGCGGGTAGTAGGCGCTCTTGTAGAGCGGGTCGGAGGGCGAGCCCTGGAAGTAGCGCTCGTCGACCGCGACCGCGCGCTTGTTGGTGTCCAGCGAGCGCCGGTACTGGCCCACCCGGTAGTAGATGTGCGAGGGCATGTGCACGATGTGGCCGGCGCCGGGCATCAGCGCGCCCAGGCGCTCGGCATACGGCAACGCCTTCTCAGGCGCAGTCGAGGCCTCGACCGCGTGGATGTAGAGGTGGATCGCGCCGGGGTGCGTGGGGTTGCGCTTGAGCACTGTCTCCAGGTTGGAGACGATCTCGGCGCCGCGCCCCTTCGGCTTGACGCCGCCGCTCTCCCAGTAGTCCCACGGCTGGGTGTCCATGGCGCTCTCGGCATAGAGCGTGCGGATCGTGTCGTCGGCCGGGAAGCGCGCGGCCAGATGCTTCATCGCGTCGGCGTAGGCCGCGTCCAGCGCCGCGCGCTCCGCCTTGGGGTCGGCCGAATAGCGCTTCTCGAGCGCTTCGATCAGCGCGCGCTCCTTGGCGCCGGCGCCGGCCTTGAGCGCCACCGCCTTGTCGAGCGCAGCGAGCGCCGGCGCGTTCGCCTCCGGCATCATCGGCACGTTGATGTTGGGCCCGAGGATCAGCGCCTCGCCCCAGAAGCAGGCCGCGCAGTTTGGATCGAGTTTCTGCGCCGCTTGGAAGGCGCGCTGCGCCTCGGCGTGGTTGAAGGCGAACGCCAGGCGCAGCCCCTGGTTGAAGTAGGCCTGCGCGCGCGCGTCGCGGGTGGTGATCGGGAAGACCAGCGTGCCGAGCCCCTTGTACAGCGGCACGTCGCCGCCGGCGGCTTTCATCGGCTGCGGCTGGAACGGCGCGGTCTCGGTCTTGGCGACGACGGTAACGAGCCAGGCGGCGGGGATCGTCATTGCCTTGCCGGCGACGGGGCCACATGCCGAGTCGGGGCCGCTGTCAAGCAAGGGATCGAACGTGGAGCCGACGGCCGTGGCGCCGGCCGGCGTGTTGTCGCCGCGAGGGCGGTCGGCGACCGACAGGCTCGCAGCCAGCAGGCCGGCGGTGGCGAGCGCGAGCGTCAAGCGGCGCAGATGGATCTTGGACGACATGGCAGTCCCTCCCTTCTTGAGGAAAGACGGCCGTTTCACGCAGAGGCTCGGCAGGACCCGGGACCGTCGCCGGGCCCCTGTCAGCGAATTGCGCGTGGGTCGCGCAGCAGGAGTAATCCTGACACCGGCGGAGCTGGAGCGCAAGGCCGACGGGTCGGCGCGCTCCGCGACTGAGGCCTACATACGCCAATCTCGACCACGGCTTTGCGGCAACCAATCTGAATCACCGAGGAGCGGGTTTGGGTCGCAGTGCGGGTCCATGACAAACCATCCTGAGTGACCGGTGATGTAGGCCAAGCCGACATCCGCACGCGCGCGTTCGGGACCGCTGGACTCAACTGCCACCTCGATGGTCGGATTCATTCGCCGATCTTTCGTCGAAAGTCATCGCTCCCCCCACCCGGGAAGGCGACTACGGTGTTCATCGACGTGCACCGATCCGTCACTTTCTGCGTGACCTTCAGCAGGACGAAAGCAAGAATGACCGAAAGGTAGCTTCCAGAGCCTGACGTGCCGTCCACGGCGCAAGACTTACCGCTCGGTCACTCCGCGGGCACGGAGACCCCAATCCGCTCCTCCGTGGAACTGGGCGCCGTCATCCGCGACCAGCGCAAGCGGCTGGCGCTGAAGCAGCTCGACCTGGCGGGCCTGGGCGACACCGGCAACCGCTTCATCGTGGACCTGGAGAACGGCAAGCCCACGGTGCAATTGCAGAAGGTGCTGGACCTGATGGGCCTGCTGGGCCTGTAAGTGGTGGTGCGCACCAAGGCCTCGCGGTCAGCGCCGTCGCTGTGATGGAAGTGTGATGCAGCCACGGCCCGGCCGGCTGGACGTCTATTTCGGCAGTGACCTCGTCGGCGCCGTGCACGACAGCGCAACGCTGCCCTTCGAGCACGCGCCCGGCTGGCTGGGCGGCGACCAGCGCATGTCGCTGGCCGCCATCCCGCTGCAGGCCGGACGGCAGGCCACGCCCGAGGTGCAGGCCTTCTTCGAGAACCTGCTGCCAGAGGGCGAACTGCGCGACGACCTGGCCGCGCAGCGCAAGGCGTCCACCCTCTTCCCTTTGCTGCTGGAGGTGGCCGGCGACACCGCGGTCGCCTTCGTGCTGGTCTTGCCCGGGCAGACACCGGAAGCGCCCCGCTACGAGGCCACGAACTGGGACGCCATCTCGGCCATCCTGGCCAAGCGGTCGGCCGCAGCCATCGACATCCACGAGCAGGGCGCACGCATCTCGCTGGCCGGCGCGCAGGACAAGACCAGCATCGCCCTGTTCGACGACGGCGTGCCGCGGCTGCCCAAGGGCACGTCGCCGTCCACCCACATCCTCAAGCCCAACATCCGGCGCTTGGCCAAGGTGTGGCACTCAGCCGCGAACGAAACCGTCGTGATGCGCGCCGCGGCGCTGGCCGGCCTGCCGACCGCCAAAGTCTTCCAAGAGGTCCACACCGAAGCCTGTGTCGTATGCCGCTTCGACCGCCAGCTGCGCCACGACGGCACGCTGGCCCGACTGGTGCAGTACGACGTTTGCCAACTGGCCGGCACCGTGTCCGACCGCAAGTACGAGAAGGAACGCGGTCCGGGCCTGGCCGCCTGCGCCGAACTGATCCGCCGCTACAGCACGCAGCCCGCCGTGGACCTGCGCCACCTGTTGCGCTGGGTGTTCTTCAACCTCTACGTGGGCAACCACGACAGCCACGCCAAGAACCTGTCGATCTACAGCGTGCCCGGCCAGGGCGCGACGCTGACGCCGTTCTTTGACCTGATGTGCACGCGGCTGTACCCGGGGCTGTCGCCCGAGTTCGCCCTTGCGATCGGCGGCGAGGCGAGGCCGGGCGAGATGAGCGCGGAGCACCTGGCGCTGATGGCCCGGCAGCTGGGCATGCAGCCAAGATCCCTGGCGCAGCAGGCGGCCGGTGTGGCGGCGCAGCTGCAGCGTGCGATGGCCCTGGCGGTGCAGGAGCTGGCGCCCGCAATGTCGCCATCGGCGCGGACGCTGGCCGAGCTGCTGGAGCGTTTCGTGTCAACGTCGACCCGGAAGTTGGCCGAGCGCATCGCAACGTGAGCACGAGGACCGGTCCAGCGTGCGCTGCGGCTCGGTGGCCATGCGTCTGGCCGAGCATGTCGATCGGCTCATTGTTCCCGGTAGCCCTGCGCGGACTCGTTGGCTTCGGCGACAGGTGCGCTGCCCGCCGCGACATTCCCCGGCGCACGGCTTGCTGGCTACCAGGCCACTACAGTAGGGGTAAAGCAATGGAGTGCAACGTGCCATCCTTCCCTGCCTCGGCCCGTTTCAGCCGCTGGTTGAAGCCAACCGCCCTCGCCCTGCTGTGCATGCTGCTGGGCGCCTGTGGTTCGCTGCCGCGCAATGCGCTGCCGGCACAGGCCGCGCTCGAAGGCAAGATCCCTGGCTTGCCCGACGTGCGCGGCTGGGCCTTGCAGGCCGGCTCGACGCTGGAGCAGGACTTGGTGCGCTCCTTCGCGCAGGAATCGCCACTGGACTTCCCGCCCGACGCCTCGGGCACCGTGAGCTATGCCCACCTGGCGCTGTCGGGCGGCGGCGCCAACGGTGCCTTTGGCGCAGGCTTCCTCAGCGGCTGGACGGCCACCGGCACGCGCCCTACGTTCAAGATCGTCACCGGCGTGTCGACCGGCGCGTTGATGGCGCCCTTTGCCTTCATTGGCCCGCCCTACGACCAGGCTCTGCGTGATTTCTACACCACCACCCGCTCGAGCGACATCTTCCTGCTCGGCTCGACCTTCGGGCTGCTCTGGCAGCTGATGGCCGGCGAGGCGCTGGCCGACACGCGGCCGCTTCAGGCCATGGTCGTGCGCCATGTCGACGAGCAGCTGCTGCTGCGCGTGGCCGAAGCCCACCGGCGCGGGCGGCGGCTGTATATCGGCACCGCCTATCTCGACGCACCGCGCTTCGTGGTCTGGAACATGGGGCTGATCGCCAGCAGCGGCCACCCCGACGCGCTGGCGCTGTTCCGCAAGGTGATGCTGGCCTCGGCCTCGATCCCGGTGGCCTTTCCGCCGGTGTTCTTCGATGTCGAGCTCACGCCCGGCGGGCCTCGCTACGACGAGATGCACGTCGACGGCGGAGTCGGCGCACGCGTGTTCCTCCATGGCGGCGTGTTCCGCGGCTCGGTGATCCGCGAGCGCGGCGGCCTGGGCGGTGCGGGCCGCGAAGACATCTTCGTCATCCACAACGGACAACTGGTGCCGCAGCCCGAGCCGGTGCCGCGCTCGCTGGCGTCGATCGCCGCGCGCTCGATCGATGCGTCGGGGCGCACCGCCGTACTGGGCGACCTGCTGCGCATCAACGCCTATGCGCAGCGCGAAGGCGGCAGCTTCCGCTGGATCACGATCCCGCGCGACGTGAACATGGCCGGCGAAGAGGTCTTCGATCCGGCCCAGATGCAAAAGCTGTATGACCTGGGCCTGCGCATGGCCACCTCGGGCGAGCCCTGGTTCACGCAGCCGCCGGGGCAGTCGCCGTAAAGCCTGCATAGGCATGGCAGGGCTTCGCCGGGTATCCAACCCGGCTGTGCCCTGCGCCTGAATTGGGCCCTTTCTGGGGGCCCACGCGGGTGTGATTCATAGGTCAACAGACCCTGGGCATCGCCTGCTCAGGCTCAATGGCAAGATGCGGCGATCAGATAGCCAAAGGCCTCATCCAGGCATCGGCGACGGCTCGAGCGTCTGGCACACATGCACAATGCGCCGCCGCGATCGACGCCTTCCGTCGGCGGCGTCCCGACGATGACCCACCCTCCCCGCAACGACGTCCCCCGCATCACGCTGGCGGTGCTCTTCATCGGCGCACTGATCGTTGCGTCGTTCGGGGTGCTGCGGCCCGTGCTCATCAAGCGCGGCGCCGACCTGCCCTTGCTGCTGATCTTCGCCGGCGTGGTCGGCGGTCTGCTGTCCTTCGGATTGGTGGGCCTGTTCGTCGGCCCGGTGGTGCTGGCCGTGGCCTACACGCTGCTGGAGGACTGGACGCACGCCGGGCCGTCACCCGATACCCTCGCGCCCCGCGAAGGGGCCGCACAGGCCGCACAGCATGAGCGGGTGTTGCCGTGAGCCGAGGCATTGAGCGGGCCTTTGCCGAATGGCGCTTCCTGTCGCTGACGCTGCTGATCTGCGCGTATCTGCTGGCCGCGCCGCTGATCGCGGGCAAGTGGCAGATCCAGATGTTGCTGGAGGTGCTGCTGCTGGTCACGGTGCTGGTCACCGTGTCGGCCAACGCGGGCTGGCGCAACATGCGCCGTGCGCTGGTGGTGCTGTGGCTGATGTCCGTCACGGGCACCTTGCTGTCGGTCTTCTCGGTGCGGCCCGACTTGAGGCAGTGGTACCGCACGGTCGAGCTGCTGACGTCGGTGCCCGTGCTCGCCGTGCTGGCGGCCGGCATGCTCGCTTTCGTGCAGCGCGGGCGCCGGCTGACCATCGACAGCATCTTCGCCACCGTGGCGGCCTACCTGCTGCTGGCGCTGTTGTTCGCGCAGATCTACCTGTGCCTGCTCACCTGGGACCCGAACAGCTTTTCGCTGCCCGTCGATGCCGCCGAGCGCCCGGCCCATCTGCTGCAGTCCGACATGAGCTACTTCAGCCTGGTGACGCTGGCCACGGTGGGTTATGGCGACATCCTTCCGGCCACGCACACGGCGCGCATGCTGGCCATGTTCCAGGCGGTGACCGGGCAGTTCTACGTGGCGGTGGTGGTCGCGCTGTTCGTCGGCATGTACTCGTCGCAGCCGCGGGAGTGAGGCTGCGGCCGGCGCGCCCGGCCCACCGGTTAGGCTACTCGGCCCTCTTCAGGAGATCCCTCGCATGATCCATCGTCCACATGCACTGCACTCTCTGGCGGTCGCCATGACGGCCGCCTGCCTGGCCAGCGCCGCGCAGGCCCAGGCACCCGCGGCACGCTCCTTCGTCTCGGTGTCGCCGGTGTTCGAAGAAGCCGACTTCGACGAGGGCGGCGACTTCAGCGTCGGCGGCGTGATTCTTCGTGCAGGCACCTCCACCGGCTTCGGCGAGGGCCGCCGCATCGGCTTGACGCTCAACTACGACTACTTCGACTACTCCTTCGACGACCCGGTGGCCTTCGGCGGTGCGGCGCCTTGGCAGGTGGTGCAGCGCTACGGTTTCGCCGTGCCGCTGTCGTTCGCGCTGCAGGACGGTTGGAGCGTGGGCGTCTCGCCGCAGATGGACTGGTTCCGCGAGAACGGCGCCAAGACCAGCGACGCGCTGGTGTGGGGCGCCACGGCCACCGCCGTCAAGCGCTTCGACGATGGCAACCTGCTCGGGCTGGGATTGGCGGCGTTTTCCGGCATCGAGGAGAGCAAGTTCTTTCCTTTCCCCATCGTCAGCTGGCAGCTCAGCCCTCGCTGGCGCCTGGTCAACCCGCTGGCCGCAGGCCCCACCGGACCGGCGGGGCTCGAAATCGACTACCTGGCCGACGGCGGCTGGACGATCGGCGTCGGCGCGGCCTGGCGCAGCACACGCTACCGCCTCAGCCAATCGGGCCCGGTCGCCAACGGCGTCGGCGAGATCTCCGGCGCACCCGTCTTTCTGCGCGTGTCGCGGGATTTCGCAGGCGCCTACACCCTCAACCTGTACGCGGGCGTCGTCGCCGGCGGGCAGATCCGCATCGAAGACTCCAATGGACGCAAGCTCGTGGAAGAGGACTTCGACACCTCGCCCATCGTCGGCGCCAATCTGACGCTGCGCTTCTGAGCGCCCCCAGACCTGCCGCCAGGCGTCAGGCCCCCCGAGGGGGATAAGGAAACTTCGGAGCGGCCGTGCGTTTCCTCATGAGCACACCCAGTCGTCGGCATGTAGCGGTTTGAACTTGCCCACCGCCGAACTCGCGGTGACGCCGCCGCAGGCCAGCACCGCGCAAGTGGAGGCGTCCAGGCCCTCGACATCGACCAGGTAGCGTGCATGCGGCACCAGCAGGTGCGTGGCGAAGCCGCCAGGCAGGGCCATGCCAGCGATCTGGCCCGCGAGCGTCGGCCGGAAAACGCGGGTGACGCCAGCGCGCTACCGCAGCCGACTCGGCACGCCGGTCTGTGAAAACAAAGGACTCAACGAGCGACAGCAACGCGCCGGGAACAGCTGGTCGCCCTTGCTTGTTCGAACGCAAACTGGCCTCGATCGTCGTCGGACGCTGCCGCGCCGTCCTGATCCTTCGCCTTCAGCGCCCTCGCCCGCGCCCCTTTCGCGACCCAGAGGAAGAAGCCTGGCTGCAATGCAGGGCTGCCCGCCGCCGACCGTCCACGAGCAGCCTGCGTGCGGAGGTATTCAGCCCTCCTCGAAATCGGCTTCGATCCGGCCGTCGCGCAGCGCCTCCAGCAAGGCGGCATGGTCGGCCGCGTTCTGCTGCTCGTAGGCCATCGCGAAGTCGGCCAGCGCATCGGCCAGCGTCTGGCCGCCGCCGATGTAGCCGCTGAGCAGTGCCGGATCGCCCGAGCGCGCGTGCGCCCGTGCCAGGATCCAGCCGGTCAGGCGGGCGTGGTCGCGCATGCTGCGCGGGCCGTACAGCTCCACCTGCGGCTTGATCTTCACGTCGCGCAATTGGCGCACGTACAGGTGGTTGTCTTGGGCCGACAGCAGGTGGCCCAGGAACAGGTCGGAAGACGCCTGCATCAGCCGCTGGCCGAAGACCACCCGCTCGCCCTCGGTGCCGAAGGCGGACACGTGGACATGCGGCGCCAGTACCGAGCGGCGTGCCTGCTTGATCTGCAGGAACAGCGGATCGTCCTCGGCGGCAAAGAACATGGCCACGGCGCAGGTGGTGCCGACGCTGCCCACGCCCACCACCTTCATCGCCACGTCGGCCAGTTCGTAGCGGTCGAACAGCACGCGCCGCTCCGGCGGCAGCGAGTCGCGGTACGCCTCCAGGTTGGCGCGCATCTGCTCGGCGAAGCCCGGCTCGCGCCAGGCCTCGGAGTGGAAGATCAGCGGCGGCGTGTCGCGGATGCGCGGCACGCTGCCGGCGGTGCAGGCGAGCTTGACGAACTCGACATCGGCGCCGCGCGCTTCGGCCTTCTTGCGCATCTCCTGAGCGCGGCGTTGCACTTTTTCATCACCGAAAGCCCCGATCGCCTGATCGATATCGACTGAGTCGTACCAGGCCTGCAGCGTCGGCATCTTCGCCAGCTCGCTCATCTTGTCGGCATAAGCCAGCACGGCGGACTGCACCGCGGCGCGGGCGTCGGCGCGCGAATGGCCGTTGTGCCGGCTGGCGATGGCGTAGCTGGCCGCCAGCCGCTTGAGGTCCCATTCCCAGGGCGCGGGATGGGTCTCGTCGAAGTCGTTGATGTCGGCGATGATGCGCCGCTCCGGCGTGGCAAAGGCGCCGAAGTTCAGCAGGTGGCAGTCGCCACAGGCCTGCACGATCTGCCCGGTGCTTTGGGCCGGCGCCAGGTCGGCCGCCATCAGCGCAGCGGCACCGCGAAAGAAGGCAAAGGGCGAGCGCGCCATGCGGCCGTAGCGGATGGGCACCAGGTGCTCGATGCGCCCGGCGCTGGACTCGATCAGCTGTTGCA
>Ga0316603_10001255_pt1 | contig 13385 bp, 13 predicted proteins | sample OWC_soil_day10_n_FD_207649 | JGI IMG/M metagenome (GOLD analysis project Ga0316603, IMG submission 207649) | Wetland soil microbial communities from Old Woman Creek delta, Ohio, United States - OWC_soil_day10_noCT | ecosystem: Environmental > Terrestrial > Soil > Wetlands | place: USA: Ohio...
AGCACGACACAGACCGCATTACTTACCGCTGCTTCCTTCCGGACCTGACGGGGTTCGCAACCGTCTGTCACGTGAGTTCCACTCCATCGTCAGAACCGGTCAGGGTCAGTGCTGATGAGGGATTCTCTCAAAGGACTTTCGACCCCGCATAAGCGGATCTCGGGTTGTAGGGCACCGCTAGCTCCCCATCTAGCACGACCAAGGACGTTAAGACGGTGACTAAATATCGACTCTGTCCTTGAGTTCTTTTCCGACCTTGAAGAACGGGAGTTTCTTGGAGGCGACATTGATGATTTCGCCTGTCTTGGGATTCCTCCCCTGGTACCCCTCGTAGTTCTTGATCTTGAAACTGCCAAAGCCTCGAATCTCGACTCGTTCCCCCTTGATCAGCGCTTTTTCCATATCACCGAAAACCGTGTTCACCACTTCTTCCGCCTTTTTGAGTGCTAGGTTTTCAGACTTGGCAAGGGCCTCTATCAATTGTGATTTGTTCATAGGTTCCTCTCCAATCTAAGAACGTTTCAAGATTCCCTAGGGCCTCCAAGCAAAAAGAGCTCAGACCAGAAGCGCAGATTGTACATGAAAATAATAAATTCAATCCCTTAAGTCAAGTCTTAATAATATTTTGTTGAGGGAAATAGTGAAGGCTCGGTTCATCGTTTCTGAGCGGTTATCCTAGGTTCTCTGAATTCGAGAGTGGATTTGTGATGGAGATACCATAGCCCTTTTCGGTGAGGGCTGAAAGATCTCTCCAGGTTAAACTCCTTGATATATTTCTGCTTTTGGTGTAACAGTTGCCCCAATCCTAGCATTTTCTCAATCGGAGCAGGGCGTTGGCTAAAATTATCGCCATTGATGGACCCGCAGGTTCGGGCAAAAGCACGGTCAGTCGCCTTCTTGCGGCGAGACTCGGGTACCTGTACCTCGACACGGGAGCGATGTATCGTGCAGTGGCTCTCCAGGCAAAAAGGAAGAACGTTGATTTGAAGGACGCAGAGAAAACCAGCAAACTTTGCAGGGATCTGGATCTTCACTTCAAGACGTTGGACGGGGCAACGCGGCTTTTCCTGGGAGTCGAGGACATTTCTGCCGCCATTCGAAACCCGGAAATGGATATGCTTTCCTCGGCCATCTCGGCCATCAAAGAGGTGAGGCAAGCCATGACCTTGCTCCAGCGCAACATGGCGGAACAAAGGGGCGTCGTAGCTGAAGGAAGGGACATGGGAACCGTGGTGTTTCCAAATGCGGAGTGCAAGTTCTTCATAGACGCCGATCCAGAGGTCAGAGCTGGCCGAAGATACCGGGAGAGACTAGCTCGAGGAGAAGAAGTTAGCAGGCAAGAGGTTGAGAAAGAACTCAGGAAAAGGGATGATCAGGACATGACGCGTGCTCTGGCTCCCTTAATGCCGGCTAAGGATGCCATCCTTCTCGACACGACAAACCTCACCGTGGAGGAGGTCGTTGAAACAATGGTCAAAACCATCGAGGGAGGGGATAAAAAAACCTTGAAGGAATAAGTTGAATTTTACTTTGGCGTCTGCTATTAAAATATCTTTTGGGGGCACAAAGGAGATTATGATCAGGGGGTAACAGGTTGAATGGACAAACAAACAGACAAAACAGGCGGGAACTCTACAAAGACCAGCAACCAGCCGGGCACGGAAACCTCACAGCGCGAACCATTCGGGAAACCGGAACATGAGGGTGTGGGCCTGACACGGAGCGGCCCCGATGGCAAGAACTTCATGGAGCTTTATGAGGAGAGCCTCAGGAGTATCCAGGAAGGAGGACTCGTTCGAGGCACCATCGTTCATGTGGACAAGGAGTTTGTCCTGGTGGACATCGGCTATAAGTCGGAGGGACAAATTCCCATCGGCGAATTCCTTGACGCCAGAGGAAATGTGACGGCTCGGGTAGGGGACCCGGTGGACGTCCTCCTGGAAAGAAGGGAAGACGACGAAGGCATTATGATTCTTTCCAAAGAGAAGGCGGCCAAAATCAGAATCTGGGATGAGATCAGAGAAATCTATGAAAAAGGGGGAACGATCCGGGGCAAGATCATCGCCCGTGTCAAGGGCGGCATGTCCGTGGATATTGGCCTTCCTGCCTTCCTGCCTGGATCTCAGATCAACCTGAAACCCATCAAAGACTTTGACTCCCATATCGGCAGCATCCAGGAATTCAAGATTCTCAAATACAACAAGCGCCGCTCCAACATCGTCCTTTCCCGAAGGGCCATCCTTGAGGCTGAGCGGGCGGCTATGCGAGATAAGACCCTCGAGCACCTCCAGGTCGGCGCTGTCATGGAAGGTACGGTCAAGAACATCACGGAATACGGTCTTTTCATCGACCTGGGGGGGATCGACGGCCTCCTCCATATTACAGACATGTCCTGGGGCCGAGTCGGGCACCCCTCGGAACTCTACAGGGTTGGCGACAAGATCACCATCAAGGTCCTGAACTTTGATGCGAATTCCGGCCGAGTCTCTCTGGGTCTCAAGCAGCTCAAGCCTGATCCGTGGCTGAAGGCCAATGAAAGCTACACCGTGGGGTCGAAGATCAAGGGCAGGGTGGTCAGCCTTGCAGACTATGGCGCTTTCGTGGAGATCGAGGAGGGGATCGAAGGGCTGGTCCATGTTTCGGAGATGTCTTGGACCAGAAAGGTCCGACATCCATCCCAGATCGTGAAGGTCGGGGACGAGATTGAAGCCATGGTCATGAATATCGACACGACAAACAAGCGCGTCTCTCTCGGACTGAAACAGGTCGAACCCAATCCCTGGGATGTCATTGGGGAACGATATCCTGTAGGGACTACGATCGAAGGAAGGATCAAGAACATCACCGATTTTGGAATTTTCATCGGCATTGACGAAGGGATTGACGGCCTAGTTCATATCTCGGATATCTCCTGGACCAAGCGGATCAAGCACCCTTCCGAGCTCTACAAGAAGGGGCAAACGGTGCAGGCGGTTGTTCTCAACATCGACAAAGAAAACGAGCGATTCTCGCTGGGCATCAAACAGCTCACGACGGATCCATGGGATGAGGTTCCCAGCAAGTACAAGCCCGGAACCCGGGTGACAGGGACTGTGACGAACGTCACGGATTTCGGCGTCTTTGTGGAGCTGGAGGAAGGCATCGAGGGGCTTATCCATGTTTCAGAGCTCAGCAAAGACAAAAGCGGCAACCCCCTGAGCCGCTTCAACGTGGATGACGTCATCCAGGCCAAGGTCATCAATGTCTCCAGGGGCGAGAAAAAAATCGGGCTCTCGATCAAGAGACTTGAAGAAAGCGAAGAGAGGGAAATTTACAAAAGCTATCTCGACGGCCGAAACGGTGCCACTTCGAATCTCGGGGAGATCCTGAAGAAAGAGATGTATGGGCTGGGAGCTCAGGGACCGACCGAAGAAAACAAATCCGCCAAGGACGGGGATGAGGAAAAGAGGACCGGAGGAGAATAACCGCAGGGATGTGAAACAGGAAGCGGTGAGCTGAAAGGATCACGGAATGTCAGGGAAAGGGCATCCCATCATTGCGGTTCTGGTCGTCCTGGCAGCTGTCGGTCTTTTTCTCGGCTTTGTCATGACCCTGTTTTTTACCGTGGGCGGTTCTTCAGGGACGTTTTTGTTCAAAGAGAAGATCGGCGTCCTTCCTATCGAAGGGACTATCACGGAATCAGACTCCCTTGTCGCCCAAATGGTTGAATTCAGGAAAGACCGCAGGATCAAGGCGATCATCCTGAGAGTCAACTCACCGGGCGGCGGCGTAGGGCCTTCCCAAGAGATCTACCGAGAAATCAGGAAAACCATAGAAACAAAGAGGGTGGTTGCTTCCCTGGGGAGTGTCGCAGCCTCAGGCGGATACTACGTGGCTTGCGCTGCCGACAAGATTGTCGCCAACCCGGGCACTCTGGCGGGAAGCGTCGGCGTGATCATGGAATTCGTCCATGTTGAAGAACTGCTCAAAAAGATCGGTGTGAGCGTGGAAGTGCTGAAAACCGGGGAGTTCAAGGACATTGGCTCCTTCCATCGGCAGCTCTCTGAGCGGGACAGGGAAATGATCAGGACCCTGGTGTTTGATGTTCAGCGGCAATTCGTTGACGCCGTCGCGCAGGGGAGAAATCTTTCTGTGGAAAAAGTTCGGGAAATCGCCGACGGCCGCGTTCTTACGGGTGCTCAGTGCAAGGATCTGGGCCTTGTGGATCAGCTCGGAAATTTCGAAGATGCGGTGGAGCTTGCCAAGATGCTGACTGAGATCAAGGGCGAGGTGACCCTGGTGCACCCCAAGAAACCAAGGGGAAAGTGGTGGAACCTTTTCCTGCAAGATACCTCGCAGGCCGTGGTCAGGGCGATCCGGGATGCGCTGAGGTTGCGGCTGGAATACCGGTGGGAGTGAGTTCCCTGAAGGTCAGAGGAAAAGGCTCACGTCTCCCTTGCCCTTGCGGATCACCTCCGGCACATCTCCGATGAGGGAGATCACACTGGAGGGCTCAGGATTGATGGGGCCTCCGTCGACGATCAGGCCCAGATGCGGTGTAAAGGCTTCTTCTATCGCGTACGGTTCATCCTTGCCGGCACTGGTGCTGATTATGGGCCTGCCAAGGGTCTTGACGATGGCCAGACAGATAGCGCTGTCCGGCACCCGGATTCCAATGGTTTTGCGCTTGGTAAGCATGATCTTGGGAACGAGCTGGGTGGCTTCCAGGACGAACGTGTACGGTCCGGGAAGGCATCGTTTCATGGTCTTGTAAGCATAATTGGAGACCTGGGCGTAAAGGCTGATCTCCTTCAGACTGTCACAGAGGATAGAAAAGGGCTGTCTGAGAGGTCGGTTCTTGAGCTTGTGAATGAGCTGGATTCCTTTTTTGTTCATCAGATCGCAGCCGATGCCGTAAAAGGTGTCGGTCGGATAGGCGATGAGCCCCCCTCGCTCAAGGACCTCACAAACTCTCGTGATCAGCCGCTTTTGCGGGTTCTCTGGATTGATGGACAGGATCATGCTGTAATAGTGCCCTAAAGTCCGCCGTCTGTCAATCGTGTTATGGAAACCTGCGATGAGGCTCACAAGAAAGGGGTGGGGATTTCCAATTGACTGTGGGAGTGGTGTTCGCATTCGTGTTCGGCCTAGTTCTGGGAAGCTTCCTCAACGTGTGCATTTACCGCGTTCCCCTCAGTAAATCGATTGTCCGCCCTCCTTCCCGTTGCCCTCAGTGTGGAGCCGGAATCCCATTCTACGACAACATCCCGGTCATCAGCTACCTTTTGCTCCTGGGAAGGTGCAGGTACTGTCGCACCCGGATCTCTCTCAGGTATCCTCTGGTGGAGCTCATCACCGGGTTGTTGAGCCTCTCGCTGTTCATCGAATTCGGTTTGAGCGTCAATTATATTCTTCTGTTTCTCTTCGGCGCAGCGCTCATCGTGATCGCGTTCATTGATCTTCAACACACGATTATCCCGGACGTGATCTCGCTTCCTGGAATCCTGGCAGGATTGGCGTTCTCCTTTTTCCCGTCTTCAGGAATCTCGCCTGTCGAGGCTCTCATCGGAGTCGTGGGAGGAGGAGGTTTTCTTTTTCTAGTCGGGACGGCATTCGAGAAAGTGACTGGCCGCGAAGGGATGGGAGGAGGAGACGTCAAGCTTCTTGCCATGATCGGCGCATGGATGGGCTGGAAGGCCTTGCCGTTCATCGTTCTCATCTCTTCTCTGAGCGGTGCGGTGATCGGTGGGGTTTGCCTGATCATCAGCCGTCAGGGCGTAAGGTCCCGCATTCCTTTCGGACCTTTCCTGGCTCTGGCCGCCTTGGTTTTCCTGTTCTTTGGGAATGAGATCGTAGGGTGGTTTTATCTCATGGGGAGGTAGCAAAAGACGGCATTGAAATTCCCGGTCTACAGCCTAAGAACAGGGATCCTTGCGCAGCTCACCTTCTTGATCATCGCCGCCATGCTCTTGATCAACGTGGTGATGGTTAAGTTCGCAGAGAGAGACCTCACTCAGGAGAAGCTCCATACCGGCCGTCTTCTCGTCCGAGCGGTTGAACAGAACCTGGGTCCCCTCGTGGCCGGCAAGAACAAGAAGCTCACAGAGGAGGACCTAAACTTTGAGTTCAGAAAAGGGGTCGGCCGGATGCTGGCGGATTCAGGCTTCTCGGATATCCTGATCATCAATCAGGAAGGAAACAAGGTCTTCACGACCGAGTACTCTACAGAACCTGAGGAGCACGGCCTCGTCTCTGCCAGGGAAACGCTCTCTACGGGAATTTGGTCTCATCGTTTCAGCGGAACGGCCTGGAGTGTCCTCTGGTTGAGCAAGAGCGACGTGAGAATCTCGGCTCCTCTTTCCCTCGAGAGCAGACTGCTCGGGGCGATTACGGTCTCCGGCTCCCTGCTTCCTATCTACCAGACCCTCAGGAGCTCCCAGACCTTTATCCTCTTTTACATTCTCATGGATACGGTGATCCTGGTTCTGGTGGGCTACGTTCTTCTTTCAAGAATCGTGGTCAAACCGATCGACAAGCTTCTTACCATGACCGGAGCTTACAAAAACGGGTCTATGGTTCCCGCTCTGCCCGAGTCGTCCAAGAACGAGATCGGCGATCTGACCCGGTCGCTGAGCCACATGCTGAAACGCCTCGACGAGAACAAGCGGGAGCTCCAGTCTCATATTTCCTCTCTGGAAAGGGCGAATCGAGATCTTCGGCAGGCGCAGGATGAGATTATTCGCTCGGAAAAACTGGCTTCTGTGGGCAGGCTCGCCGCAGGCATTGCCCACGAGATCGGCAACCCCATCGGCATCATCCTCGGATATCTGGAACTGCTCAGCTCCGGCGACATCTCCGAGGCGGACAAGCAGGACTTCCTGAACCGCATTGAATCCGAAATCACCCGCGTCAACCGGATCATTCGCCAGTTGCTCGATTTCTCCCGCCCCTCCAGCGGGAAGCCGGAAAAAACCCCGGTTCACGACTTGGTGAAAATGACCGTGGCTATGCTGGAACCGCAACCTATGATGGAGGGCGTCCGAACCACGCTGGAACTCAACGCTCAGAAGGACACAGTGCTTGCCGACCCGAACCAGTTGCAGCAGGTTGTCCTGAATATTATTATGAACGCTGCAGATGCCCTTGCCAAGGGCAAGGGGCAAGAGGGGATCAAACAACTCAAGATCCGGAGCGAAAAGATCGAAGGATCCATCGAGCTGAGGTTTTCCGACAACGGTCCCGGCATTTTGGACAAGGAGCTCCTACGTATCTTTGATCCTTTCTACACGACCAAAGAGCCGGGCAAAGGAACCGGCCTGGGTCTGTCGGTTTGCTACAGGATTGTGGAAGGGCAGGGAGGAACGATCCGGGCGGAAAGCAAACCCGGCGAAGGGGCGACGATCATCGTGTCCCTTCCTCTCTATGAAGGTCAAAACCAAAGAGGCGAGGGGTAGCCGCCATGTTCGGCAACCGCGTGCTTGTCATTGACGATGAAAAGAACATGCGCCACATGCTCCAGATCATGCTCAAAAAAGCCGGCTATATGGCTGAAACGGCCTCAGACGGAGCAGACGGCCTGGAGAAGATGAGCAAGACGGAGTTTGATTTCATACTGTGTGATCTCCGGATGCCGAAAATGGACGGCATGGCTTTCTTGAGGGCCGCCCATGAAAAATACCGGGAAAAGACCTTTATCATGATGTCCGCTTTCGGCAATATGGATGATGCCCTTGAGGCGATGAAAATAGGAGCCTATGACTACATCTCAAAGCCTTTCAAGACCGATGAGGTGCTTCTGACCCTAAAGAAAGCCGAGGAGCGCGAGCGCCTCAAGGCCGAAAACATTAAACTGAAGCAAGAGAAGAGCCAGCGATACTCTTTCGAAAACATCAAGGCGCGAAGTGAATCCATGCGCCATGTGTTTGATCTAGTCCAAAAGGTGGCGGGCCACAAGACAACAGTCCTGATCACAGGGGAGAGCGGCACAGGAAAAGACCTGATCGCAAGGGAGATTCATAGCAGTGGGGTAAGAGCCTCCGCTCCGATGGTTTCCATCAACTGCGGCAGCATTCCCGAGAACCTTCTTGAAAGCGAGCTTTTCGGCTACAAGCGAGGCGCCTTCACGGATGCGGTGAAGGACAAACCGGGCCGTTTTGAAGAGGCAAACGGCGGCACCATGTTCCTCGACGAGATCGGGGAACTGCCTCTTCCTTTGCAGGTGAAACTGCTTCGAGTGCTCCAGGAAGAGGAAATCACCCCGCTCGGAGGGGTGGGTTCCAAGAAGATCGATGTGAGGGTGATTGCCGCTACGTCCAAAGATCTTCACAAGGAAATCGAGGAGGGGCGGTTCCGGGAAGATCTTTTCTATCGCATCAACGTCATGACGATTCACCTGCCCCCTCTCAGGGAGAGGACAGGGGATATCCCGCTCCTGGTAGGCTACTTCATCGACATGTTCAACAAGAAGCTTCAAAAAGACCTGGAGGCGCTCTCTTCCGAGGCCATGCCGGTTCTCACGCGATACCCCTGGCCCGGGAACATCCGCGAGCTTGAGAACGTGATCGAACGCGCTGTGCTGCTTGCAAAAGGCCGGTTTATCACGCCTGAGGATCTCCCTGCACACATTAGAACCCACGTCCCCTCGCAATATGCCTTCCCTTCGGGCCAGCCCCCCGAAGACAGCTTCTCCATCCGCAGGGCTTCCAGCAGACTGGAAAGGGATCTCATCCAGAAAGCCCTTGAACGAACGGGAGGGAACCTCACTCAGGCGGCGAAAATCTTGGAGATCAGCCGTCCAACTCTGGACGCCAAGATTAAGGAGTATGAGGTCAAGAAAAGGTGAGATTCCACCTCAGCACACTGGTATAGTTCAGGAAAAGGAGAATTTCTTATGAGAGGGATGCAGCGTAATCTTCTTTTCGCGCTCACTGGTATTCTGTGTGCGGTTGTGACCGCTTCCTGTTCGACCGAAGTTGCTGCCGGTCCCAAAGAACGAATACTTCCTGATTATCTCTCCGGCGATGAGGCTCAATCGGCACGAGTTTACCGCAAGATTTTGCCCTCTGTTGTCACCATCTTGACGTCCCAGAGGGTCTTTCAGGGGGAAAAGGGGGAGGCTCTGCAGAAGGCTGTTGGAAGCGGGGTCTTGATCTCCCCTCAGTGCCACGTTCTCACAGCGGCCCACGTGGTCAGCGGTGCAGAGGAAATCATGGTGAAGACTCAAGACGAAAAACTACACCCTGCCGAATTTCTCTTTAGCGAAGCCGGTGCGGACATTGCCCTCATCCGGTTCATCAAGCCGGTGCAGGGGCTGCCGCATGCCGAGCTCGGAGATTCAGACACGCTGGTCGTCGGGCAGGCGGCCTATGCCATAGGAAGCCCGTATGGCCTTGAGAACTCCTTTTCAGTGGGGCACATCAGTGGGTTCCGCGACTTCGGCCGCTTCTATGACGGCACCATTCCGGCAAGATTCATCCAGACCGATGCAGCGATCAATGTGGGAAACAGCGGGGGACCCATGCTGAACTCGAAGGGGCAGGTGGTGGGCATAGCGTCACGGATCCTTTCAGTGAGCGGCGGCTTCCAGGGCATTGGTTTCGTTGTGCCCATCAACACGGCCAAAGCTCTTCTTTCCTTCAAAGACCGTTTCTGGCTAGGGATCGAAGGGATCTATCTTAACGAGGAAGGGGTTGCGAAGTTGCTTAATCGCGATCTGAAAGGGGGGTTGCTCATCGAACGGGTGGCCAAGGGGAGCCCTGCGGACAAAGCGGGCTTGCAGGGAGGCTCTGTGCAGGCGCGGATGCTGGGCCGCGATTTCGTTTTGGGCGGGGATTTGGTGATCTCTTTCGGAGAAGAAGAAGCGTGCAGCAGCGATTGTCTTGTAGACGCGAATAAGCGTTTTGGCGGCTCGGATCGGTTGCCGGTGAAATACCTACGGGGCGGAGTGGTCATGGAGACTACCATAGACCTGTCATTCAGTCGCCGCGATTTCCTTGAGAAATAACGCTCTCACAAGATTTCCATTTTTTGAAATGCTAATGCTGATCGCTGGCGCTATGCTTTCTCGCCTTAACTCGTGACGGTTTCACAAAGATAACATCCCACGTCATTTCTTGATCTTCAGGTCAAGCTCCAAACGTTTCAAGGTGCCTTGAAGCTCATGAAAGTGTTTCTGCAGCGATTCGAGAATGAGCAGGGTGTCTGAGCTTCGGATAGGTAATTCGGACAGCATTTGATCGAAGAGCGATGCATCCAGGTTTGCCAGGTAGAGACCTTCCAACCGATTCATAAAGGCAGAGGCCAGTCCCAGCAACATGGCGAGAACCGTCAGCTGGACCAGAGGCAGCATGGCAGGCCAAAAGGCATTGGCAAATTGTTCAAGTTCACTTTGCTTGCCAAGGAAAAGCTCTGTCTCTGAGTAGATCAACCAGAAGCTCTGCAGGGCTGCGAGCATGGGCAAGAGACGCGATATCCAGCGAAAGGCGGTCCAGGAGCTCCTGAACATCTGCCGATCCATATCAGAGAGGCGCTGCTGGCGTTCGAGCAAGCCCTCTGTGAAAGGCATTCCGGGTGCTGAGCTTAGGGTGTATTGGGCTCTCCGAAAAGGATGAAGCAAAAGCCGCAAGGGGTGATTCAAACGACTGACCATCAGGGCATAGCCGGTATAAGGTTTTTTCTGCACATCGGTTATCGAATCCCGGGATTTGGCGGATTGGTGGCTCTTGAAATTCAACATGAGTTCGCGCAACTCTTGGAGAAGAGAGCTTTTCCCGATGAACTGCGCAATGAGCCACAGGAAACGGGCCAGGAAGAAAAAAATCGCAACCCATGCCAAATAGGCCAGCACCTTTCCAAGGGGGCCGACGTGCATCCAGTGCCGCTGTGACCAGAAAGCGTAAGACTTGATGGCTTCTGAGGTCGTTGCCACCACGGGGGTACGGGGAACTCCGGCAAGATGAATCCACACTGCCGGCAGAGCCATTAGAAGGCACACAAGCAGAAACAGAAACCAGAGAAGACGCTCCCGCGCCTCGTATTGCGTCAATCCAAGGTCCATGTTCACTTCCTATTCAACTTAGAAAACTAAACTGACTCCACTCGCCTCTCTCAAGATCAATGTAAACCATTTTGTTTCTGAACGGGGTCCCTCGGTTGAGCAAAATTTTCAGGACCTCCATGGCTTCGAGAGTCGCCACAAGAGAAGGGGTTATTGACGGCACGCCCAAAAGGAACTCAGGCCGGTTGGTTGCGCTGCCGCTTTCATCACCGCTTCCATAGATCTGTTTGAGCCCGATATCCTCGGGATACACCGTTATGAGTTGGCCTTCGAAGCCGGCAAGCGCCCCGTGAACAAAAGGTACCCCCATGCTCTTGGCCACGGCTTCGAGGGTCAAGCGGTCTTTCACCGTGTCAAGGGCATCCACAATCACCTGGCAGCCGGAGAGAATCTCCGGCCCATTGGCTGAGTCCAGCCGAATGATGTGGGCGTGGACTTCAACAGCCGGGTTGATGGCCTTCATCTGCGATTGTACGGCAAGGGCCTTCGGTCTGCCGACCCATTCCCTGGTACAGAAAACCTGGCGATTCAGGTTGGTCTCATCGAAAACATCGCTGTCGACAACGGTCAAACGGCCAAGACCTATCCGGCCCAGGACCTGGATCACGGTTCCGCCGAGCCCACCCGCTCCCACCACAGCGACCCTCGACTCAGCCAGCTTAAGCTGATCCTGCAGAGAAATGCTGTCCCGATTTCTCAGGTAACGGCGCGGGTGAATGCCAAGGCCAAGCGTTGCCCTGTAAACATCGGGGAGAGTCAGGCCCATATCGTGAGCAATCGAATCAGCATGAACCTCATCAAGGATGAAGACATCTCTCCCGACCAGATCCTTGATCGGCCTGGCTTTCTCTTGGATTCTCTTTTCGAGCACTGTTCTAGTTTCCTGAATCATTCTTGAAATCTTGCTTTAAGGTCAACTAAGCTGACCGACGACGGCCGACCGCCGACGGCCGACCGCCGACGGCTGACCGCTGTTCCTTGGTAGCATTCAGCAATCAGCATAATGACCATTTTCTTAATGTTTTTCTTTGAATATTGCAAGGCATTCATTCGTCTACGCCAGGCTTGCCCGCCTTGGGTGGGATACCCTGCACCTTGCTCTTATTGACAATCCCTTGGCCCAATGATTAGAAAAGTGATAAGAACTTGGTAAAACGGGTGGGTCGAGCAGTATGAAAATTGAAGTAAAACTCTATGCGTCTCTGGGCAGGTACATGCCTCAAGCTGCGCTTGAGAGGGGGCAAAATTATTTGGAGGTAGGGGAGGGGACGACCATCAAGGCTCTCCTTGAAAGTCTTAAAGTTCCGCTTGAGACAGTGAAGCTCATCTTCCTCAACGGGACTCACGCAAGGGAAAACGAGGTTCTAAAAGACGGAGACCGGTTAGGGGTTTTCCCGCCTGTTGCGGGTGGTTGACGAAGTGGATTCGATTTTGACAACAACCAGTTCATATCTCGAGCTTTTTTCCACGAACGCTTTCAGGTCGACCGCCTGACCATCCAGTCTCGATTCTGTGCACTTAGCCACCAGTTCATCGGGCAATTCCCTAAGGAAGTGGTTTAGCTCTTCGCCTTTCATCCATAGGCCTCTTCCTAGGACTGCCGGTCCAATTTCCGCAGGAAGAAGATTGAAAAGCTTCAGCAGAATAAAGCCTTCATGGACGGTCATGCCTTGGCTCTGCTCCTGATGGGAGATCTCGTTTCGCATTCTGGCGTAGTAACTGCCCTTGCGCAGGGTCGCCCCAAGGAGCCCGGGCATGGCTGCTGAAAGGGCGAGAACTGAGTCCTCCTTGAGAAAGGCAGTGTCCGGGTTGTCTATGGCTTTGCCGTTCAGGAATAGGGTTTGAATTCTCTTGTCCACGTATTCAGGGCTCAACCCCAAGTCATCGCACAGGAAGGACAGGACTGTGGAACCGACACGGGCCCTCACTTTCACTCCCTTCTGAAGAAGTTGAAGAAATTTTTCAAAAAATTTTGGCTCTGCAACCAGGGAAAGGTTTGTATGAGACATAGTTGCCCACCCGGATATTTTTTCGTTCGAGGAAAAGAGAACGGGGAGACTGTAGACCCAGTCTCCCCGTCAAAGCAAGCCAGTTTAACCCTTCTACCAGTTGAAGACCGAGTCCAGATCCTTATCCGTCACTTTAAAGGTGACGTTGTGAGGCGGGAGAGGTTCTTTCTTGAAATACTCTGGCAGCCGGTCGTGCTTGGACGTGAAACCTGCGGCCGCGTTGAACTCCCTTTCCTTCTTAAGAACGGATTTTCCCAGTTCAGTCACGTCATTGGCCGTGAGCTTTAAACCGTAGAAGGCGTTGATGGAATCAAGAAGAGCCTGGAAGGTGTCAGGCTGAT
>Ga0316603_10001257_pt1 | contig 13373 bp, 9 predicted proteins | sample OWC_soil_day10_n_FD_207649 | JGI IMG/M metagenome (GOLD analysis project Ga0316603, IMG submission 207649) | Wetland soil microbial communities from Old Woman Creek delta, Ohio, United States - OWC_soil_day10_noCT | ecosystem: Environmental > Terrestrial > Soil > Wetlands | place: USA: Ohio...
GATGCGCCGCGTCGCATCGAGCTGACCGCGACGCCATTCTTCCCGCAGGAGGACCACCAGTGCGGCCCGGCTGCGCTCGCGACCGTGCTCGCCGCGAGCGGCGTGCCGGTCGTGCCTGCCGACCTGGTCGCCGGGTCGTACCTGCCGGGCCGGGAGGGCAGCCTGCAGGCCGAGCTGGTCGCCGCGGCGAGGCGGCACGGCCGGCTCGCCTACGTGCTGCCGGGTGATCCGGGTTCGCTCGTCGCGGAACTGGCCGCCGGCAGGCCGCTCCTCGTGCTGCAGAACCTGGGCGTCGACGCGTATCCGCGGTGGCACTACGCCGTGCTCGTCGGGCTCGACGCCGGACGCGACGAGGTGATCCTGCGATCCGGGCGCCGGCAACGCGAGGTCATGTCCTGGGCGCGTTTCGACGACAGCTGGCGGCGCGGCGGCCGCTGGGCCGTCGTGCTGCTCGAGCCCGGCGCGCTGCCGGAGAATCCCGAACCGCTGCGCTTCCTCGAGGCGATTGCCGGCCTCGAGGCCGCCGGACGGCTTGGGGACGCGGCGGCCTCCTACGCTGCGGCCGCGGCGCGCTGGCCGGAGCACGCGTTGGCGCAGCTGGGCCTCGGCAACAACGCCTACGCGCGGGGCGACCTGGCGGCGGCGGTCGCCTCCTATCAGCGCGGCGTGGCCCTCGCACCCGGCAACGCCGTATTGCACAACAACCTCGCGCAGGCCCTCCTGGACGCCGGCTGCCCGCGGCAAGCCGAGGCCGAGGCGCGGACGGCCGCGTTGCTGGCAGCCGGTACGCCGCTCGAGGGAGACGTGAGGGACACGCTGGAGGCGATCGAGGCCGGGCCACGTCAGGAGGGCCGCTGCGCCGTCGAGGCTGGCGGCAGCGCGACGGGCCAGCCGCTATCATCACGCGATGACTTGGAGGCCCGAGCCGCAGATCGATGAAGCCGTTCGCCTGTTGCGCGCGGGCGGGCTGGTGGCGTTCCCGACCGAGACCGTGTATGGGCTCGGCGCTGACGCCTCGAACCCGGCGGCCGTCGCGCGCATCTTCGCGGCGAAGGAGCGCCCGGCCGACCACCCGCTGATCGTGCACCTCGCCTCGGCGTCGCAGGTCGAGGGATGGGTGAGCGCATTTCCCGGCAAGGCGCGCGACCTCGCCGCGGCATTCTGGCCGGGGCCGCTGACGCTGGTGCTGCCGCGCGCGCCGGGCGTGCTGAATGCGGTGACCGGGGGACAGGAGACGGTCGCGCTGCGCGTGCCCTCGCACCCCGTGGCGCAGCGGCTCCTGTGCCGCTTCGGTGGCGGCGTCGCCGCGCCGTCCGCCAACCGCCATGGCCGGGTCAGCCCCACTCTCGCGCGCCACGTGCGCGAGGAACTCGGCGACCGCGTGGACCTCATACTCGACGGCGGCGCCTGCGAGATCGGCCTCGAGTCGACGATCGTGGGCGTCACCGGGGAAGCCATCACGCTGTTGCGGCCCGGCCGGATCGCGCGTGCCGAGATCGAGGCCGTCGCGGGCCCCGTGTCGGGTCCCGGCGCGGCCGCGCCGCGGGTCCCCGGCTCCCTGCGCGCGCACTACGCACCGACGACGGCGCTCGAACTGGTCGACGCCGCGACCCTCGACCGGCGCTGCGCCGCCGCCGGGGAAGCCGGACGCGTGGCCGTGCTTGCGCGCCGCCCGGCGGCCGCAGGCTGCCGTGCGCTGGCGTGGCACCAGGCCGCGGCGGATGCGCCCGGCTATGGACACGACCTCTATGCGTCGTTGCGCGAGCTGGATGGGCTCGGCGTGTCGCGCATCCTCGTGGAGGAGGTGCCGGCCGGCGAGGAGTGGGCGGCGATCCGGGACCGCCTGGCCCGGGCGGCGCGCCGAGACCCGCCCGACGCGCCGTGACGGGGCCCGCCGCGACTCAGCGCAGCTTGACGGTCTCGTTCAGCGCCGCGTTGATCCTCGCGACGTGGGTCGGATCGAGCGTGCCCGAGGCCAGCCTCAGCTTCACGACGTTGATCAGGTAGTCGTAGCGGCTGCGCGCGAAGAGGGTCTCGGCCTCGAACAGCCGGCGGCGGGCCTCGAGCACGTCCACGGTCGTCCGCGTGCCCACCTCGTAGCCGGCCTCGGTCGCCTGCAGCGCGACCTTCGCGGACTCGACCGCCTGCTCGAGCGCCTGGACCCGTGACATCTCCGACATGACGCCAAGGTAGGAGTCGCGCGTGTCGCGCTCGGTCTCGCGCGCCGTGCGCTCGAGCCGCTCACGGGCGGCGCGGTGGCGGTACTCGGCCTGCCGCACCCGCGACGAGGTGGCGCCGCCGGAGTAGATCGGCAACGTCAGCTGCAGGCCGACGAACGTGTCGTCGGTGTTGCTGTCGAGCGGGCTGATCGTGGCGACGGGCTCGCCGGTGATCGGGTCCTCGAAGGAGAATGTGCGGTCGCCCGACACCTCCTGGTTGCCGCGCGACAGGACCAGGTCGACGCTCGGATAGTGGCCGCCGCGCTGGAAGCTGATGTCGTCGCGGGTGATCTCCGCGGCCAGCCGGCTCGACGCCAGGCGGAGGTTCTGGTCCATGGCCATCTTCACCCAGTCCTCCTCGTTGGCCGGGTCCGGCGCGACGAGGGGCAGTTTCGGGCCGGGCTTGGCCAGCGTGTCGAAGGAATCGCCGGTCAGCTCCCGCAGGAACTCCTGCTGGGTCGCGAGGTTCCGCTTCGCCTGGATGACGGCCGCGGTCGCGGAGTCGTAGGCGGACCTGGAGTCCTGCACGTCAGTGATCGCGATCAGGCCGACCTCGAAGCGCTTCTCGGCCTGCTCGAGCTGGCGGCCCAGTGCCTCGTAGGTGGCTTCCGCAGCGGTCAGCGTGTCCTTCGCCGCCAGGACGTTGAAGTAGCGCTCGGCCGTGCGCAGGATCAGGTCCTGCTGGGCCGCCTGGTAATCGACTTCCGCCTGTGCCACCTCGCGGTCCGCGCGCCGCAGCGTCACCCAGTTCTCCCAGCGGAAGATGCTCTGGCGCAGTGTCACGTCCCAGCTGGTCGTGTCGGACTCGGTGTCCGACCTGCCGACGAGGCTCACGATGTCGCCGTCGGCGTTGAACCCGGTGAACGGCGCCTCGCCGTCGGCCTCGCGCGCGTCATAGCCGGCCCCTGCGCTCAGCTGCGGCAGCAGGGCGGACAGGGCCTGCGGTTTCGATTCGAGGGTCGCGAGCCGGTTGGCCTCCGCCTCACGGATCAGCGGATCGTTCTGCAGCGCCCGCGCATAGACCTCGGCGAGGTCCGACGCCTGGGCGGGCAGCGCGGCGAGGCCGGCGATGCCGAAGAGGGGGAGGACGAACTTTCGAATATTCATGCGCCTTCTCTAGGGGCTCGGCCCCAGGGGAATACTAGTGTTGTAGTATGGTATATCACCAACTAACCTGTTTCAACTCCCCGGCCGGCAGGTCGCGGCCGGGCGGGGGCGTCAGTATAAGGGCACGGAGGGGTCAACCTCGCGACTCCACCGGGTGATGCCGCCCATGAGGTTGGACACCCGCGGGTAGCCCTGGTGCCGGAGGAAGCCGGCGACCGCCTGGCTGCGTCCCCCGGAGTGGCACATCACCACGATGTGCCGCTCCCGGTCCAGTTCCGACAGCCGCGCGGGCACCTGGGCCATCGGGATGTGCACGGCGCCGGCGACCGACGCGACGGCCAGCTCGCGCGGCTCGCGGACGTCGAGAAGCACGAAGTCCTCGCCGGCCGCGCGGCGTTCGGCGAAGTCGGCAGGGGTCATCTGGTCGATCATGTCTCAGAACCTGAAGGCATCCGGTTGCAGCGCGTTGATCATCGGCGGGATCACCGTCTCGAACAACGTCTCGCTGACCCACTGGTCGTCCGCGACGCGGGTGACGAGCCGCGCCTCCATGACGGGCGCGCGTCCCACCACGACGAACAGGCGGCCGCCCGGCCTGAGCGCGCGTTCGAAGCGCGGGTCGTACACCGGCAACGAAGCGGTCAGGGCGATGGCGTCGTAGAGCCCGCTCTCGTCGAGCCTGCTGGCGTCGGCGGTCTCGACCGTGACGTTGGTAACCGAAAGCGCCGACAGCGCGCGGCTCGCGTCCTGGGACAGGCCGGGGAAGATCTCGAGCGTCCGCACGTGGCGCGAGAGCCTGGCCAGGCAGGCCGCGAAGAAGCCGCTGCCGGTGCCGATCTCGAGCACCTCGTCCGAGCGGCCGAGCGCAAGGGCCTGGAGGATCCTGCCCTCGACCTTCGGGGCGAGCATGCTCTGCCCGTGCCCGAGCGGGATCGCGGTGTCCGCAAAGGCGACGTCGCGGTAGGCCTCCGGCACGAAGCGTTCGCGTGGCACTTCGGCCAGGATCCCGAGCACGCGGTCGTCGAGCACGTCCCAGGCGCGAACCTGCTGGTCGATCATCTGGCGGCGGGCGGATTCGACGTTCGCTTTCATCGGCGGGCTCGGTTCGGGCGCGGGTTCGGGCCCGGAAGGTTAAGGTTTCCACCCGGGACCGACAAGCGCGCTGCGGGCGATCATTATGGTGAATCGCAGCGGGTCGCTCCAGCACCTTACGATATGCTCCGAAATGTCGTGGGCGCAGAACAAGACGGGTCCCGCCGGGCCGCCTGAGGGGCGGCGGTGGAGACCCGAAGGGGATGCACGACGAGATGACCGGGCTCGAGATCGTCAGTGGTGGGCTGGCGCTGCTTGCCGCCATCCTGCTGGCGGTGGTGGCGCGGCAGCGTCGTGAACTCGGCCGGGCGCTCGAGGTTGCCGACGCCGTGGCCGCGGCCGCGTCTTCGCGCGGCGGCGAGCTGCCGGAAGCGGAGGGCGGCGACGAGTCCCCGGCGGCGCGATTCGCCGCGGCGGCACGGGAGCTGGCGATGCGCGGTGCCGGGGATACGGACCGCGCCCTGCTGCGCACCCTGGTGGCGTCGTCCAACGAACCGGTCCTGGTGCATCGCGAGCGGATCGAGGCGGTCAATGCGGCCCTGTGCGCGCTCGTCGGGCTCGAGCCCGATGCGATCGTCGGGCGCAGGCTTCCCGAGCTCGTGTCCCCCGAGTACGCCGGGCTCGTCGAGGCCAACCTGGCGCGGCGACTCGCGGGCGAGGAAGCGCCGGCCCTGACCGAGGTCGAGATCGCGGACTCCCACGGGCAGGTCACCCGGCTCGAGCTGAAGGCCACGACGCTCGAGGTCGGCGGCGCGCGGCGGGTGCTGTTTTCCGCCACCGAGATGGCGCCCGTCGCCAGCGGCGAGGCGCTGCAGCGCACCGATGGGCGCGCCCAGCTGACGCTCGATTCCCTCGGCGAAGGCGTAGTGACGACCGACGTGCACGGCCGGGTCGAGTTCATGAACCGCCTGGCCGAGGAGCTGTGCGGGATGTCGGGCACCGAGGCGGCGGGACGGCCGTTCACCGAGATCGTCTCCTTCGTGGACGAGCACGACCGGCGCCCATTGCCGGACGCGGTTCGCCAGTGCATCGCCACCGCCAGCCGGGTCACGCTCGGCCGGCGGGCGCTGATGCTGACCCGTTCCACCGGCGCTGAGCGCAGCATCGAGCTGTCTGCCGCGCCGCTCAAGGCGCAGCGCGGCGAGATCACGGGCGCGGCCCTGCTGCTGCACGACGTGACCGAGCTGCGCGGGCTCGCCCGGCAGATGTCCTACCAGGCGAGCCACGACGCCCTGACCGGGCTCGTGAACCGTCGCGAGTTCGAGCGGCGGCTCACGGAGTCCATCGAGTCGGCCCGGGCCGGGCTGCATTCGCACATCATGTGCTACCTGGACCTCGACCGGTTCAAGGCCGTGAACGACACCTGCGGGCACCTCGCCGGCGACAACCTGCTGCGCGAGGTCGCGGGCCTGCTGAAGGAGAAGGTCCGCGACTCCGACACGGTCGCGCGGCTCGGCGGCGACGAGTTCGGCATCCTGCTGGTCGGCTGCCCGCTCGAGAAGGCGCGCCAGATCGCCGGCGACGTGTGCCGCGCGGTCAGCGACTACCGCTTCGTGTGGAAGGACCGGATCTTCAGCATCGGCGTCAGCGTCGGCCTCGTCGAGGTGGGCCGCGAGAGCGGCGGGCTCGACGACGTGATGAGCGCGGCGGACTCGGCCTGCTACGTCGCCAAGCAGTCGGACGGCAGCCACGTGCACGTCTATTCCTCGCACGACGAGGCGGTCGCGCGGCACAGCGGCGAGATCCAGTGGCTGCAGCGCCTGCAGGCCGCGCTGCGGGACGGCCTGTTCGAGCTCTACGCCCAGCCCATCATCGCGGCACGCGAGGGCAGGCAGGACGGTCCCAGCCTCGAGGTCCTGCTGCGCCTGGCCGACGAGTCCGGGAGGCGCGCCTCTCCCGCGGAGTTCATGCAGGCAGCCGAGCGCTACCGCCTGATGTCGCTGGTCGACCGCTGGGTCGTGCAGACCGCGCTCGCCGCGATCGCCAGCGGCGCCATCCGGCTCCTGGACGGCAAGAGCCTCGCCATCAACCTGTCGGGCCAGACGCTCGGTGACCCATCCTTCCTCGAGTTCGTCGTCGAGACGCTGGACCGGACCGGCGTGCCGCCGTCGCAGGTCTGCTTCGAGGTCACCGAGAACTCCGTGATCGGCAACCTCGAGCTGGCGCGGAGGTTCATCGGCGTGCTGCATGGCATGGGTTGCCAGTTCGCGCTGGACGACTTCGGCACCGACCTCGGCGCCTTTGCCAACCTCAAGAACCTCTCGATGGACTACATCAAGATCGACGGCGCGTTCACCCGCGACCTGGCGCACGACGCGGTCAACCAGGCCATGGTCGCCGCGATCGTCAGGCTGGCCCGGACGCTGAACTTCCGGCTGATTGCCGAGCAGGTCGAGGACTCGGCCTCGCTCGAGACGGCCCGCGGCATGGGCATCGACTTCGCCCAGGGCTACGTCATCGGCCGGCCGGAGCCGCTGCGTTCCGCGGCCTAGGCCGGCCCCCGCGCTGCAGGCGCGCCGGGACTCTGGTATCGTCCGGGCGCCGGCAGGCCGCGCACGGCGGCCATGCCAGGTCCGGGGGGCACACGCTTGAATAACCTGCTCGACAGCCGGAAGGGCCGCATTGCGACCTTCGGCATCCTGTACGTGTCGGAGGGCATCCCCCTCGGGTTCGCCGCGGTGGCGATGGCCGCCTACATGCGACGGCAGGGACTCGACGTCGCGCAGATCGGCGCATTCGTCGGCTCGTTCTACCTGCCGTGGGCGTTCAAGTGGGCCTGGGCGCCGCTCGTCGACCTGGTCAAGTTCCGGCGCTTCGGCGGGCGCAAGGCCTGGATCATCCTGTGCCAGGCGCTGATGCTCCTCACGCTCTTCGCCATCGCGCAGATCGACTACACCAGGAACTTCGACCTCCTGATCACCCTGGTGCTGGTGCACAACTTCTTCTCCGCCACGCAGGACGTGGCGATCGACTCGCTCGCGATCAACACGCTGCGCGAGGACGAGCGCGCGACGGCCAACGGCTTCATGTTCGGCGGCGCCTACATCGGCCAGGGCCTGGGCGGCGGCGGCGCGATGTTCGTCGCCGGCCAGTGGGGCTTCGACGCGTCCTTCGTCTACGTCAGCCTGCTGCTGGCCACGATCTTCGCCTTCGTGTTCGTCTTCGTCCGCGACCCGTCAGTCACCAGCGCCGCCGCCCAGCGGGCGGCCGACGTGTGGGCCGCGCTGGTCGAGAACGTCCGCAGCTTCCTGCGCGAGCTGCGGGTCGGGTTTTTCGGCTCCGGGGCCGGCCCCATCGTCGGGGTCGCCTTCGCCCTGCTGCCGATGGGCGCCATGGCGCTCAGCACCAGCGTCGCCAGCGCCATGCAGGTCGACCTCGGCATGTCCGACGGGCAGATCGCCGAGCTCAACGTCTACAGCACGGTGCTGTCGGGCATCGGCTGCGTCATCGGCGGCTGGCTGGCCGATCGTTTCGGGCAGCGGAAGATGCTCGTGCTGTGGTACCTCGCGACCACGCTCCCGACGCTCTACCTGGCGGTGGCGCTCGCCACATCGGAGGGAGTGCAGGGGATCACCGTCGCGCAGTTCTTCGGCGCGTCGCTGGTGTTCAGCTTCTGCATGGGGCTGCACTACGGCACCAGCGCCGCGATCTTCATGGGGCTCACCAATCCGCTGGTCGCTGCCACGCAGTTCACGGGCTACATGGCGCTCAAGAACCTGACCATCTCCTATACGAACTTCTGGCAGGGCGCGGTCTCCGACGCGCAGGGCTACGCCTTCGTGATGTTCCTGGACGCTGCGCTGGTGCTGCTGCCGGTGCTGATCATCCCGTTCCTGCGGCCGGCGTCGCGGCTGGCGCAGGAGCCCCCGTCGAAGGGAGCGCCGTTGCCGGAGGCCGGCTGACCCGCGCCGGCGCGCGCGGCCGGCCACACGCCGCATGACATAACGCCGGCGTTTTTTCGCGGGATATTACATAGTTACCGAGATTCGGCCGTCGCGCCGCGCGGCGCAGCGCTAACCTTATGCCAAGAGCGGCCACAGGCCGCAGACCTGCAGGGCCGGCGACGTACCGGCCGGGGATGGCACGAGGACCGCGCGACCACTCCGCCTGCGCCGTGGGGCGGGCCGTGTCGCGCCACGGGACGGATTCCGGATGGCGGTCGAGTCGAAATACCTGCTGCACGACCTTTCGCGACCCGCGGTGGCCGTCACCGGCGACGACGAGCCGACGCAGGACCTCGCTGAACAGCTGTCCGCCAACGACGACCCGACCGAGGACGTCCCGGTCGGCGAGGGCGGACACGAGTCGCCGGCCGTGGCCGGTTCCCCCGGTGACGACCCGTTCCAGCCCGGCACGACGCTGTGCGGCCGCTACCTGCTCGACCGCGTCGTTGGCCGCGGCGGCTTCTCCCAGGTCCTGCGCGCGCTCGACCTCGATCGGCAGGCCGCGGGCGACGCCGAACCCTGGGTCGCCATCAAGGCATTGCGTCCGGAGCACCGCGGTTCCCTGGCAGCGGCCCGGCGGCTGGCGGACGAGTACGAAGTGCTGCGCCGGCTCACGCATCCGGGCGTGGTGCGCGTGTTCGGCCTGGCCGCCGAGGGTGACCACGTCTTCGAGGTCATGGAGCTGCTGGACGGGTCGTCGCTGGCCACGCGGCTCGCGCAGGGCGACGGCCCGATGTCCCGCGACGAGGCCAGGCGCGTGCTGCGTTCGTGTGCTGCGGCACTCGACTGGGTCCACCAGCGGGGGTTCGTCCACGGTGACGTCAAGCCCGGCAACATCTTCGTGACCTCCGCGGGCGATGCCCGGCTGCTGGATTTCGGAGGGACGCCGTCAGGGCCGGAGACCGGCGTGGCCGTGGGACCGGATGAGTCGCTGTTTGCGACGCCGGCCTACGCGAGCCCGCAGGTGCTGTCCGGCCTGCCGCCGGGCGCGGCCGACGACCTCTACAGCTTCGCCTGCGTCGCCTTCCAGCTGCTCGCCGGCGCGCACCCTTTCGGCAGGACCAACGCCCGCGAGGCCCAGGAGCGTGGCCTGCAGCCCGTCAGTCCGGCGGCGCTCGGTGACGCGACCGCGGCCGCGCTCGCGCGCGGGCTGGCATTCCAGCGGGAGGACCGGCCCGCCAGCGCCAGTGCGCTGCTCGACGGCGTATTCGATGCGCGCCCGGTTCCGCGGGCCGAACCGTCGAGGGCTGCCTCGTCAGCGACGCGATGGCGCGGACCCGCCGCGCTCGCCGCGCTGGCGGCGCTGGTCATCGCCGTGGCGTGGAACGCGTGGCCGCGCGACCCGGCGCGGACGAACACGGCACCAGTCGTCATCCCCGCGCAGCCGGCAGCGACTGCGCACGGCGCCGACGATCCGTCGTCCGCGCCGGCCGACGGAAAACGCCTTGGCGACACCGAGGCACCGCCCGCGCTCACGAGGCTGGCGCCCGCCCGCACCGATCGGCCTGCCGGCCAGCAGGTGGCCTTCGGAAACGGCAGCCTCGTGGCGAGCCGCAAGGCGATCGCGGCGGCAGTCCCCATTCGCCGGAGGGGCGAGCCGGAAGGCATCCTCCGGGTCAGGTGGCGGATCGAGGAGGGCTCGGCGCGGGCCGGGCAGGACTTCAGCGGCCCGCTGTCCGGCACGGTCGTGCTTGCAGTCGGCCAGCGGGCCAGCACCCTGTTCGTCCCGCTGGTTCCGGGCGCAGGATCCGCGGGCGATGCGGGCTTCGTGGTGGTCCTCGAGGGCATCGACGGCCCGGCGCGCGCCGGGGACGTGACGCGGGTCAACGTGACCCTGCGCGACTTCCGCGCCTGAGGACCCCGCGCGACGCGTCCTGTGGCGTCGCGCCGCTGCGTGCGGCCGCCCGCTACGAGGTCGGGTTGAGACGCCGCTCCACGGCTTCGTAGTGATCGATGACCTGGCGGACGTACTGCCGCTTTCGCTGGTAGCTGCCGGCGAAGAAGCTGCGCTTGAAGCCGTAGATGATCACCGACTTCAGGTCGTGCCGGTCGAGCCCGAGGTGAGTGCAGGCGAGCAGCAGCTCGTCGGTCACCGTGGTGTTGCTCATCAGCCGGTTGTCCGTGCAGAGGGTGGTGGACAGCCGCTGCGCACGCAGCTTGCGGAAGGTGTGTTCCTCGAGGCTCCCGAGGTGCGGGTTCGTCTGCAGGTTGCTGGTCAGGCAGACCTCGAGCGTGATGCGTCGGTCGGCAATGTAGTTGCCGAGCCGGTCCACGTAGTGCTCACGGTCGGCGATGTCCTCGTCGCGGATGGCGTCGGGCTCGAGCAGGTAGGTGCCGTGGCCGATGCGGTCCGCGTGCAGGTCGGTGATGGCCTGGAAGATCGACTCCGGCCCATAGGCCTCGCCCGCATGCACGGTCTTCTTGAGGAAGTGGCGGTGGGCATAGTCGTAGGCCTGTTTGTGGTCGCCCGCCGGGTAGCCCGCTTCCTCTCCCGCCAGGTCGAAGCCGACCACCTGCAGGCCGTGCAGGTCGCGGGCCGTGACCGCGGCGCGCGCCAGCTCGACGGAGGCCATCGCGTACAGTTCCTTGGGGCGGGCGTAGGGATGCGCCGCGAACAGCGTGGCGTAGTACTGGCTGAAGCCCGCGGTGAACATGCGCATCGCGCAGCAGATGATCCCGTACTCGAACGGCGGCTCGGTGCCCGCGACGATGGCGGGGCGCCGGTTGAAATCGTCGCGGGCGCGCCGGAGGCCGCGGTCCACCGCCGCAATCGCCTGCACCGCGTCGAGCCCCGGATGCACGTGAAGCTGCGGCGCGAAGCGCACTTCGAGGTAGCGGACGCCCTCGCGCTGGTTGTCCTCCGCGAGTTCTGCGGCGGCGCGCTCGAGCGCTTCGGTCGTCTGCAGGGCGGCCACGGTGTACTGGAATCCCTTCAGGTACTCCCCGAGGCTGGCATAGCGGTCCTTGAACACGGTCTCGCGCAGCCCGCCTTCGGTGTAGCTCGGCATCTCCACGCGATGCTCGCGCGCGAGCTCGATCAGCGTGGACAGGCGCAGGGAACCGTCGAGGTGCACGTGCAGGTCGGTCTTGGGCAGTTCGGCGATGAATTCGCGCGTGATCGGCGCAGTGTCCACGTGGGGCATCCGGGCTTCCTGGGAGGTTGCGCAGGATAACCCGGGCGGCCGGTGGCCGTGCAGCCGACGGGCTATCATTTCAGGCCCCGACCCTGCCCAGGGAGTACAGCCTTGCCGAGGTGGATCCTGCGCGGCCTCGCCACGCTGCTGGCCGCAGCCGGCCTGGCGCTGGCCTGGGACGTGGCCACCTACGACGCGGCGGCGTGGCGGGCCGATTACGTCCATCTCCGGACAGAGCTGGCCCAGGGCTATGCCAACCTCGACTGGATGGTCGAGCGCCGCGGGCTCGATCCGGTGGCGCTCGACGCCGCGACCGACCGGGCGATCGCCGACGCGCATTCGCGCCTCCGCGCGATGCTGGCCCTGCGCGACTTCGTCGCGGCCTTCGACGACCCGCATCTCAGGCTGGTCGGACGGGACGGCCGCGAGATCGCGGCGCGGCCGGATCCTGGCCCGCCTGTGCCTCGCCTGCCGGTGGCGTCCTGCGCGGAGGCCGGTTATGAGGAGCAAGGGCGCGACTTCTCGCCCGCGGTGCAGCACCTGCCGGGATGGACGCTGCTCGGCGGCGGGGAGTTTCCGAACGGGCTGGCGGGCGACCTCGGGACCTTGCGCATTGCGAGTTTCGGCGAGGACCGGTATCTCGGGTCCTGCCGCGCGGTGTTTCGCCCGGGCATGGACGAGCGGGCGCTGCAACTCGCCGTCCGCGCCCGGCTGCAACAGTCGCTGACCAGTACGATTTCCGACCTGCAGGCGCGCGGCGCCCGCCGCCTGCTGGTGGACGTGACCGGCAACGGCGGCGGGACCGAGTGGGTGGGGGAGGTGATTGCGCTGTTCACGGATCGCGCGCTGTCACGGGCCTCTTCGCGAATCGTGGCACCGGCCTGCGACCGGTCCGGGATCTGGCGCGGAGAAGCGGTGTGTCCGGTCTTCGCCGGCGCCGGCGAGACCGCGACGATGCAGGGCACCGGTGCGTGGACCGGCCCGTTGTGGATCCTGATGGATCGCAGGACGGGCTCGGCGACCGAGGATTTCGTCGTCTGGCTGCAGCAGAACGGAGTCGCGAGGACGCTCGGCGAGCGCACGGCAGGCGCCGGCTGTGGCTACGTCGGCGGCGGCGGGCGCATCCGCCTGCAGGCTGCGCCCTTCGACGTGATGGCGCCGAACTGCGCGCGCTTCCTGCGGGACGGCACCAACGAGGTCGAAGGGATCGCGCCCGACATCGGCATTTCGCTGTCCGGGGGCGGCGCTGCGCAGCAGGCCGCGGCGCTGTGGGCGGCCATCGGCGCTGCGCCGGCGCGCTAGGCCGGTCCGGGGCCCCGGGTCCGGCGCGTGAACCAGGCGACCAGCAGCGCAAAGGCCGCGGCTCCGAGCAGCCAGGCGCCGGTCTCGCCTGCCCAGTCGTGTCCGAGCCCGTCCGGCCTGCGGCCCAGGACGAACGCCGCGCCGGCCAGGCCCACGCCGAGCAGTCCCTCGCCGCCGACGAATCCGGAGCCCAGCAGGACGCCGCGGTCTGTCCGGGCGCCGGCTTCCGCGGCATCCCGGTCGCGCGTCAGGATCCAGCGCAGCAACCCGCCGAGGAAGATCGGCGTCATGGTGGACAACGGCAGGTACACGCCGACCGCGAACGGCAGCGAGGGAACACGCAGCACTTCGGCGACGAGCGCGATCCCGGCGCCGATGCCGACCAGCCCCCAGGGCAGCGACCGGTCGATCACGCCGTCGATGACAAGCTTCATCAGCGTAGCCTGCGGCGCCGGCAGGTCCCTGCCGCCGAAGCCGAAGGTCTCGGCCAGCAGCAGCACGGACAGGCAGACGAAGGTGGCCGACGTCAGCACGCCGGCCAGCTGTGCGAGCTGCTGGTGGCGCGGCGTCGCGCC
>Ga0316603_10001258_pt1 | contig 13372 bp, 17 predicted proteins | sample OWC_soil_day10_n_FD_207649 | JGI IMG/M metagenome (GOLD analysis project Ga0316603, IMG submission 207649) | Wetland soil microbial communities from Old Woman Creek delta, Ohio, United States - OWC_soil_day10_noCT | ecosystem: Environmental > Terrestrial > Soil > Wetlands | place: USA: Ohio...
CCGAAGACGCTGCAGGAAGTCGGCGACCGCCTGAAGCTGTCGCGGGAGCGCGTCCGGCAGATCGAGGTGCGGGCCAAGGAGAAGCTGCGCCAGTCGACCCGGCTGCGGGGCGTGAAGAGCTCGCTGAATTGATGGTATCGTGAGAGGGACATGACCTGCCCAGCGTGCGAGGGAACCGGGTGGAAGGCCCGCGAACGCGACGGCGTCCGGCGCGTCGAGCGTTGCGATTGCTGGCGCGAGCAGGTCACGGCGCGCCTCTTCGCCGACGCCCGCATTCCGCGGCGGTATCAGCACTGCGACTTCGCCAACTTCCGCGACTACAGCGAGTCGCTGGCGCGCGCGAAGACGCGGGCCGCGAAGCTCGCCGACGCGTTTCCGGCGGTCGATCGCGGGCTGTTCCTCGAAGGTCCCCCCGGCGTGGGGAAGACCCACCTGGCCGTCGCGGTGCTGCGGCACGTCGTCGCGGCCACCAGCGCCCGCGCGCTGTTCTACGACACGCGCGACCTGCTCCGCGTCATCCGGAGCACCTACGACCCCGTCGTCCGGACCACCGAGATCGAGGTGCTGCGCCCCGTCATGGCCGCGGACCTCCTCGTGCTCGATGACCTGGGCGCCGAGAAGACGAGCGAGTGGGTCGAGGAGACGCTGAACCTGATCGTCAACACGCGGTACAACGAGCGGCGGGTGACGATCTTCACGTCGAACTACCCCGACATCCCCGACGAGACCGACACCAACTCGCTGCTGTGCCGGATCGGCTTCCGGATGCGATCGCGCCTGCACGAGATGTGCGACTTCCTCGAACTGCGCGGCGCCGACTTCCGCTTCGCGCCGCCGAACGCCACCGACAAGGAGCTGCTCGCGCTCACCGAGATGGCGAAGGAGAAGGGCAGCCGCGGCGTCGGGGCGGTGCGGCCGGCGCCGGCCCGCGCCCAGCTGCGCGAGCCGCACGCCGACCTCAAGTGGCCGGGCGGGCGCGCGGGCACCTGAGGTCCGGCCCCGTGGCGCCCCTGGGGCTCTACGTCCACGTGCCGTTCTGCGCGGCGATCTGTCACTACTGCAACTTCAACCGCGGCCTCCTCGACGAGGCGCTGAAGCGGCGGTACGTGGAGGCCGTCGCCGCCGAGATCCGGGCGGCGCCGGGACGCTTCGGCTGGCGGCCGCGGGAAGCCGGGGCCGACACCATCTTCTTCGGCGGCGGCACCCCGTCCCTCCTCGACCGCCGGGACATCGCGTCGATCCTGGCCGCCTGCCGCGACGCCTTCGCCGTGGAGCCGGGGGCCGAAGTGACGCTCGAGGCCAACCCCGAGTCGGCGGCGGGCCCTTTCTTCGACGGCATCCGCGCGGAGGGCGTGAACCGCGTGAGCGTCGGCGTGCAGTCGTTCCGGCGGGACGAACTCCAGCGCCTGGGGCGCATGCACGATGTCCTGCAGGCCCGGCGTGCGGTGGCCGCCGCACGCGCCGCCGGCTTCGACAACGTGAGCCTCGATTTGATGATGTGGCTCCCCGCGCAGACGGTGGCGCAGTGGCTGGAGTCGGTCGACGAGGCGATCGGCCTGGGACCCGAGCATCTGTCCCTCTACATGCTCGAACTCTATCCGAACGCGCCGCTGCGCGAGGCGATGGCCCGCGCCAACTGGTCGATGGCGCCGGACGATGACGCCGCAGAGATGTACGAGGCGGCGATGACACGCCTGGAGGCGGCCGGGTACCGCCAGTACGAGATCTCGAACGTCGCGCGGCCGGGGCGCGAGTCGCGGCACAACCTGAAGTACTGGACCGACGGCGAGTGGCTCGGCTTCGGGCCGGGCGCCCACTCCACGCTGGCGGGGGCGCGGTGGAAGAACGTGTCCGCCACCGACGACTACGTGGCGCGCGTGTCGGCCGGCCGGCCGATCGAAACCGAGCGGCGCGACCTCACCGTCGAGGAGCGGTGGCAGGAGGCCGTCATCACGGGCCTGCGGCTTCGGGCCGGCATCTCGGCCCGGGCGATGGCCGCGCGGTACGGCGTGGACCTCGAAGCCCGGTTCGGGCCGGAACTGGATCGGTTCCGGGAGGCGGGTGCGATGGCGCGCGACGGCGACCGCCTGCGATTGACTCGGCGCGGCATGCTCGTGGCCAACGACGTGCTGCGAGTTTTCATTTAGCGGCAGGTACGTTACAGTATCGTCTTCAACGCGTTTTTGTCCGCCCATCGGCAAGGAGGCTATAGCATGCTCTCGACGTGGACTTCTGCGACCGCCGTCCTCCGGCGCATCGGCATCGCCGTCCTGCTCACCGCGGTCGTCGTGCTGACGTCGGCCGGCCTGGCGAGCGCCCAGGCGGCACCTCAGCAGGCCCCGGCGGCTGCCCCGGCGCAGGCCGCTCCCGCGCCGCAGGCGCGTGTGTTCTCCGGAGACGTCGGCCTGATGTTCAACGTGATCAAGCCGGACAAGACCGCCGACTTCGAGATGGTGGTGGGCAAGCTGAAGGAAGCGTTCGCGAAGAGCGACGACCCGGTGCACAAGCAGATGGCGCAGGGATGGCGCGTCATGAAGAATCCCGAGCCGATCCAGGGCGGCAACTACCTGTACGTCTTCCTGATCGATCCGGTGGTCAAGGACGCCGACTACACCGTCTCGCGCGTGCTTGCCAAGGCCTTCCCGACCGAGGTGCAGGAGATCTTCAAGGTGTACAGCGCCTGCTTCGCCGGCGGCGTGACGCTGCAGAACTACATGAACGTGGCGAGCATGAAGTAGGCCGGCGGCGAGCCGCGCCTGGCGAACGGGGCGTTTCCTTGCGGGGACGCCCCATTCGTGTCTTCGGCGTTGTCGGGCTGGCGCCCGCATTGGAGGCCGGTTGGGAAAGGGCCGCTACTACGCCGCGCACGCGGCCGCGTTCCGGGCGGAGCTCGCCTCGGCCGTGCCGCGGGCGCTCGTCCGCGACTGGCACCGCCGGGAGCCCGTCCGGCACTTCGCCGTCGCGGCCCGGCAGTTCGCGCTGCTGGGCCTGGCGACCTGGGCGCTGGTCCGGTTCACGCATCCGGCCGTCTGGATTCCCCTCGCCGTCGTGCAGGGCTTCACCGTGTTCAATTTCACGGTGCTGCTCCACGAGGTCGTGCACCACGCGGTGTTCGCCGGGCGGCGCCCGTTCCTGGAGCGGCTGCTGGGCCACGCGTATGCGGTCCCCAGCGGCATCTCGGCGTCGCAGTTCACGAGGTGGCACCTCGACCATCACGCCGAGCTCGGTTCCTCGGAGGACGACCCCAAGCGCCGGCACCTCTCGCCGAAACTCAACGCGCGGTGGCTGAAGCTGCTCTACTGCACGCCGGCCCTGTTTCCCATCTACTTCCGGGCGGCGAGGCGGGAGTCGGGGACCTACGACGCCACGCTCCGGCGCGCGATCGCGCGTGAACGCCAGGTGTCGATCGCGGCCCACCTGACGGCGCTCGCGCTGCTCGCCTGGTTCTTCGGGTGGGGCGCGGCCGCCCGCGCCTACCTCGTGCCGGTGTTCGTCGTGTTTCCCATCGCCTTCACGCTGAACCGCCTCGGCCAGCACTACAGCATCGACCCGCAGGACCCCGCCGGCTGGAGCACGCTCATGCGCGGCCACTGGTTCTGGGACACCGCGTTCCTGAACTCGAATTACCACCTCGAGCATCACTACTTCCCGGGCGTGCCGTTCTACCGGTTGCCGGAGGTCCAGCGCGCGCTCGCGCCCTACTACGAGAGGAAGGGGCTGCCCTGGCGCACCTACGGCCAGCTGGTTCGCGGCTGGTTCGTCGACAACCGCGCGCCGCACACGGATTGGAGAAGTAGCCGGTAGTCAGTGGTCAGTAGCCAGTAGGAAGACCGCAATCAGGAGCCAGAAGAAGAAGACAGAAGCCAGAAGGGTGCCCCCACCGCTGTGACGGTGACTGGCCCAAGCGCGGCCGGAAACGTGCCTGGCCGGGATCGCCGCGCCGCAGCCCTGGGAGGAAGGCATCCCCGCCGGACCAGGGCGAAGGCGGGCGAGTCCCAAGCCCCGAGTCCCGGTCGTTGTGGTACATTCTGAACGCTGATGGACTTCCGTCCCACCGAGCAGCAGCAGGTGCTGCGCCGCGCCGTCCGCGAGTTCGCCGAGACCGAGATCCGCCCGTTCGTGCGCGAGTGGGACGACGTCCAGGCCTTCCCGCGCGAGCTGATCGCGAAGATGGCGGCGCTCGGCCTGATGGGCATCCAGTTCCCCGAGGAGTACGGCGGTGCGGCGATGTCGGCCATCGACTACTGCATCTGCATCGAGGAACTGGCGCGGATCGACCCGGCGGTGTCGCTGTCGGTGGCGGCGCACAACGGCCTGTGCGCCGCGCACGTCGCGATGTTCGGCACCGCAGCGCAGAAGCGCCGCTACCTCGTCCCGCTCGCCACGGGTGCGTGGATCGGCGCGTGGGGGCTCACCGAGCCGACGGCCGGATCGGACGCGGCGCACATCCGGACCGCGGCGGTCCGGGACGGCGACGGATGGGTCATCAACGGGACCAAGACCTTCATCACCCACGGCAGGATCGGCGACGTGATGGTGGTGATGGCGGTCACCGACAAGGCACGGGCGCACCGCGGCATCTCGGCGTTCATCGTGGAGCGCGGCAACCCGGGGATGACGGCCGGCCGCAAGGAAGACAAGCTGGGCATGCGGGCGAGCGACACGAGCGAGGTGATCTTCCGCGAGTGCCGGGTGCCCGACGACGCGCTCCTCGGCGGGGAGCACGAGGGCTTCATCAACACGCTGCAGGTGCTCGATGCGGGCCGCATCGGGATCGCCGCGCTCGCCGTCGGCCTCGCGCAGGGCGCCTACGAGACGGCGCGCCGCTACGCGCTCGAGCGCACGCAGTTCGGACAGCCCATCGCCGCGTTCCAGGCGATCCAGTGGAAGCTCGCCGACCTGGCCACGCGCATCGAGGCGGCCCGGCTGCTGACCTACCGCGCGGCCTGCCTGAAGGACCTCGGCGTCCGGACGTCCCGCGAATCGGCGGAAGCCAAGCTCTTCTCGAGCGAGGTGGCCGTGCGCGCGGCGGAGGATTGCGTCCAGATCCATGGCGGCTACGGTTTCGTGAAGGACTACCCGGCCGAGAAGTTCTTCCGCGACGTCAAGCTGACGACCATCGGCGAGGGCACGAGCGAGATCCAGCGGCTCGTGATTGCGCGCCAGTTGCTGGCGGCGCCGGCGTCGCGTTCATGACGGATCAGGCGGCCACGCCGGCGATCGCCGCCCTGGCCGGGCGCGTCCGCGCCGGCGAGGCGCGGGCCGTCGCGCGCGCCATCTCGCTGGTCGAAGACGACGAACCCGGCGCCGCCGCGCTGGTGCGCGAACTGTTTCCCGCCACGGGCGGCGCGTACCTCGTCGGCATCACGGGGCCTCCCGGCGCCGGCAAGAGCACGCTGGTCGACCGCCTCTCGCTCGAGATGCGCCGGCGCGGCGAGACGGTCGGCATCATCGCCGTGGACCCCACGAGCCCGTACAGCGGCGGCGCCATCCTCGGCGACCGCGTCCGCATGCAGGCGCAGGCCGGGGACGACGGGGTGTTCATCCGGAGCATGGCCACGCGGGGCCACCTCGGCGGCCTCTCGCGGGCGACGCACGAGGCGGCCTACGTCCTCGACGCGGCCGGGAAGCACTGGGTCGTCATCGAGACCGTCGGCGTCGGCCAGGACGAGGTGGACATCGTCCGCACGGCCGACATCGCGATTGTCGTCCTCGTGCCGGGCACGGGCGACGAGGTGCAGGCGCTGAAGGCCGGCATCATGGAGATCGCCGACATCTTCGTCGTCAACAAGGCGGACCGTGAAGGCGCCGACCGCCTGGTGGCGTCGATCGAGGCGATGCAGGCGCTCGCCGACACGGCGCCCGGCGCGTGGCGGCCGCCCATCGTGCGCACCCGGGCGACCACGGGGCAGGGCGTGGCGGACCTGCTGGCGGCAATCGAGACGTTCCGGGCGCACACCGCGCCGGCGCAGCGCGAGCGGCGGCGGGTGCGTCACGAGTTCCGGCTGCGCGAGCTGCTGGCGGACCGGTTCATGGACCACGTGGACCGCCGCGTGCTGGCGGCGGGCGAACTCGACGACCTGCTGACGAAGATCGCGGACCGCGGCCTCGATCCCTACACGGCCGCGAACGGGATTCTCGAACGAGCCCTCGGAAGGGACAGGGCACCGTGAAAGCGACACTGGATCACATCGGGATCGCCGTCAGCGACCTCTCGCAGGCGCTGGCGTTCTACCGCGACGCGCTCGGGCTCGCGGTCGAGCCGCCCGAGGACGTGCCCTCGCAGCGCGTCAGGGCGCACTTCGTGCCCGTCGGCGAGGCGGCGATCGAGCTGCTCGAGCCGACGTCGGCGGATTCCCCGATCGCGAAGTTCATCGAGAAGCGCGGCCCCGGCGTGCACCACGTCACGCTGCGCGTCGACGACATCCGCGGGGCGCTCGCCGGCCTCAAGGCGCGCGGCGTCCGGCTGATCGACCAGGAGCCGCGCGAAGGGGCCGAGGGCGCGCTCATCGCCTTCGTTCACCCGGCCAGCACCCACGGCGTGCTCGTCGAACTGAAACAGCGGCTGAAGGACTGACCCATGGACAGCGAGATCGGCATCATCGGCGGCTCGGGCCTCTACGACATGGAGGGGCTCACGGATCGGCGGGAGGTGACGCTGGAGACGCCCTTCGGAGCGCCGTCGGGCCCGTACGTGACGGCGACCCTGCGCGGGCGCCGCGTCGCGTTTCTCGCGCGGCACGGCACCGGCCACCGCATCCTGCCCGGCGAGCTGAACTTCCGCGCGAACATCTTCGGGTTCAAGCTGCTCGGCGTCGAGCGGATCCTGTCGGCGAGCGCCGTCGGCAGCCTCCGCGACGACTACCGGCCGCTCGACATCGTCGTGCCCGACCAGTTCTTCGATCGCACGAAGGGCCGCGTCAGCACGTTCTTCGGCCGCGGGATCGCGGCGCACGTCGGCTTCGCCCACCCCGTGTGCGGCGAACTGGCCGCCCTGGCCGTCGAGTCGGCGAAGGCGGCCGGGGCGCCCGTGCACGGATCGGGCACCTACGTGTGCATGGAGGGGCCGGCATTCTCCACCCTCGCCGAGTCGAAGACCTACCGTTCGTGGGGCTTCGACGTCATCGGCATGACGAACCTGCAGGAGGCCAAGCTCGCGCGCGAGGCGGAGATCTGCTACACGACGATTGCCCTCGTGACCGACTACGACTGCTGGCACCCGGACCACGACTCGGTGACGGTCGAGATGATCATCGCCAACCTGGTCCAGAACGCGTCGACGGCGCAGCGGATCATCGCCGAGGCCGTCGGGCGGATGCCGGCGGCCCGGGGCTGCCGGTGCGGCCGCGCGCTCGAGCATGCAATCATCACCCGCCCCGAGCACGTGCCGGCCGACGTCCGGACGGCCCTCGCCCCCATCATCGGAAAGTACCTCCCGGCATCATGAGAATCATCGTCACCGGCTCGATCGCCTACGACTACCTGATGTCGTTCCCGGGCAGCTTCACCGAGCACCTGCTGCCCGATCACCTGCAGCGGGTGAGCCTGAGCTTCCTCGTCGACTCGATGGACAAGCGGCGGGGCGGGTGCGCGCCGAACATCGCCTACACGCTCGCGCTGCTCGGCGAACGGCCGGTCCTGATGGGGACGGCCGGGCAGGATTTCGACGACTACCGCCGCTGGCTGGACGGCGCGGGCATCGACACGTCGCTCGTGAAGCAGGTCGAGGGGAAGTTCACCGCGTCGTTCTTCTGCAGCACCGACAAGGCGGGGAACCAGATCGCGTCCTTCTACACGGGCGCCATGGCGAACGCCGGCGAGCTGTCCTTCCGCGACGCGGGTCCCTGCGACCTGGCGATCATCTCGCCCAACGACCCTGGCGCGATGGTGCGCTACGCGCAGGAATGCCGTGACCTGGGCATCCCGTATATCTACGACCCGAGCCAGCAGGTGGCGCGGATGGGCGGCGACGACCTGAAAGACGGCGTCGTCGGCGCGCGCGTCGTCATCTGCAACGACTACGAGTACGAAATCCTGCGCGAGAAGACCGGGCTGGACGCGGCGGCGATGCTGCAGACGGCCGAGGCGGTCATCGTGACGAAGGGGGAGCAGGGATCGACCATTCGCCTGCGCGGCCGGGCGATCGACACGCCGGCCGTGGCGCCAACCGGAGCGGTCGACCCGACCGGCGTCGGCGACGCGTTCCGGGGCGGCCTGATGAAGGGCCTCGCCGCCGGCGCGCCGTGGGACACGTGCGGCCGGCTCGGCAGCGTGGCGGCGACGTACGCCCTCGAGCACCTGGGCGGGTCGGCGCACCGCTACTCGTGGAGCGAGTTCAAGGCGCGCTACGAATCGCACTTCGGCGCGCTCCGGATCTGACGCCCGGGGCGAGGTCGCACGAGTGTCCACGCGTCGCGCGCGCGCCCTGCCCGTCGTGGCGGCTGCCGCCGCGTGGGCGGGTTGGCTCGTCGTGGCACCGGTCCTCGCGGCGGCGGCGCCGTCGCGGCCGGCCGCGTGGGCGGCGGCCGTCACCTATCGCGCCGGCGCGGTCATCTGCCACCAGCAGGATGCCCGCTCCCTGCACGTCGGCGGCGTGCGGATGCCGGTGTGCGCGCGGTGCTTCGGCCTGTATGCCGGCGGCGCGGCGGGCACCCTGCTTGCGGCGGGGTGGCTGTTCGCGGCACGGCGCCCGGTGAGCCTGCCGCTCGCGCGGTCGCGCGCGGCGGCGGCGGTCGGGGCGCTGCCCACGCTGGCGGCGTGGGCCGCCGAGCACCTGGCCGGCCTCCCGGTGCCCGGCCCCGCGAGGGCGGCGTTCGCGATCCCGCTCGGCGCGGCCGTGGCCGCGATCGTCACCCTCTGGGCCGGAGGCGCGACGTTTGAGGACAGCCATCGCACCAGTAAGCTACACTAGAAGCGGTTTCCCGATCCGTTCTTGCGGCCAGTGTCGGTCGCGCGACGCAGGTCGTGAAGCCGGTTTGGAGAAGATGGCTGTTCGCCCGTCGTCCAAGCGTCCTGCGCGCCCCGCGGCATCGACGCCGGCGTCCTCGCCGGCAGTCAGGCCCCTCGCGCTCGTCTACCTCCTCGGCTGGCTCGTCCCCGGAGGCGGCCACCTGTGGCTGGGCCGGACAGCGAGGGGCGTCGCGTTCCTGGTGATGCTGCCGGCGATGTTCCTGACCGGCCTGGCGCTCGACGGCCGGCTGTTCCCCTTCACGCCCGGCGACCCGCTCGTGGCGCTGGCGGCCATCGCCAACGTGGGCGCGGGCCTGCCGTACTTCATCGCGCAGGCCCTCGGCGCCGGTGCCGGCCGCGTGCTCTCGGTGACCTACGAGTACGGCAACGCGTTTCTCATCACCGCCGGGCTGCTCAATGCGCTCGTCATCATCGACGCGCACGACATCGCCCTCGGGCGCAAGTAGGAGCCATGAACACCGCCAGTCATCTGCTGCTGTTGGCGCTCTTCGCCGGCTGCGTGGCGGTGGTCGGCGGCGTGCTCCTGAGAGACACGCCCCGCCAGCAGGCGCGCGCGGCCGCCGAGATCTTCGGCAGCCTGGTTGGCGCCGCCTTCGTCCTCGGCTGGATTCTCTACTTCCTCCCGCTCTGATCGATCAAGAACGGTGACACGTTCGGTTTTCAGGGCATGGCGACGGAAAACGGAGAGTGTCCCCGTTCCCGGGTGGCGGTGGGCCGTCGTGGCGGGCTACATGGCCGCGATCTTCGTGGCCTCGAGCGGTCCCGGACCGCAGTTGCCGCCGGGGGCCGACTGGGACAAGGTCCTGCACGCCGGTGCGTACGCCGTGATGTCGGCGCTGGTGACGTGGGCGATGGCCCGCGGCCGCTTGCGTGAAGCGACCGGCCGCGCGCTGCTCGCCGGGGTCCTGGCCGCCGCGGCGTACGGCGCCACGGACGAATTGCACCAGGCCTTCGTGCCCGGCCGGCAAGCGGACGTGTTCGACCTGATCGCCGATGCCACCGGCGCGCTGGCGGCTGCGGGCGCCATTCGTGCGTGGGGTATAATCGCGCGCGGGAGCGAGTGACACGATGCCGTCCGACCACCTCCTCGTCGCCGTCGACGGGGCCGTCGCCACCGTCACGGTCAACCGGCCGAAGGTGCTCAACGCGCTCGACGCCGCCACGCTGACGGCGCTCGGCGACGCGATGCGCGCCCTGCAGGCAGACGCCTCGGTGCGCGTCGTCATCCTGACGGGGGCCGGCGAGAAGGCGTTCGTCGCCGGTGCGGACATCAACGAGCTCGCCACGCTCACGCCCGACGCGGCCAAGGCACACGCGGAGCTCGGCCAGCGCGTCTTCGACCTCATCGAGCAGCTCGGGAAGCCGGTCATCGCGGCCGTCAACGGCTTCGCGCTCGGAGGCGGCTGCGAGCTGGCCATGGCCTGCACCGTGCGGCTGGCCGCCGACACCGCACGGTTCGGCCAGCCGGAGGTCAAGCTCGGCCTCACGCCCGGTTTCGCGGGGACGCAGCGCCTGCCGAGGCTGGTGGGGAAGGGCCGGGCGATGGAACTCGTGCTTGGCGGGGGCCTGATCGACGCGGCCGAGGCGTTCCGCATCGGCCTGGTCAACCGCGTCGTGCCGGCCGCGGCGCTGGCGGACGACGCGCGGGCGCTGGCGCAGGCGTGGGCCGCGAACGCGCCCATCGCCATGCGGTACGCGATGGACGCGATCTCGCACGGCCTCGAGACGTCGTTCGCCGAGGGGTGCTTCGTGGAGGCGTCGCTGTTCGGCCTGGCGTTTGCCACCGAGGACATGCGGGAAGGGACCCGCGCGTTTCTCGACAAGCGGAAGCCGGAGTTCAAGGGCCGGTAGCGTCATGCACTTCACAGGGACCACCGACGCCCAGGGGCTCCGGATCGCCATCGTCGTGTCGCGCTTCAACGACTTCGTCACCGATCGCCTCCTGGCCGGCGCGACCGACGCGCTGCGCGCGGCGGGCGCCGCGGAGGACGCGATCGACACAATCCGCGTGCCGGGCGCCTACGAGGTGCCGCAGGCCGCGGGCGCGGCGGCCCTCACCGGGTCGTACGACGCGGTGGTCTGCCTCGGGTGCCTCATCCGCGGGGAGACCCCCCATTTCGAGTACATCTCCGAAGCCGTGGCCCACGGCATCATGTCGGCCTCGGCGGCGACCGGCGTGCCGATGAGCTTCGGCGTCCTGACGACCAACTCCGCCGAGCAGGCTCTCGAGCGGGCGGTGCCCGGCAGCGCCAACAAGGGCTGGGAGGCCGCGATGGCGGCCGTGGAGATGGCCACGCTGCGCCGCGCGCTGCGCGCCGGATCGGTGGCGTGACGCTGTGAAGCCCGGTCCCCGTCACCACGCGCGCCAGGCGGCCCTCCAGATGCTGTACCAGTGGGAGATTGGAGGCGTGCCTCCCGAGGAGGCCATCGCCCGCCACTTCGAGATCGAGCAGGAGGGTCCGGAACTGATTGGGGCCGGCCGCCGCTTCGCCGAGGACCTCGTGGAGGGGACGGTCACCCATCTCCGCACGATCGACGCGCGGATCGAGTCGCAGGCGCAGCACTGGCGGCTCGAACGGATGGCCGTCGTCGACCGGCTGATTCTGCGCATGGCGGTGTACGAGTTCCTGTACCGCCCCGACACGCCGCGGACGGTCGTGATTGACGAGGCCATCGAGCTGGCGCGCACGTTCAGCGAGCAGGACGCGGTCCGGTTCGTGAACGGCGTCCTCGACGGCATCCTTCACACCATGGCCGCAGGCGGCACGGCCGACGCATGAGCGAAGACAACGCACTCTACCAGCAGCGCCTCGCGAACCTCGCCGCACTCGAGCGGCTCGGGGTCGAGACGTATCCGCACGCCTTCGTCCGGACCGACACCGTCAGCGCGCTCGTGGCGGCGCACGGCGAACGAACCGCCGCCGACCTCGAGGCGCTCCGGCCGGAGACGACGACGGCGGGCCGCATCCTGGCGGTCCGGACGTTCGGCAAGGCCAACTTCCTGGTGCTCTCGGACGGCGTCGCCCGCATCCAGGCGTACATCCGCCAGGACAGCGTGCCGGAGCGCGACTTCGCGGTGTTCAGGCTGCTCGACTTCGGCGACTTCGTCGGCGTGCGGGGGCGCGTGTTCCGCACGAAGACGAACGAGCTGACAATCTGGGCGTCCGGCCTCACGTTCCTCGCGAAGTGCCTCCACCCGCTGCCCGAGAAGTGGCACGGGCTGCAGGACGTCGAGATCCGCTACCGCCAGCGCTACCTGGATCTCATCGTCCACCCCGAGTCGCGCCGGGTGTTCGAGACCCGCGCCCGCGTGGTGTCGGCGATCCGGCGCTTCCTGGACGCCCGCGGCTTCCTCGAGGTCGAGACGCCGATGATGCAGCCGATCGCCGGCGGCGCGCTGGCGAGGCCGTTCATCACGCACCACAACACGCTCGACATGAAGCTCTACCTGCGCATCGCGCCCGAGCTGTACCTGAAGCGGCTCACCGTGGGCGGCGTCGAGCGCGTGTACGAGATCAACCGCAACTTCCGCAACGAAGGCATCTCGACCCAGCACAATCCCGAGTTCACGATGCTCGAGTTCTACTGGGCCTACGCGGACTACCGCGACCTGATGGCCTTCACCGAGGAGCTGCTCTCGACCGTCGCCCTGGAGGCCACCGGCTCCGAGGCGTGCACCTTCGGCGGCGAGACGATCAGCCTCGGCCCGCCCTTCCGCCGCGTGTCGCTGCGCGACGGGGCGCGGGAGGCGGCGTCGCGGCAGCTCGGCGAGGAGGTTGCCCCGGAGGCGCTGCGGGATCGCGACAGGGCGGCGGCGCTGGCCGACCGCCTCAAGGTGTCGTACCCGGACGGCGCGGGCGCCGGGAAGATCGCCACCGCGATCTTCGAGGCGCTGTGCGAGGGCGCGCTCGTGCAGCCGACCTTCGTCTACGACTTTCCAACCGAGGTCTCGCCGCTCTCGAAGCAGCGGCCCGACGATCCCGACACGGTGGAGCGCTTCGAGCTGTACATCGGCCGCTTCGAGGTGGCCAACGCCTTCAGCGAGCTGAACGACCCGGCGGAGCAGCGGCGCCGCTTCGAGGCGCAGCTCGCCGACCGGCAGCGCGGCGACGCCGAGGCGCACGCCATGGACGACGACTACATCCGGGCGCTCGAGTACGGGATGCCGCCCGCGGGCGGCGAGGGGATCGGCATCGACCGCCTCGTGATGCTGCTGACGGGCAGCCCGTCCATCCGCGACGTCATCCTGTTCCCGCTGATGCGGCCGCAGGCGGAGTGACGTGACCCAGCCCTTCGAAGTCCACATCGCGCTGCGCTACCTGTTCGCGCGCCGCAAGCAGGCGTTCATCTCCGTCATCTCGCTCGTCTCGACGCTCGGCGTCATCGTGGGGGTCATGGCGCT
>Ga0316603_10001259_pt1 | contig 13353 bp, 7 predicted proteins | sample OWC_soil_day10_n_FD_207649 | JGI IMG/M metagenome (GOLD analysis project Ga0316603, IMG submission 207649) | Wetland soil microbial communities from Old Woman Creek delta, Ohio, United States - OWC_soil_day10_noCT | ecosystem: Environmental > Terrestrial > Soil > Wetlands | place: USA: Ohio...
GGGCTCGCCACCGACCCGGCCGCGCGCCATCCGTCACTCGCGGCATTCGTCGATGGGCTCGAGCGCGGCGCGGCACGCCGCAGGCGCCGCGCCTGGCTGGCCTCCGGCGGCGCGGGCGTGGCGGTGCTCGGAGCGGGGATCGTCGCGCTCACGCTGCGGTCGAGCTCCGGTGGACTCGGGGTCACGTGCCCCGATCCCTCGGAACGCACCGCCGGGATGGCGCGCGCGAACGCCGCGCTGTGCGGCGCGAACCCGAGCCCCGCGTGCACCGCGCTCGCGACCGCACTCGATCAGCGGGTGGCGGCATGGCGCACGACCCACGTCGAGGTCTGCCGCGCGACCCGCGAGGGCCGGCAGTCTGCCGAGCTGCTCGATCGCCGGATGCGCTGCCTCGATCAGCGGCTGATCGAGCACGACGCGTTCGTCTCCCGGCTCGCCGGTGCCCCGCTCGATGACACGGCCGCGTTCGGCGCGCTCGGCGCGCTCGGCCGGCTCGATGCGCCCGCGAGCTGCGCGACGTTCGACCGACCTGGCCTCTACGCCAGGCCGCCCGACGACCACGCCGCGGCGATCGCGGAGGCCGAGCGCTGGCTCGCCGCCGCCGAGGCCGACTACGCGCTGGGGCGGTATCCCGCGGGCCTCGCGGGCCTCGCCCCTCAGTTCGACGCGATCCGGGAGCTCGCCTACCCCCCGCTGGTCGCCCGGACCGCCAAGGCGCTCGGCCAGCTCCAGCGCCAGGTCGGCGCGCTCGCCGCGGCCGAGAAGACCTTCGACGTCGGCCTGCGTGCCGCGGCGGAGGCCAGAGACGACGAGACGACAGCCGAGCTGCTGCTCGACCTCGCGTACCTCATCGGCGAATCACGCCAGGAACCCGCACGTGGTGGCGAGCTACTGCGGGCCGCCGAGGCCGCGATCGTCCGCGCCGGCAACCTGCCGGCGCTCGAGAGCAGCTACCTGATCACCCGCGCGGGGTTCGCCGAGCAGCGCGGGGACTTCCCTGCCGCGGTGGCCGACCTCACGCGCGCGGTGGACGTGCGCCGTCGCTCGCTGGGCCCCGACGCAGGCGAGACCGCGGTGGCGCTCCAGCGGCTGTGCGCGGCCGAGGGCCGGACCGCCCAGCTCGACCAGGCGCGCAAGCACTGCGAGGAGGCCGTCGACACCATGCGTCGTGCGCTCGGCGCCCAGCACCCGCTGGTCGCCGAGGCCGAGGCCACGCTCGGGGTCGCGCTCGCGATCCAGGGCAACCTCACGGCGGCGCGCGCGAAGTGGGAGTCGGCCCTGACGGCGCTCGAACACGCGCTCGGACCGCGATCTGCCGACCTGGTCCCGCTCCTGCTCAACCTCGGCGACGTCGCCGCGCTGCTGAAGGACGCGGCCGCGGCCGACCGCTACCTCGGGCGCGCGATCGAGATCACGGGCCAGGACAAGCAGGACGCCAACAACCTCGCGCTCCGCGTCCGAGTCGCGCGCCAGCTGGAGCGCAAGCAGCCCGCCGCGGCGCTCGCGATGCTCGAGGACGTCGTCCGCCGCGCCGAAGCGCAGCTCGGCCGCGACCACCCGACGACGGCGTCGGCGCTCGCCGAGCTCGCCGCCTCGTACTACAACGCCGACCGGCTCGCCGACGCGCGGGCCAGCTTCGAGCGGGCGATCGCAGCGCACCGCGCGATCTACGGCGAGCGCCACGCGGCGACGCTCAGCCTCGAGGGGCGCTACGGCCAGACGCTGTTCGAGCTGAAGGACCCGCGGGCTGCGCGCGCGGTCTACGAGCGGGTCATGCTGGCGCTCGAGGTCACGGTCGCGGCCGATTCTCCGGTGCTGGCGCAGGCGTACTCGAACTTCGCCGACGCGATGCTCGAGCTCCACGAGCCCGGTGCAGCGGTGTACGCCACCAAGGGCTTCGCGATCCGCGACAAGCTCGCCGACGATCCGCTCCAGCTCGCGGAGGCGCGCTTCATCCTCGGGGAGGCCCTGTGGCGCGACGGCACCGACCGCAAGCGCGCGGTCGCGCTGGTCCAGCAAGCGCGCGACGAGCTGCGCAAGCTCGGGCCCGACGCCGGATCCCTGCCGAAGGTCGAGCGCTGGCTCGCGGGTCGTCGGTGAGTCAGGCGCGCGCGGCTGCCGCGATCTCGTGAGCTTCGCGCGCGTCGAGCGAGAGGTCCGGGCGGGCCTGGCGAACGCTCCAACCGTCCAACGTGCGCTGGGCCCAAGACCGTCGCCCGGTCGTCGGCGTCGTCTGCATGGGCTGCGTGTTACCGTGGGGCTGAATGGATCCCGCCGACCCGCTGCTCGGTACCAGGGTCGGTAACTACCGGCTGGCGTACGTGCTGGGCGAAGGCGGCATGGGGCGGGTCTACGCCGCGATCCAGCCGCAGATCGCCGGGCGGATCGCGATCAAGGTGCTGTCGAGTCAGAGTCCCGATCTCGTGGCGCGGTTCTTCGCCGAGGCGCGGGCGGTCAACCTGATCAAGCACCCGTCGATCGTGAAGGTGTACGACCTCTCGCATCTGCCCGACGGCCGGCCGTACATCATGATGGAGCTCGTCGAAGGCGAGACGCTTCGCGCGGTCGTTCGCCGCGATCCGGCGCTGCCGATCGGCGGTGTCCTCAGAGTCATGTGCGAGACCCTCGGCGCGCTCGCGGCGGCGCACGCGATCGGCATCGTCCATCGCGACGTCAAGTCCGACAACGTGATGGTGACGCTCGATGGCGGCGCGAAGGTGCTCGACTTCGGCATCGCCAAGTTGTCGCCATGGCTCGGTGGCGCCATGCCTCGCACGCAGACCGGCGCGCGGATCGGCACACCCGCCTACATGGCGCCCGAGCAGATCCGCGGCAGCGGGGTCGACGCGCGGACCGACGTCTATGCGGCAGGCGTGGTGTTGTTCGAGGCGGTCACCGGGGTGCGCCCGTTTCGCGGCGACAACGAGTTCGAGCTGATGAAGGGGCACCTCGAAGAGGCGCCGCCGTCTCCCCGGACCATGCGTCCGGAGCTCTCGCCCGAGCTCGAAGGCGTGATCCTGCAGGCGCTCGCGAAGCATCCCGACCGACGGTTCCAGACGGCGACCGCGATGGCGAACGCCCTCGCGCACGTGATCGCGACGTTGCCGCCGGATCAGCGGCGAATGCTGGTGCCGCGGGCGACACCGACGGCCGAGCTGCCAGGCCCCACGTCGCAGCCTCCGACGATCGCCGCAGGCTCGCGACGCAGGCCGCAGGTGGCCACCGCCGGCGCGCAGGCGGAACGCTCCCAGGCAGCCACCGCGTTCGAGCGCCTGCCAGGAAGCGGTGTCGCGGCGGCGGACCGACCGAGCAGCTCGACAGCGCGCAGGCGCTGGCTGGTCGCGGCTGCGCTGGTCGTGCCGACGGCGATCGCGGGGATCGTCATGGTCGCGACGAACGGAGGAGCCGACCGCCCACCCGGCTCGGCCGCGGCGAGCACCGCGGAGACCGCTAGCGAACGCGCGTCGGTGCCAAGCGCGACGGCGCCGGGTGCGACGGCGCCGATCGTCGAGACGCTGCCGTCGGGCGGCAAGCGCGCGACCAAGCCGATCGACTTCGATCCGGCGCGGTTCGACCACATCGCATACTTGCCCAAAGCGCAGGAGTTCGCGCGGACCCTGATCAGCGATGCCGAGCTGGTCAGCCTCGTATCCGATGCGGTACGCGCCGACGGCTCGGCCGAGCTGTCGCCACCAGCATCGAACATCTACACGTTCGTCTCGGTGAGCCAGGCCAGGTCGCCGAGCTCGATCTCGCGACTCTGCGTGGTGGCCATCAGGGTGACCACGTTGGCCGTCGAGGCCACTGCGAACCCGCTGGCACGCTGCGAGGTCGCACCGTCTCGCCATCCGACGTGTAGCTTCGCGCAGGTGTGGGCACGGGCGAGAGCGAAGGGTGTTCGAACCGATGCCGTCGCGATGATCAACTGGTCCAGTAACCAGTGGCTACTCCTGATCAACGCGGTCGGTCACGCGCGTGTTTCGCTGAGCTTTGACGATCGTTGCAACGGCACGTCGGGACCCTGACGATCCTGCAAGGGCCCGCATTCGGCGCGCTCGTCGTCGGCACCTGTGCAAGAGGTTCGCAAACCGCGCGGAGTCGCTCGACGGCCGGGCGGCGCGGTCGATGGTACGCGCCATGCAAATCGCTGACGGCATGCCCAGCGATCTTGAGCTGGAAGAAATGACCGAACGTCGATGAGGCTGCGCGTCGCGACCTTCAACCTCGAGAACCTCGACGCGTCGCGCCGAGGCCACGTCCCGCTCGACGAGCGTATCGCGGTGCTCCGCCCGCAGCTGCTCGCGCTCCGCGCGGACGTCCTGTGCTTGCAGGAGGTCAGCGCGCACGCCCGGCAGGACGGGCGGCACCCGCTGCGAGGGCTCGACCGGCTGGTCGAGGACACGCCGTACGCGACGTTCGCGCGCGCGACGAGCCGCGTGGCCTCCGGCGGTCCGTCCGACAAGCACAACCTCGTCGTGCTCAGCCGGCTGCCGATCGTCGCGGAGCACCAGCACTTCCACGATCTCGTGGAGCCACCGATCCTCCGGCTGACCACGACGCCAAAGCCACGCGACGAGCACGTCCAGTGGGACCGCCCGGTCCTCGAGGTCCATCTCGGGTTGCCCGAGGGGCGTCCGCTCGTCGTGTTCGACGCGCACCTGAGGGCGCCGCTCGCCGCGAGCATCGAGGGCCAGAAGCTGGCGCCGCTGGTCTGGCGCACCTCGCAAGGGTGGGCGGAGGGCTACCTGCTCGCGGCGATCAAGCGCGTGGGCCAAGCACTCGAGCTTCGCCGCCACATCGATCGCGTCCTCGACGAGGATGGCGACGCGAAGATCCTCGTCGCGGGCGACCTGAACGCCGGCGTGACGGATTCCGCCTTCAGGATCCTGCGCGCCAGCGTCGAGGACACCGGGAATCAGGAACTCGCCTGCCGAAGTCTCGTCGCGCTCGAGGATCGGATCGCCGAGCCGCGCCGCTACACGGTCCTGCATCAAGGCAGGCACCTGCTGCTCGATCACCTCCTCGCATCGGCGTCGCTCGCGGGCTGCTACGTCGATGGCGCCATCCTCAACGAGGGACTGCCCGACGAGTACGAGCTGGAGGTCGCCGGCATCGAGCCCGTGGGATCGCTGCACGCGCCGCTGGTGGCCGAGCTCGAGCTGTCCGGGTAACTCGGAGCGTCTACGGAACCCACGCGGTCGGATCGTCGCACTTGCCGCCGCCGTGGCGCTTGCCCTGCGCGGCCATCCGGCGGTCGTACTCGCCCCCGGCGCAGCTGCCGATGATGCGGCCGAACTTCTCGCCATCGGCGCGGTCGAGCCGGTCGGGGAGCTGGTCGAAGGTCTTCATCCCGCAGGCGTGGATCGTCTCGCTGGCCAGCTTGCGACAGCCAGCCTCGTCGATCTCGAAGCACTGGCGAAAATACTGGGTCGGCGCGCAGAAGCCGTCGACGGTCAGCTCCTCGAACTTCTCGAACCAGTCCTGCTTCGACGTGGAGCACCCGCCGAGCCCGAGCACGATCGTCAGAGAGCGGAGCCTGCGCATGGCTGCGCATGTATCACGCCTAGCGACGTTTCTGCTTGAGCGCAGGCTTGGGCTTCGGCGCGGGCTTCTTGGCAGGCCTTGGCCGCTGCTTGCTGACCGCCGGCGCAGGTGCGATCGGCGCGGCGACGCCCGAGATGGCGTCGATCGCGGCGTCGTTGGGGATCGGCGCGGCCGCCGCGTCGGGGGTCACGGTCAGCTCGACCGCCGCGTCGCGGGCCGCCGCGACGCCGACGACGGCTGCATCCGGTGTACTCGCGACGGGCACGACGGCTGGGGTCGCCCCACCGGGCGCGGGGACCGGCCGGTCGTCGCGCGTGACCCAGTACACCGCGAATGCGCCCCCGGCGAGCCCGACGACGGCCAGCGCCACCAGCGGCCAGCGCCGGCGAGGCGCATGCGGCAGCTTGGGTGCCGGCGCGAACTCGTCGGCACCGACCACGAGCTGGCCCCAGGCGCTGCGATCGTCGACGGGCAGGTTCGTCGGTGGACCGGGTGGCTTGGGCACGACGAGCTGACTCACCGACAGCTCCATCGTCGGATCTGGGTGGTTGTCGCGTTTGGTCATGCCCCCGCAGTCTAGTCCGGCAAGGGCGGGGGTTACCACCACGCACCTACCCCTCACGCCCGACCTGGCGTGGCCAACCGCAGCTCGCAGGATTGGGGCCTCGCGCGCGCGCCGGCGCTGGCATAGTCTCGTCCGAGCTGTGAGCGCCGAACCCTCAGGGACGACGGACACTCCTCTCGAGCCGTCCCATGCAGCGCTGGAGATCGAGCGCGCAACGGACCGCGAACAGATCTTCGATCTGCTCCTGCAGGCGGCGCTCTCGCGGACCCGGTTCGCGGCGCTGATCTCGGTGCACACCGACGATCTGCGCGGCCGGCGCGCGATCGCCGACGACAGCTTCGATTGCGACCAGGTCCACATGCTTCGGCTGCCGCGGCAGACGATGGCCGCCTTCGAGACCGCGATCGCGACCGGCACACCCTCGATCGGACCGGTCTCGACGGGCGAAGGCTTCGTCGATGGCTTCCTCGACATGCTCGGCGGTGCCCCGCAGATGGCGGTGATCCTGCCGATCCTGCTCGGCGGGCGGACCGTCGCGTTCGTGTACGCGCACAGCGGCAACGCCACGCTGGCGGAGGAGGCCGTCGCGGACCTGTTCCCGCTCGTCGAGGCGAGCAGCCGCGCACTGTCACGCGTGCTGTCCGGCCGATCGACGGTCATGGCCCCGATCCGGCGCGCCACCACGCTCAGCTACGTGCTCGAGGTCTCGGCGGCGGATCTCGCAGGCAAGCGAGCCGCGCTCGCCGCGCACCGCCAGGCGCAAGCGTGGGAGGAGCTCGTCGACGGGATCCGCGAGCTGGTCAACGAGGGGATGGCGCATGGCGACCCCGACGAGGACGAGCAGCTCGACTTGCTGCTCGAGCTCGGGCGGGTCCTGGTCGAGCGGCTCGGTCGACCCGATCAGGCGATCGAGGCCTGGCGCACCGCCCAGACGATCGATGCCGGCGACCCGCGGGTGCTCGATGCGCTGGAGGGCTTGCTCGTCCAGCAGGGGCGCTGGCTCGAATGCGTCGAGCTGCTCGAGAAGCGCGTCGCGCTCACCGACGACAAGCGCGCCCGGATCGCGATCCTGCTCAACGTCGCCGCGATCTCGCGCGAGCGGCTCGACGAAGACGAGCGCGCGATCGAGGCCTACGAGCAGATCCTGCGCTGGGAGCCGCACGGGATCGCGACGCGCGAGCTCGCGACCCTCTACGAGACCCGCGGGCAGTGGCAGCCGCTGACCGCCCTGCTGCTCGACGATGCCGCGCGCGCGGATACCCAGGCGGGCCTCGATGGGCTCAAGTCGGTGGCGCACATCTACGAGGACAGGGTCGCCGATCCGCGGGCCGCGTTCCTCGTCTGGATCGCCGTGTTCCGCCGCGATCCCGAGGCGCCCCACGTGCTCGAGCAGCTCGATCGGCTCGGCGCGACCGCGAACCCGTGGGACGAGATCCTCGCCGAGACCCGCTCGCTCGCCCAGGATCTCGAGCCCGCGCATCCCGAGGCCGCCGCGCGGGTGTGGCACCTCATCGGCCAGTGGATGCGCGATCGCGCGGGCAACCACGACGACGCCGTGCAGACCCTCGAACGGTCGCTGCGGCTGAACCCCAGCGACCTCGACGCGCTCACCGAGTTGATCGAGCTGCTGCGAGCCGATGGTCGCTGGCAGGATCTGATCGCGGTGCTCTCGAAGCGCGCGCAGGCGGAACAGGATCCGGGACCGCGCAGCGATCTGTACGCCGAGATCGGCGAGATCCACGAGTCGCGGCTCGGTCAGCTGCCCGAGGCGATCGCGTGTTACATGCGCGCGCTCGCGGACGATCCCGATTCGACCTCGATCCTCGTCGCGCTCCACCGGCTGTACCTGGCCACCGAGGCGTGGGCCGCTCTCGGTGACCTGCTGCCCCAGCTGATCGACGCGCTCGCCGGCACGACCTCGAACGCGATGCTGGTCGAGCTGCACATCGAGCTCGGCAATATCCTCGCCGATCACCTCGCCCGGCCCGACGACGCGGTGGAAGCATTTCGCGACGCGCTCGCCCTCGATCGCAAGCACGTCGGTGCGTTCCACGGCATCCAGCGCGTCTACCAGGCCACCGGGCACATCGATGGCCTGCTCGACACGCGCGAGGCCGAGGCTGACTCCGGCAACCGGGCGGAGCAGCTGGAGGGCTACGGCGAGATCGCGGCGGCCTGGCACGCCAGCGGCCGGTTTCACCGCGCGGCGACATGCTGGCAGAAGCTGCTCGCCCTCGACCCACGCAACCTCGCCGCCCACGACGGGCTCGCGGCGGCGCTGCGCGAGGACGAACAATGGGCGGCGCTCGCCGGGGCCCGCGGAGCCCACCTCAAGCTGCTCCCCGAAGGGCCCGAGCGCGGCGCGCTGCTCGTCGAGCTGGCAAGCCTGCTCGAGCACCGGCAGGGCGATCTCGAGGGCGCGATCGCGGCGTACGAGCAGGTCGTGGCGGCGGAGCCGGCGCATCGCGCCGCGCTCGATGCGCTCGCCCGGCTGCACGATCGCGCGGGCCAGTGGCAGCCCGCGATCGAGATGTTGCAGCGGCTGCTCGAGGTCACCACCGATCCGCGTGCGCGAGGCGATTACCTCCAGCGGATGGGACAGGTCCAGCTGAGCGCGCGCGACGCTCGCGGCGCGCAGGTGAGCCTGGCGGCCGCGATCGGGGTGGACCCTGACAATCCGCAGGCGCACGAGGGCCTCGCGCGCGTCCACCTCCAGCAAGGCAAGCTGGTCGCCGCCGGAGAGGAGCTCCTGCGCGCCGCCCAGCTCTCGACGACCCAGCCGGAGATCCTGCGCCTGCTCGTCGACGCCGCGTGGGTGTATCGCCATCGGCTCGACGACACCGAGCGCGCACGCACGACCCTGCTCCGGATCCTCGAGATCGATCCCGAGCACGCCGACGCCAAGGTGGCACTCGCCGAGCTCCTCCACGACACCCGGCAGTGGGCGACCTTGTGGCCTCACCTCGAGCAGCAGCTCCAGCGTGCCGGTGAGCTGCCGACTGCCGAGCAGCTCGATCTCTACGCGCGGGCCGCCCGCTGCGCCGTCGAGCTCGGCCAGTTCGCGCAGGCGATCAGGCTCTACGACCTGGCGTGTGGCCTCGATCAGAGCGCGGCGATGCTGCTCGAGCGCGCGGTTGCGCTCCACCGGAGCAACGCGCTCGACGCCGCGGCCACCTCCTATCAGACGATCGCGACCCGCTACTCGACCGCGCTCGATCGCGAGCAGCTGCTCGGCGTCTACCGCCAGCTCGCCCGGATCTACACCGAGCTCGGCAAGCTGCCGCAGGCGCTGATGTTCCACCAGAAGGTCCTCGACACCGACCCGGGCCATCGCGAGACCCTCGACGATCTGGCCGAGCTCCACCTCGCCCGTGGCCATGTCGACGAAGCGATCGCGACCCTGCGCAGCCTCGCCGCCAAGGTCCCGGCGCCGGAGCGCGTCGGGCTGCTCGAGCGGATCGGCGATCTCTATCGCGACCAGCTGGCGAACGTGCCGCGCGCGATGTCGACGTACGTCGAGGCGCTCGAGCTAGACAGCTCGAACCGCCGCATCCTCCAGCGGATGCTCGATCTGCAGACCGAGACCGGGCAGTGGAAGGCCGCGGTCGACACGATCGGCCGGTTCCTCGAGCACGAGACCGATCGCGTGCGCCGAGGCGTCTACCTGATCGCATCGGCGGAGATCCGGCGCACCGAGCTCAAGGACCGGACCGGCGCGCTCGAATGCTACGAGGAGGCGCTCGACGAGCTGTTCGCCCAGGACCCGCTCGCCGAGGTCACGCGGTCGCGCGCCCTCCAGGCCTTCCACGCGATCCACGATCTGGTCGCCTCCGACGGCAACTGGAAGTACCTCGAGCAGTCGCATCGCCGGATGATCAAGCGCCTGCCCAAGGCGGATCCGCTGCTGATGCAGCTCTGGCACTCGCTGGGCGAGATCTACCGCACGCGCCTGCTCCACCCTCAGAGCGCGATCGAGGCGTTCGAGGTCGCCCATGCGCTCGACCCTGACAAGTCGCCGCAGCGTGCACGGGTGCTCGCGGAGCTCTATGGCCAGCTCGGTGGCCAGCTCGGTGGCCAGCCCGCTGCCCAGCTCGGTGGCCAGCCCGCTGCCCAGCTCGGCGCGACCCGGCCGGTGGTCTCCGGACGCGCCGCCAGGATCGTCGAGATCGACCCCACCAACCCCGATGCGTACCGCGCGCTCGGCCGCGCGAGCCTCGACGCCGGCCGGATCGACGAGGCCTGGTGCGTGTGCCGCGCGCTGGTGGTCCTCAAGCAGGCGACCAGCGAAGAGACCGCGCTGTACCGCCGGTACCAGGCCCACGAGGTCAGCAAGGCGCGCGGCATCCTCGACGATGACGCGTGGGAGCTCGTGCGTCACCCCGACGAGGACCGCACGATCAGCGCGATCTTCGGGTTGACGTGGGAGGCCGCCGTCGCCCACCGCGCGGGGCCAGCGAAGAGCTTCGAGCTCAAGGCGAAGGAACGCATGCCGGCCGAGCACGGCACCGGCGTGGTCGCGAAGATCTTCCGCCACGCGTCACGCGTCCTCAACGTCTCGCTCCCCGATGTCTACATCCAGCCCCGACGTTCGGGCCGGCTGCTGCTCGCGAACTGCATCGAGAAGGGTCGGCTCGCGCCCGCGGTGATCGTGGGACGCGACCTCATGACCGGCTATCGCGACACCGAGATCGCCGCGGCGGTGGGCTCGATGATCGCGCTGTTGCGGCCGGCCTACTACCTGAAGCTCACGCTCGCCACCGTCGATGAGCTCGAGGCGGCGCTCGCGGCTGCCGCCCAGCTCGTCGGCAACCCGACCTTCGCGCGCCCGCAGCTCGAGCCGCTCACCGGCGCGGTGCTCGCCGAGCTGCACAAGCGCGCGCCGCGGCAGACCAGGGACGCGCTGGCCACCCTGGTCACCCTGCTGCCCGAGCAACCCGATCTCGCGCGCTGGCGCGCCGCGGTCGATGCCACCGCCCAGCGTGCCGGCTTGCTGATCTCCGGCGAGCTCGCCGCCACCGCGCGCATGCTGTCGAGCGAGGCGCAGGCGATCGGCGGCCCACGCCCGAGCCAGCGGGTCCAGGATCTGGTCGCGTACTCGGTGTCCCCCGGCTACTTCGCCGCTCGTCGCCACCTCGGCGTCGCCGTGCAGTGACCGTCCAGAGCTGCTACGCTGGTCGCGTGGACAACGACTCCTCGGAGGAGTTCGGGCCATATTTGGTCTACGAGCAGCTCGGGATCGGCGGCATGGCGACGGTGCACCGCGCCGAGCTGACGAGCCTCGCGGGCGTTCGCAAGGAGGTCGCGCTCAAGCGCCTGCTCCGCCACCTGTCGACGAATCGCCAGCTGGTCGACTCGTTCGTGAACGAGGCACGGCTCGCGTCGAAGCTCCAGCACGAGAACATCGCGCAGACCTACGACCTCGGCAAAGTGGGCGACACGTACTTCATCTCCATGGAGTACGTGCCCGGGCCGACGCTGGAGCAGGTGATGAAGCACTGCCGGGCCGCCGCCGGTGCCATCCCGCTGGCGGTCACGCTCGGCATCCTGGGCCAGATCTGCGAGGCGCTCGAATACGCGCATGCCCGCGTCGATGACGAGACCGGCCTGCCGCTCAACATCGTCCACCGCGACATCTCCCCGGCGAACGTCATCCTGTCCAACACCGGCTGCATGAAGCTCATCGACTTTGGCATCGCCAAGGTCGAGAACTCGAACGTCCGCACCGCGACCGGCGTCATCAAGGGCAAGCTCAACTACCTCGCGCCGGAGCACATCCTCGGCAAGCTCGATGCGCGTGCCGATCTGTTCACGCTCGGGATCATGGCGCACGAGCTGCTCACCGGTCGGCCACTGTTCGAGGGCAGGGATGACTTCGAGGGCTACGTGCAGATCCTCGAGATGCCGATCCAGCGGCCGTCGCGGTGGAGCCCGGAGTGCCCGCACGATCTCGATGACATCGTGCTGACCGCGCTGCAACGCAACCCCGATCTGCGCTGGCGGAGCGCCGGGGCCATGGGCACCGCACTCGCGAACGTGGCGCGCGAGCACGGCGCGATCGCGACGCGGCCGGAGATCGTGGCGTGGGTGCAGTGGGCGTTCTCGCAGAAGCCACGGACGTCGAGCCCGCACCTCGAGCACGTGATCGAGACCCTCGGCCAGCCGACCCGGATCGATCTCCCGCTCACCGCCCGACAGCGCGACGAGCTCGCGGATCCCGACCGGCCCATCCACACCATGGTGGGGGTCGGGAACGCGGGCACGCCCTCGCAACGCATGGCGGCCATGCGCGCCCCCACCATCGCACCCGCCGCCCTGTGGCAGCCGGGGAGCGTGAGCCACCTCGTGCACCCGCCGCCGATGAGTGCCCCGCCCGCCAAGCTCCCGCCCGCCCCGCCGCGCAGCCTCGCCGAGCTCGCAGGAGGCGTTGCGCCCACGGACCCGTCGCCGGGCGGGATCCCGCGGGCACTCGCGGATGACGAGAGCGGCGTGGTGATCGTGCCTCCCGCCGCGACCGGCGGCTCGCTGCGGTTCTTGCTGATCACCTTGCTGATCATCGTGATCGGGGGCGCGGCGGGCATCGGCGTGGCCGCCTACGTGTTCGAGCTCGAGCTGCCGTTCATCGGCCGGCTGGGGTGACCCTCGATGATCCTGGGGACCGACGTGTGCGGTTGTCCCACCTGATCTCGCGGTGGCACTTCCCGGCGAGGCGCGTATCATCGAGGGATGCTGCAAGCCTTGACGACGCCGGTGCTCAAGTCGGTTTTGCTGGGTGGGATCGTGCTTGGCCTGGGCGAGATGTACTCGGCCACCCATGGTCATGCGGTGACGCATCGACTGGTCTTGCACGCCGTCGACGAGCCGAACGCGTTCTATCTGAGCGCATGGCGTGACGGCGATGTGAAGGTTCAGTTCGATAGCACCGAGCTGCAGGCGATCACGTTCAAGGTCCGCGCCTCGGTCTACGATGGCTGCGAGTGGCTCGGCACCGAGACGCTCGTCCCGATCGACGCGAACAGCTTCGCGTACGACTACAGCGAGACGATCCTGAGCTGCGCGCCCGATGCAGTGCCCCTGCGCAAGACCCCGCGCACCGGCCTCGTCACCATCGAGGACTGATCACACCGGGCCGGCCGCGCCTCGTGGCGTGGGTCCGGGGTTACGATGGGGCATGGAAGACGATCCCACCACCGAGGAGGGTTTCCAGACCCACACGGTGTCGAATCCGACCAAGCTCGAGCGGAAAT
>Ga0316603_10001261_pt1 | contig 13346 bp, 14 predicted proteins | sample OWC_soil_day10_n_FD_207649 | JGI IMG/M metagenome (GOLD analysis project Ga0316603, IMG submission 207649) | Wetland soil microbial communities from Old Woman Creek delta, Ohio, United States - OWC_soil_day10_noCT | ecosystem: Environmental > Terrestrial > Soil > Wetlands | place: USA: Ohio...
GAACGGGTCGTTGCGCAACCGGCTCGGCGCCCGGACCGTCCTGTCCGAGCGCGCCGGTGTCGGTTGTGCCGACGACCTCGTCAAGCAAGGGGACGTCCTGCACTTCGGGCGCCATGGGCTCGAGGTGCGGGAGACGCCAGGGCACACGTCGGGCTGCCTGACGTACGTCACGCTCGATCACGCGATGGCGTTCACCGGGGACGCGCTGCTGATCCGGGGGTGCGGTCGCACCGACTTTCAGCAGGGCAGTGCGCCGATGCTGTACCGGTCGATCCACGACAAGGTGTTCTCGCTCCCGGCCTCGACGTTGCTTTATCCGGGGCATGACTATCGGGGCCGAACCGTGACCACGGTGGACGAGGAACGTCGGTGGAACCCGCGACTCGGAGGTGGCAGGTCGGAGGCGGAATTCGTCGCGATCATGGACAACCTCAACCTCGCGTACCCGAAACAGATCGATCGGGCGGTGCCGCGGAACCAGGCCTGTGGTGTTGACCCGATCTCGCTGGCCCCGACCCCGAGTCGCAGCTGGGCACCCGTCGAGATCGGCTCGTCGGGGATCCCGGAGATCGCTCCCGAGTGGGTGCGTGCGAACCTGTCCGACGTCACGTTGGTCGACGTGCGCGAACCCGACGAGCTACGCGGTGAGCTGGCGAAGATCCCCGAAGCCAATGCGATCGCGTTGAATCAGATCCCCGGGCCGCTCGCCGATGTCCCGCGTGACCGCCCCCTGGTGATCGTGTGCCGCTCGGGTGGGCGGTCGGGGAAGGCGGCACTCTCGCTCGTCGCTCTCGGCTTCACCAAGGTCGCATCGATGCGCGGCGGCATGACCGCCTGGCGGGCGAGCGCCTCAGCGGGATCGCAACCGCCATGACCGAGCTGGCTCGTCGTGTAGCGACCGGGGCTGCCGTCGAGGCCGCGATCACGTGCCTCCTCGTCGAGCCGCCGGACGAGTGCCGTGGTGGGCGCGACGTCTGGTCGAGCGCGCGTCTGCGGTGACAGCTCGTGACGGGTCGTTTCGAGCGTCAGCGCGACCAGGCGTCCATGCGTGTGACTCACCGCGGGCCTGGGTCTCGATGCCGCTCGTCACGGCGAGTCGCATGGACTGTTGCGGATTCTCGAGATCCGGATGTTCGCGAAACTTGAATAGCGCGCGCGGGCAGGGCGTCTTGGCGGCATGAGGCAATCAACGAGCACGCTGCTTGCGTTCGCCGTCGTCCTGCTCGGCACTTCGATCGCACACGCGGATCAGTGCCAGCTGATCAACAAGTCCATTGCGGCAAGAGCGAAGGCGGAGCTCGAGTTGCACCCCAAGTTCGTCGAGTACTGCGAGCTGTGTGGCGAGACCACGCCGGGCGCCCCGCAGGTCGCGACGGAGGTGACCCTCCATGCCGAACCCGACTTCGGCGCGTCGCGCGAGGTCTTCGTCAACGGCCAATCGATCGATCTCGCCTACACGTTCGTCGAGAAGGGCGGGGTCTTCCGCAACCTCGCCGAGCTCGTTCATTGCGAGGCCCACGGGGTGTCGTCAGTGATCGTTCCGCCGACGACCACCCCGCCCGCGGTCGAGCTCCCGCAGGCTGCGGTCGAGGTCCCGCCGCCTGCGCCGCCCGCACCGCCGCTGCCAGCGTTCGCACCGACCACGTTCTACATCAGCACGAGCGTTTCGGATCCCTGGTGGTTCTTGCTGGCCGGCGGTACGGGAGCGATCACCGGGGCGCTCGCGACGCTGCTCATCGTGCTGGCGGCCCGCCGTCGCCGGATCGACCTGCGACCGCGCGCGGTCGAGCTGGTCGACCGCTGATCACCGAGCGAGAGCACCCACCGCGCCAGTCCCGCGATCGCGACCTGCTCAGCGCCGGGCTCCGGCATCGCCTCCACTCCCGAACTCTCTGCCGGATGACCGAAGTGCCCACACTGGTCCGGCCCGGAGCTCGCCGACGAGCTTGAACGTTGCGAGATCGCGGCGCAGACGTATTGACGCCGGATCGGAAGCTTTTCAGAGTCGCGGCATGAAGAACATGTCGGTCGTGTTTGCGGCGGCTCTCTCGCTCGCGGCCCTCGGTTGCAAGAAGCAGGGCGGCGACTGCGACAAGGCGATCGCCAATAGCATGGAGGTCTCGAAGGCCACCATGGCGAAGATGCCCGGCGTCGACGACAAGATGCTGGCGAAGATGCAGGACCTCGGCGTGAAGCACTGCCAGGACGACAAGTGGTCCGAGGCAGCCATCAAGTGCATGGCGGATGCGAAGTCCGAGACCGAGGCGCAAGGTTGTTACGGCAAGCTGACGCCCGACCAGCAGGCGAAGATGAACAAGGCGGCGATGGAGCTGACTCCGCCGGCCGCGGCTGGTGCGGGAAGCGCGGCTGCTGGCCGCGCGGCTGACAGCGCCGCCGCGGGTAGCGTGGGCTCGGGCGTTGGTAGTGCCGCCAGCAGCGCGACGGGCAGCGATACCGGCGCGGCGGGTTCGGCCGGCTCGGGCAGCGCACCCGCAGGCGGAAGCGACACGGCAGGCGGTTCGGCCGGAAGCGCCGCCGCGCCGAAGTAGTTTGGTGACGAGTGGGTCCCGATTCGACGAAGAGCTGGCACATGTGCATCACACCTTCGCGAGTCACCTCGCGATGCGTGGCGTGCCGCTCAAGGCGATCCAGGACCTGCTCGGACACGCGACAATCCACATGACGATGCGCTACGCCCATCTCGCGCCGGAAGTCGCGCGCGATGCAGTGCGCTTGCTCGATGCGAACGAGGCTCGTGGCAAGACGATGGCAAGAACCGGCGAGAACGCTGCGAACCAAGGTTAGTCGTGCCCAACATACGCTGAGGGAGCGCGTCGGCACATCGTTCACCGCGGCAGCGGACGCGTGGCGTCTTCCGAGCCCGGCGTCTTCCTGGCCAACCTAAGGCTAGCGCCTCCTCGACCCGACAGCGTGGCCCTCCACGTGAAGAAGACGGTGACTGGAAAGCGACGCGACAGGGCACCTCGCCGAGATGCGACGTTGTCCCGCGAGTTGGTGCACAGTGCGGCTCATGCAAGGCATGTGGACTCGAGGTCGTGGGTGGATCGTCGGCCTGTGCCTGGCAGAGGTCGTATCGGGATGCCGAAGTAGACCGGTCACGAGCTGTGCGCCGTGTTCGCGCGAGGCGACGGAGCGATTGCCGGCGGCGCGGGGCGTTCGCACCCAGCTCGTGATGCTCGGCACGGGAAACCCTTTGCCCGATCCGGATCGCTCGGGACCCGCGACCGCTGTCGTCGTCGACGACGTCGCGTACCTGTTTGACTGTGGCCCGGGTGTGGTGCGCCGGGCGAGCGCCGCCGCGAAGAAGCACGGCCTCGCCGCGCTCGAGCCAACGAACCTCCACCACCTGTTCGTCACCCACCTCCACTCGGATCACACACTCGGGTACCCGGACCTGATCTTCACTCCCTGGGTCGTCGGGAGGGCCGCGCCACTCGAGGTCTACGGCCCGCCGGGCATCGCGGCGATGACGGACCACCTGCGTGCCGCTTACGCGGAGGACATCGCCGTCCGCACCGAGGGGCTCGAGAAGTCGGAGCGTGCGTCCACCGTCCCCAACGTCCACGAGGTCACCGCAGGCCTGATCTTTCGGGACGCGCGCGTGCGGATCACGGCCTTCCCGGTCCACCATGGCTCCTGGGCGCACGCGTTCGGCTACCGGATAGAGGGTCCCGATCGCACGATCGTGATCACAGGCGACTATGCGTCGTCCGACGACGCGATCATCGCGGCCTGCGACGGCTGCGACGTGCTCGTCAGCGAGGGCTATGCGTCGCGGATCCTCGACCGCGAGCCGGGGCGGCGCGAATACATGCACGCATTTCACACCTCGGCGATCGAGCTCGGCGCGCTCGCGACCCGCGCTCGCGCCAAGCAGGTCGTGGTGACCCACCGACGCTCGGGCATCCCGGACCACGTCTTCCTCGACGAGATCCGTCGCGGCTATGCGGGCCCGGTGGTGCTGGCCGATGATCTCGATCGCCTCTGAGCGCACCACCGGAAGAACATGGCGGAAGCGCATGGGAATCGAACCCACCGTGCCGCCGCTCTCGCGGAGCACCATCGGTTTTGAAGACCGAGACCAGCACCAGTCCAGTGCGCGCTTCCGAGCGCAGAATCACACGGTTTTTCGAGATCGGCAAGACGGCAGGGAGGTGCCGGCTGATGGCAAAGGAATGGCAAGACCGAGCATGCCAACAGGCAGCGGCAGCGTTGGACCCGTCGGACCAGCGGAAGAAACGCCAGATTCGCCGATATGTTGTATGCCCCGGCCACGTTCTCGGAGTGTGGCGTCGCTGATCGTGGACCAAGGCTGCATGACTTCCAACTCCGACGCTGCGGCGCTCGCCCTCGCGGGGGACCAGGATGCGTGGAATGCTCTGATCACGAAGCACAATCACCGCGTTGTGGTGTCGCTGCTCGCGCGTGGGGTCTCCATCGAGCGCGCGAAAGAGATCGCGCACGAGGCGTGGCTCAAGCTGATCTTGCAGCAGCGCCTCGGTCGACTACCCCATCTGGCGCTGCCTGGTGTTGCGATCACGCAGGCCGGCTATCTTGCTCTCGACGACCAGCGTTCGGCACGCGCGGCATGCGAGGTTCCTTTCGACGACGCCCTCGCACTTGCGATTCCTGAAGGAGCGCCAAATGCGGAAGAGCGGTTGCTTCGCAAGGAGCAGGTCCAGCAAGCGCACGCCGCACTTGCTCGCATGAGCCCGTCGACACGGCGTGTGTTCAAGCTCATCTATCAGGATCCCGATCTCAGCCACGCAGAAGCGGCGCGCCGGTCCGGGTTGTCGGTGCAGCGCGTGCGCCAGATCATTTGCGAAGTACGGAGCAAGCTGCGTGTCGTACTGGAGGAACAAGCACGTGACTGACGAACATCCGACTGCCAGCGAGCTCGAACGTTATGTCATTGGCGCCCACGAGTCGGCAGACGCGCTGCGACTCGAAACGCATGTGGCGCGCTGCGCGACGTGCGCGACTGCGCTGGCGCGAGAGGCGCGGATCGAGTTGAAGCTCCAGGAGGTCGCCCGCGTGCCCGCACTGCCGATCGAGGATCCTCGGCGTGGGCGTCGAGTCGCGGTGCTCGGTGGCATCGCGGTCCTCGCATGCTCGGCAGCGCTGGTGCTCTTCGGTTCGTGGCGTGCGGCGCCGCAGGAACAGCCTGATGAAGCACGTCCTTTCATTGCGACCCATTCTCCTCACCGAAACGTCGAGGATGCGCGCACGGAACCGGAACCGGAGCGGGCGCCGAGGTCACCTTCCGGCATTGCGTGCATCGAGCCAGCGTACGTCAAGCAGTGCATGAGGGATGCCCATCGCCGCGGTCTCGCGGTGATCGAACCAACCATTCAGGTACCGCGTTACGAGTACGCGGCTGCCGATCAACTCAATTAGACAAGGAGACAGACATGCGAACCCTCATTCTCACGATGGTGCTCAGTGCGCTGGTTACATTCGGCGCGAGCCTGGCACACGCCGATAACCCCAAGGGGTGGATTCTCGCCGGAAGCGAGCCCGGCTCGTACGAGATCGGAGTCGACAAGATGACGCGACACGGTGGTGGCGCGAGTGGCCTCATCAAGTCCAAGGTCTCGACCACCAGCGGCTTTGGCACGATCATGCAGACGTTCAAGCCGCTCAAGCTCGGCGGCAAACGAGTGCGCCTGTCGGGCTGGATCAAGGCCGACAAGGTCGGAGATTGGGCCGGCATGTGGATGCGCGTTGATGGTTCATCCAAGCAGCCGACGGCGTTCGACAACATGGGGAACCGACCGATCAAGGGGACGAAGGACTGGGCCCGCTACGAGATCGTCCTCGACGTCGACAGCGCGGCAGCTGCGGTCGCATTCGGTGTGCTGCTCACCGGCACCGGCACGGTCTGGCTCGATGATCTGAAAGTCGAGATCGTCGACCATACCGTGCCGACCACGGACAACCTGCCGAAGAGCAGTGAAGCGACCGAGCCGCAGAACCTCGACTTCGACCTGTAGCGCGCGCTTCCGAGTGCGTGACGGCGTTCGGCGATCGGCAAGGCAGCGGAGGTGCCGGACGATGGCAAAGGAGTGGCAACGATCCGCGTATCTGGCGCCTCGCAGTTCGGCTGCGATCGCGCCGATGTGGTCCGGCTCTTGGGGGAGGCCTCATGGAGCATCATCGCCTTCTACAAGCGGAGATCGTCTAGGCTCTGGCCGTGAAGCTCCTGATCGGAATCGCGGGCGTGATCGGATGCAGCGGCCAGTCGCCCCCGGGTCCTTCACAGCCCCATGCGGCCCCGGTTGTCGCTCCATCGGATGCGACCATCAGCACCGCCCCGGTCGTCTCCCCAGCGGACGCGACGATCAGTACGGCCCCATCGGATGCAACGATGACGACGCCGGCCGATCGCGATCTCGTCGGCTGGGCGACCCGCACCGGAGACAAGCTGCACCTCGAGCTCGGCGACCGCAGCGTGCTCGACGACCTGGATCAGATCTATGACTGCAACAAAGGTCGGCCTCCGTTTGCCCATTACGTGATCGAGATCGTCGGCGGGCGCGCGGAAGGTAAGTATCCAGCCACGATGGCGCGGAGCTGCCCGCTGCGCGGACCATGTACTGCTGTGCGGGCTGCAGTGCTGACCATCGAGTCGTACGGTGAGCAGACGGGTGGTGGAATCGGGACGATAGAGCTGACCTTCAAGGACGGTCGGATCGAGCGCGACACGATCGAATATGACTACTGCTATCGATAGTCATCGGCCTGATTCGATCTGCCGCTCGCTCGCGCGTTCCTCCGCGGTGCGTCGCAAGGTCGCCGGGTGCCAGCGCCAGATCGCGTTGACCGTGAACACCAGGTTGCTCGCGCCCATCGCGAACATCCGGTGCTCGGGCAGGCGCGCAGAGATGACGAACGCCGCGACATAGCCGACCGCCGCCACCGCGAAGTAGGCATCGAGGTCGATGGCGAGCGTCGTGCACGTCGCCGCGTACAGGAACAGCAGCAGCACCTGCGTGTGCTCGATCGTGAGCCCGAGCGACCACGTGCCGATGGCCAGCACGGTCTGCAGCGCGAACAGCACGACCGCACTCGCGAGGATCCGGCGGTTGATCAGCGTGGCGCGCATCGACTCGCGCGCCCACCAGCCGAGGAACGTGATGAGGACGCCCGCGCCCAGCGAGAACGCGATTTGTCCCCCGAGCGTGGTCAGCTGCAGCGCCGGGAAGGCGGCCGCGAGCAACGGTGCGATCGTGAAGACCAGCCCGAGCGCGACGACCAGGACCGTGCGGGTCCGCGTGCCGATCGAGGGATCGTGCTGGCGATCGAGGTGCTCGAGCTCTGCGCGCCGGGTGAGCTGCGCGTCGACCGCGATGCGCGCGGTCGCCAGCAGGGGTGGAGGCTCGGCGAGCTCGCCGAGCAGCGTGACCGCGGCCGCCGGATTGTTGACGGCGAGCTCGAACTCCGCCACCGCGACCGACGCGGCGGTCAGGCCGCGGCGCGCGTCCTCGTTGTCGGTCCACACCGCGAGCGCGTCGTGGAACCCCGATCGACACGCCCCGTAGAGCCGGTAGATCTCGTCGCGCCGGGCTGTCACCGCGTGCCCGGGTTCGAGCAGCGCTCGGAGCTGGTCGAGCCGCTCGTGTGCGCGCTCCGCGAGCTGCGTCGATCCGCGATGCTCGACGTAGGCCTGGAGCGCCAGGCGCAGCGCGTCGGCCGACTCGAAGCGCTGCGCGGGATCTTCGTGCATCGCCCGCGTGCAGATGCGGGCGAGCTCGCCGGGCACGTCGGGCGGGAGTTGCGGCTGCGATACGAGGATGCTGGTGATCACGCTGATCGGTTCGGCGCCCGTGTGCGGCGGACCTCCGGTCACCAGCTCGTACAACACCGCGCCTGCGAGGTAGACGTCGGTACGCTCCGAGATCGGCGGACTGCCCTCGCGGCCGAGCATCTCCGGGGCCATGAAGCATGGTGTCCCCGCGATCGTGGCACCGACGGCGCTCGGCAGGCGACCCGTGACGTCGTCGTGCAGGGACACGGCGATGCCCCAGTCGAGCAGGTAGACCTCGCCGAAGTCGCCGATCATCACATTGCTCGGCTTGAGATCGCGATGGATGATCCCGCGGCTGTGCGCGAAGCGCACCGCGTTGAGCACCTGCATCAGGATGCCGAGGTTCCACGCGAGCAGGTCGGTCGCCCCGAACCTGCGCGCGACCTCGGCGGGGTCGGCGAGTAACTGCCGCCACTCCACGCCGTCGATCCGCTTGAGCACGATGATCGGGAGGCCGTCGTTGTCGCGCGAGAGGTAGTGCACCGGCACCACGTTCGGGTGCTCGAGCGAGCCGGTGACCCAGGCCTCGCGCAGCAGGTCGAGGATCGCGCCCTGATCGCGACGGTCTCGGAGCGTCTTGACGGCGACCGTGCGACCGAGCGCGACTTGCTCCGCCGCGCGGATCACGCCCATGCCACCCTGGCCGATCACCTCGCCGTGGCGTAGCTGGGCGGAGTCCGTGAGCGACCGGTCGGCGAGCTCCGCGAACATCGCGAGCGCGCGCGCATCGGTCGTGCCCGGGCCCTGAGGGGCCGGGACGATCGTGCGGCCGGGCATCGTCAGGATCGTCGCCCGCGTCCCGGCGCCGACGGTGTCGAGCCACGCAGCGGCCGCGCGCTTGGCGTCGCCGTTGCGGTCAGGGGGCGAGTCCTCGTCGACGATACCGGCATGATACCCCCAGGGAACCTCTGCCGGGCGTTGCGGCCGCGCTACTTCTTGGCTTCGTGGCACTCCAGACAGCCGAACCCCTTCGGGTTGGTGTCGGAGTGCTCGGGCTGATTGAGCAGCTTCGCCATCTGCGGCTTGACGACCTTGTTCATGAACTCGGCCATCTTGGGCTTCTGCGTGCCGGCCTTGAGTGCCGCGAAGTCGAGCTTTGGCAGCTTGGGGTTCGGCATCTTGTACTTCGACTTCTGCGGATCCTGGCCATGGCAGGTCTTGCAGGTGAACTTGTCGAACTTCTTCGCGTCGAATTCCTGGAAGGCTGCCTTCATCGCCGGCATCACCTTGGTCTTCATGAAGTCCATCTTCTGCTGACGCGTCAGCTTGTCGAAGTCGAAGTCGGAGCTCGCGGCGCTGCCGCTGCCCGCCGCGCTGCCGCTGCCTGTCGCGTCACTGCCTGCCGCGCTGCCCGCCGCGCTGCCGCTGCCCGCCGCGCTGCCGCTGCCCGCCGCGCTGCCGCTGCCCGTCGCGTCGCTGCCCGCCGCGCTGCCACTGCCCGCCGCGCTGCCGGGATCGCTTGCCGCCGCGCTGCCGCTGCCGACCGGGGCACTGCCGGTTCCGGCGACGGGCTCCTTCGACTTCGAACACGCGCAACCGAGCACGATGCACAGAATGACGATTCGCTTCATGCGCGGAGCCTAGTGCATTGTCGGCGACGAATCAGCGCTCGACCAACGCTATCGATGCGCGCTGCACTCGGCCTGTGACGGCTTGGTGGCGACGATGACATACTGGTACGGCAGCGTCTCGGCGCGCAGCTGGGGGGCGAGGCCGGCGGCGCGCAGCTCGTCGGCGACGACCTGGGGGGCGAGGCGCATCTCGGGCGGCGGCCCGAACGGGCTGTCGGCCACGAAGTCGACGACGGTCACGGATGCGGGTGAGGTGCGGCAGCCCGCGAGGGCGGCGGCGAGCTTGCGGGCGTAAGCGACGCGATCGCCGAGGTGGTGCCAGGTGTCGACGATGAGGATCTTGTCGAACGACTCGGCGGGGAGCGAAGGATCGTTGCCGGATACGAGGCGGGGCTCGACGTTGGCGAGCTGTTCGCGGGCGACACGCTTGCGCATGTGATCGACCATCGCCGGCTCGACATCGAGGGCAAGCACCTTGCCGCCCGGACCGACGGCGCGTGACAGGTAGGGCAGGAAGTATCCCGTACCGGCACCGAGGTCGGCGACACGTTCTCCCGGCGCGATCGCCATCAACTGGATGACGTCATCGGGCTTCTGCCAGGCGAGCCGCTCGGGGGCGTCGAACTCGGCAGCCCAGTGCGCGGCATCCTGGAAGTGGTGTCCAGCGTGGTGGTCGGGGTGCGCGGGGTGCGCGGGGTGCGCGGGGTGCGCGGTGGGCGCGACGACCGGCGGCTGTGTGGGATGGCTGCACCCGGCGACTGTGTCCAGCAATCCAGGGAAACCTACGATCAAGGCGGTGAGGCGAAAGCGCACGCCCGGACGTTACGCCATCGCGGGGGATCGGATCCCAGGCGCACGCTGGCTCGAACATCCAGCATCAGTGAGGATCGATAAGAGGATCGACGCGCGCCTGCGACCTCGAGGATTTCTTGCGAGAGATCCGAGACCAGGTGAGACCGCTTCGAGGCCGGGAGGGTCCGGGAGGGGCCGGAGGGAACCGCCAACCCCGTGATTATGTGGGGGTTGGGCTGCCCACATCCGGCGTGGCCGAGGTGGGCTGCCGTCCACCCGCGGGTCAGCTTCCGCGAATTCAGCCTGACCGTCGGCTCGCGCGTCCTTATACTCGAAGGGGAAACCCGCGCTCATGACGACCTCCATGCGCCGCCACAGACGTGTTCCGAGCTCGACGATCTGGGCCGCGGTCATCGCGACCACGTTGTTCGTGCACGGCATCTTGCTGGGCACCGCGGACGAGCTCGGACCTTTGCTGATCGGGGAGGGATTCTCTCCGATGGCGCACGCCGCCACGAAGCGGGCGGAGCCGGTGGACCTCGCGACGAACTGCCCGGGCGACGTGATGCTGGCGACGTCGGTCCGTGCGGTGATGTGTCTGGCTCCGTGGCGCGGCGATGTGCCGGGATGTGCGGACGAGGTCGAGATGGTGATGTGGATGGATCTGTCGGCGTGCGACCGGGGCGAGGAGCGGGCCGACACCCCGATCGCGATGGCGATGGTGGAGCCGCGACAGCTCCAGAAGCTGACGCCGATCGATCCCGAGCCGCTGCTCGACGAGCTCGCGCAGCAGCAACAGGCGCCGCCAACGCCTCCGCCGCCGCAGCCCCAGGTCCAGCAGCAACCGCAACAGCCTCCGCCCCCGGCGCCGCCGCCGCCGAAGCGGCCGTCGCAGGTGGTCGAGACGGTCAAGCCGAACACCGAGCAGGAGCCGGACAACGCGCGGTTCCTCGCCGAGCACAACACGAAGGTGGAGAAGCAGCAGGTGGCGCGCGGGGCGCGCAACGAGCCGATGGTCGCCAAGAGCAAGCCCGAGGAGCTGACGCCGAAGGACAAGCCCAAGGACGATCCCTCGATCGAGAAGCAGCCCGACAAGCCGCCCGGCAAGAACCCCAAGGCGCCCGACGCGCCCGGCACGCTCGCGATGCGTCCGCCCGGCGCGCCGGCCCCGACGGAGCTGCCCCAGGATGCCAAGACGCTGGGGGCGCAAGGCAAGCAAGGTCCGATCGTGTCGGATGGCTTCATCCCCCGGCGCGGTGATGGGGCGGTCGAGCAGCAGCGCCACGATCCGGGCGAGCTGACGAAGGGGCAGGGAGGCGCTGGAGGCGGGGAGCCGCCGATGCCAAACCTCAAGCCCTCCAAGGAACAGCTCGAGCGGATCGTCGGTGGTGGCTCGGTGGATCACCTCGAGGATGTCGACCACGGCGACGAGACCGCGCTCTCCGCGAAGCGCTGGGTGTACGCGAGCTTCTTCAACCGGCTCAAGCGCCAGGTCGCGCAGAACTGGGATCCGCAGACGGTGTGGCGCCGGACCGATCCGAGCGGGACCCACCACGGCTCGAAGACGCGAGTGACCGAGGTGCGCGTCAGCCTGTCGGGCAAGGGCCAGTTGGCGAAGATCGTCGTGACCAGTCCGTCGGGGGTGAACGAGCTCGACGATGAAGCGGTGCGCGCCTTCCATGCCGCGGCACCGTTCCCGAACCCGCCCGATGGGCTGGTGAAGGATGGTGCGATCACGTTCGCGTTCGCGTTCTACTTCGAGATCGGCGAGCCGCGTTCGTCCTGGCGCGTGATCCGATCCAACTAAACGCGGTCATACTCGCGGCGTGACGGTCTTGGCGCGGCTCGCGACGGTGGTGCGGACGCGCGCGCTGCCGGCCGCGATCTCGATCGTGCTGATCGGCGCGACGCTGTGGCCGCTCGTACGCCAGCCAGTCGACGATGACTTTCCGCTGTCGACCTATCCGATGTTCGCGTTCGAGCGACCGACACGAATGACGATGAGCTACGCGGTTGGCATCACGCGGACCGGGCGCCGCTACCTGCGACCGGAGATCGTCGGGACGCCCGAGGTGCTGCAGGCCCGCGCGATCATCGAGCGCGGGATCGGGGGCACGGCGCGCGAGCGCATGGCGCTGTGCTCGCAGATCGCGACCACCCTCCGCGAGGTCTCGGAGTTCGACGACGTGGTCGCGATCGCGATCGTGACCGGCACCCACGACGCGCTCGATTTCCTGATCCGGGGCCAGATCGGGACGGAGATCGAGCGGGTGCGGTGCGAGGTGAAGCGGTGAAGCGCGCGATCGCGTGGCTCGGAGACTGGTGGTTTTCGCCGGCGCCCGCGGAGCGGCTCGCGGCGTTGCGGATCGCGATCGGGACGTTCGCGGTCGTCTGGGTGGTGGGACGGACCTCCGAGCTCTCGGGGCTCGCCCGGCTGCCGCGCGCGCACTTCGCCCCGGTCGGCGTGGTGAAGCTGCTCGATGGGCCGCTGCCGCGCGAGCTGGTGATCCTGATCGCGATCGCGACGGCGGTGCTGCTGCTCGCGTTCACACTCGGGGTCGCGTACCGGGTCACGGCGCCGCTCGCGGCGGCGGCGCTGCTGTGGACGCTCAGCTATCGCAACTCGTGGGGGATGCCGTTCCACACCGAGAACCTGCTCGTGCTCCACGTGATCGCGCTCGCGTGCGCACCGGCCGCGGATGTGTGGGCGCTGGCGCGGCGCAAAGGCTCGCCGCCGGCGACCGGCTACGGCTGGGCGATCCGCCTGCTGGTGGCGCTCACCGCGGCGACCTACTTGCTCGCGGGGATCGCGAAGCTGCGGATCGCCGGGCTCGGCTGGATCGACGGCGAGCTGCTGCGCAACCAGATCGCGATCGATAACCTGCGCAAGGCGCTGCTCGGCGACGCGGTGGCGCCGCTGGCGACGCCATTCCTCGATCATCCGTCGGCGCTCACCGTGTTCTGCGGGCTCACGCTGGTGCTCGAGCTCGGGTCGGTGGTCACGCTGCTGGGTGGACGGGTGGCGCGGCTGTGGGCGGCCGGGGCGTGGGCCTTCCACCTCGGGGTCGTGTTGCTGATGAACATCTGGTTTCCCTACCCGCTGTTCGGATTCGCGTTCCTGCCGGTGCTGCACGCCGAACGTCCGTTCAGCTGGC
>Ga0316603_10001263_pt1 | contig 13336 bp, 10 predicted proteins | sample OWC_soil_day10_n_FD_207649 | JGI IMG/M metagenome (GOLD analysis project Ga0316603, IMG submission 207649) | Wetland soil microbial communities from Old Woman Creek delta, Ohio, United States - OWC_soil_day10_noCT | ecosystem: Environmental > Terrestrial > Soil > Wetlands | place: USA: Ohio...
TTCTACGCGCGGCTGCCCGAGGTGAAAGGCACGGCCGGCACGGCCGCCTTCGTCATCGACGGGGTGCTTCCCGCGCCGGCGGGCTACAAGTGGACCTTGAACCACGTCCTGCCGGTGGACGACCCCATGGAGCTCTTTACGCTGAACGAAATGGTGATCCGGGACGGGGAGGAGGGGTGATGAAAACCAAGAAGCTGATCGATCTGGCCAAGACCATCCGCAGCAAGAACGCGGGCACGGACAAAATCACCTTCGACATCATTTTCCGGGAGAAGGAAAACTACGAGCTGGTGAAAAAAAGCGGGGTGTTGACGCGCCAAACCATGGCCAAGCTTTTCAACATCCCCGACGAGCGCATCAGCGATTTCATGGAATTCGACCCGGCCTATGCCATCAAGTTCACCATCCGTCGGCGCGAGCCGAGCGGGAGCCCCGGAGACAGCGACATCTTCGGCTGCCAGCAGTACCCGCCGCTGCTGGGCATCGAGGTGCCGGTCGGGTAATCGAAGGAAGGGGGCGCCCGGCCCTGTGTTCAGGAGAGCTGCAGGCGGGCGCTCAACCCTTCCGACTGCCGCCTCCCGAGCAGGACTCATCCGATGCGGAGGCAGCGCATGCTGATGTTGGCGTATTGGAACCCCTCGAAGAGAAACTGCACGGCTTCCCCCGCCTGCTGCAGACCGATGGCGTAGAGCAGGGGCAGGTAGTGGTCGTTGGTGGGTATGGCCGCCTGGGCGAACTCCAGACGGTCGTATTGAACCAGGGCATCGTGGCGGCGGGTCAGGACAAGGTCTTTGGCCGCCTCGTCGAAGGCCCTGGCCCAGTCCTCCGTGGGAGCGCTTATGTCCTGCCAGTCGATCCGCCGAAGATTGTGCACGATATTGCCGCTGCCGATGACCATGACCCCCTCCGACCGCAGCGGGCGCAGTTTTCCCGCGAGATCATAGTGGAACTGCGGCGGTTGCGCAAAGTCGATGCTCAGTTGGAAAACCGGTATGTCGGCCGCCGGGAAGAGGTGCAGCAGAACCGACCAGGCGCCGTGGTCCAGGCCCCGGCGGGGGTCGACCCGGACGGCATGATCTGCGAGCAGGTCGGCGGCCCGATGCGCCTGCCGCGGGGCCCCCGGCGCCGGATAGGCGAGGCGGAAGAGATCGGGGTGAAACGGCCCGAAGTCATAGATCGTTTCGGGCTGTTCCGCGGCGGACACGGCAATTCCGTTCTGGCTGAGCCAGTGGGCGGACACCACGAGAATGGCCTCGGGCCGCGGCAAGTTCCCCCCGGCCCGGGCCAGCGCGGCGGTGAAGTCGTTGCGTTGGATGGCGTTCAGCGGGTGGCCGTGGCCGATGAAGAGGACCGGCATCATGGCAGGGGCCCCTCCCTACGGTTCGTACTGGTAGTTGCCTTCGTTGCGGCGGATGTTTCGGGCCAGCCAGTGCCGCCGGCGGCTTCGAAAGTTTGCCATCAGCGCCGGAAGGCGGTTCAGAATACAGTACTCATCCCATGGTCTCCAGTCCAGTCTATCCCGGGTGTAGCTCGTGTCGACGCGCAGCGGCCGGTCGGCATAGGTCAGCATCCAGGGCTGCTCATAGGTTTCACGAAAAAGCAGACCGTTGGCGGCGAGCTTCAGGTAGAGAAACAAGCCGGCCAGCGGCGGGGGTACGTGGATGGGGCCTGCGGACACATTCTGCCCACCGAGCCGGCGGATCGGCGGGAACAGGTCGGCATGGCAGGTGCAGCCGTCTTCGGAGGCAAACAGGACCTCGTGTCTGCCCAGGGTGTCGTTTTTCTCGATCACGCGGCGGACGAACCGCACCACCTCGTCGCGGTGGATGTAGGGAAAGCCCGTCATGCCGCGCCCGGGGATGCAGCGGCCGATCGGGCCCGGCCGGCTCCACAGGCGGATCAGGCTGTAGAGCGGCGGCAGCTCGCACCAGTCGCTGAAGACCCCGCCGATCCGCATCACCACCGCCGGAAGCTCGTCGTGCCGCTCGGCGCACAGCCGCTCGCCGGCGGCCTTGCTCTTGCAGTAGGGAAAATCCGCCATGTCGCAGGCGTCTTCGGTAAGGGTTTGCCCAAGGGGCGGGGGCAACAGGGAGGCGATGCTCGCGGCGAAGATGATGCGGCCGGCTCCTGATCGGCAGGCGGCTTCGATGACGTTGCGGGTGCCCTGGATGTTGTGCAGGTCGTACTCGCGGCGCCAGCCGCGGCCGTAATGGTAATAGACCGCGAAGTGAATGACGAAATCGATGCCGCCCTGTGTGCGGGCGATGCGCTGAAACGCGCCTGAAACGGCCTCGGCATCGGAGATGTCCAGGTTTTCCCAGGCCGCCCGGGGCACGGCCTGCCTGAGGGCGGGGGAGGGCGGCCTTCGGTCGATCCCAACGATGTGGTGGTCACGGCCCAGGTCCGCGCAAAGCGCCGAGCCCAGGTAGCCGGATGATCCCGTTATGATGACGGTGCGGTCCATAACCTCGTACTCAACGAAAGCGGTAATAACCTGTGCGTCCCGGATTTTGGCGAACCGGACCTTCAGGTGATCGAAGAACTCAAATCAACATCTCCGCTGATCAAAATTTAAGGAAACCAACTGATGGCCGAAAAAACGGCTCGGATCGGTCAACCGGCTGTCTGCAATATAGTACGTCTATTGAAAATTTTTGGATTCTAACGATGTTCGGATTAGGCTGTCACTGTACGTAATAAAACGATGATTGACTGATTTGGGTGAGAAGTTCATCATCTGCCTGTTTTTTCTACAAAAACACGAAAGGAGGCAGTGATGAACCTCGAACCTGTTTCTGTAGAAAGTCCCCGTTTAGCACCTTCCCGTCCAAGAGTAGCCCGCGAGTTGAAACGAACCGTCGCTGCTGGCAACGATGGCCGTGTCGACGCCAAGCCAGTCGCTACCGAGGTCTTGCTCAATCAAATCATGATCGAAATAGCGTTGGAGAAGATCGCCGCCCAGGGACTCTGCGGGGCCGAGCATGTCCAATTGTACTTGATGGATCTCTACCGTCGCAACTGTCGACCCAACACGATTCGTTCGCGATTTGCGACCATCCTGGTGTTCCTGCAGTATCTGAAAGCCAAGGCTCGAAACCTTCTTGAACTCCTCTGCCGCGAGGACCTGTGTGACTTCATCGAGCAGGAGCAGGACCGCGGACTGAAGCCTGCTTCCATCAGCTGTCGCATTGATGCGTTGTATGCCTTCCTCCGGTTTTTGGTGGACCGGGAAGTTCTCAGTCCGGATCTTCTCAAACGCAAGCTGCGTGTCAAGGTGCCGGCCAGCCTGCCGCGGGCGATCGACCCGCAGGATGTGCGTCGGCTACTCGCGGTGCTCGAGCGGCCTCGGGACCGGGCTATGGTGCTGGTTCTGTTGCGGACCGGCATGCGCATCGGGGAGCTGTTGAACACGGCGGTCTGCGATGTGAACATGGCCGAGAAACGCATCGAGATCTTTGAGACCCAGAAGAATCGAGTGGGCCGCGTCGTCTACCTGGCCGACGACGCCTGCCAAGCCCTCGAAGACTGGCTTAAGGTCAGGCGCTGGAAGACGGAGTTGATCTTCTGCGGGCAGGGCGGCCGTCCGCTGAGCTATGAAGTGGTCCGCTCCCGGTTCGGCGCACTTCTGGAGAAAGCGGGGCTCACAAACAAGGGCTATACCCTGCACTGTCTGCGGCACACCTTCGCCAGCGAGTTGTTAAACGCCGGGATGCGGCTGGAGTGTCTGCAGCAGCTCCTGGGGCACAGTTCGATTGAGATGACCCGCCGCTACGCCCGGCTGACCGATGTCACGCGCAAAGAGGAGTACTTCCGTGCAATGGACAAAATCGAAAAGGACGGGGTCCATGGCGATTACCGATGCGATCATCAACTACCGTAGGTTCCTCAAGCGGCGCAACTGCTCTCGGTGCACGCTGCGAGACTACATGAGCACGCTCAAGCACTTTGTGATCTGGGTCGCCGAGCCGATCGAGCAGGTCTCCTCGCACAGCGTGCTCGCCTTCATCGAGCATCTGCTGGACCGGCGCTTGCGCCCCAAAACCATCAACTGCTATTTGGACAGCATCCGCGGGTTCTACGACTACCTGATCAACGAAGAGGCCGTGGCGATGGTCAACCCGGTCAAGCGCGGCTATGTCCTGCGGCTCGCCCGGCCGCTGCCGCGGTATCTGCGCGATGAGGAAGTCGCGCGGCTGTTTGCTGTCATCGATCGCTCTCGTGACCGGGCGATGTTCATGCTGATGTTGCGCTGCGGGCTGCGGGTGGAGGAGGTCGCCCAGCTTACCTTGGGTGCGCTGGACCTGCCCCGCTCACAGCTGTTCGTCTACCACGGCAAGGGGGCCAAGGACCGCGTGGTCTATCTCAGCCACGATGCGCAGCAGGCCCTGGTGGACTATCTGAAGATCAGAGCTTTCTCAAAAGCCAAACGGCTGTTCCGGGTGGACAAGGGCCGCTGCAAGGGCAATCCCATATCGGTGCGTGCCATCCAGAAACGCATGGAGCACTACGCGCGCAAAGCAGGGATGAACGTCAGCTGCCATCAGCTGCGCCACACCATGGCCACTCAGTTGCTCAACGCCGATGCGGATCTGGTGACGATCCAAGATCTGTTGGGGCACTCCCGGATCAAGACGACGCAGCGCTATTGCCAGGTGTCCAATCTCAAGGTGCAGCGGGACTACCACAAGGCCATTACCAGGGTGATGGAGCGGCATGCGCTATAAAATGGGAAAGGACCCGGCGGCCGCACTGGGGGGATTTATGTGAGATCCCCCCAGCGCATCCGCCTGGCAGGAAACGTTAAAGCCGACATCCGATTACATCGTTGAACGGGAAAAAAGACTTGACAAAGCAGAAAAAGTGGAAGAGGAAAAGGCCAACTAACCAACCAATATAAATAGAAAAAACAGGATTTATTACGTACAGGCTGTCAATAACACCGGTTTTTTGTCTATCCATTTTCTTGTGATTGATAATGGATGGACAGCTGAACTTTCAGAGGTTGAAAAACTGCTGTTGATATGACTAACTCAGATCACTTCAGCCCCGCACTGCGAAGCGCATCAAAATATCGTTTTTTAGAGGCTTCATTCTTTATCGGGGATATCTTTTCCTCAACAGCGATGGAGAATTTTGGGTTGACTCGCATTACGTTTTCTGCAGCCCACCAAGCCTTCTCATGATTGCCGGACAATTCATACGCCGCTGTTAGCCCTTGATAAGCGAAAAGGTAATCCGGGTTGCGTTCGAGGGTTTCGCTCCACAATAGGATTGCCTTGTCATATTGTTTGTTGCCCATGTAAGATGCTGCGAGAATATTAAGGTAGGGTAACGGTCTGAGAGGCGCAAGCCGGAGAGCAGTTTCTAGATTCTTTATTGCTTCTTCATTACGCACTGAAAACATCAAAGCCATACCCAATGATAAGTAACATCCAGCATCGTTTGGGTTTAATTCGACAGCTTTCTCGCCATATAGGATCGCGTTATCCAAGTCTTTTTTCAGCAGGCTTATTTGGCTCAACAAAGAATATGGCGGGGGCTGATCGGAGGTCAGGGCTATCACCTTTTGAGCGGCTTGTTCGGCGTGGTTTATAGATTCCTCCGGCGATTTGGTCATGCGGAACCAAACTTCATCCATGAGGACATGAGCTAACCCAATGTGCGCTGCACCGAAGCTGGGATCAAGGTTGATCGCTTCCTCGAACATTTGACGCGCCAAAAGGACATCCTGTCTGGTGCGACGGTAATGGTGATATACCCCCTTCAGATAACATTCATAGGCTTTTAGACTGTTGGGTCTATAAAACTTTAGGCTCGTCGACAGGTTTGTCGCTGAAACTCCCACCGTGAATCTGGCGCCTAAAATTTCCATGATCGCCATCGCGATCTGGTCTTGAAGGACGAAGATGTCTTCAAACTTACGATCGTACCGTTCAGCCCAAATGTGGTTCCCGTTGCGGCCGTCGATCAACTGGACGTTGATGCGCACCTGGTCGGCATCGCGTTGAACGCTGCCGTCAAGCAAATAGCGTACCCCAAGCTGATCGGCTATTTGTTGAGCCGTCATGGATTTGCCCTTGTAGGCAAAGCTGGAAGTGCGAGCGGTGACATAAATATCCGGTGTTTGCGCTAACCCAGTTATAAGTTGCTCGGACATACCATCGCTGAAATATTCTTGTTGGGGGTCAACGGTCATATTCTGGAAGGGCAACACGGCAATGGATGCCCTGCCGGGAACGGGAAAGGCCACCTTCCTCAAATCAACCTTGTCGGTCGGTGGCGGTACGGGGCGCAGGAAGAACTGCCATAGCGCCGCTCCGGCAATTACTACTATGGCGGTGGCCAGACCGAAGGCTAAGATCCTTCGTCGCGAGCCCTTCACCGTGGGCCTTGTGTCCTTCCTGTCGGCTATTCTTGATTCCAGAACGACTTTATAAGCCCCCACCGGTTTGGCGATGTTTTTGACCGTCTGCTCACCGAGGAACTCGTAGCCGAAGGGCAGTTTGGTCTCGATCTGGTCAAAGGCCGTCTTGGAGATGCAGATACCTCCGGGGTCAGCAAGAGATTCAAGCCGAGCGGCTATGTTCACACCGTCGCCGTATATCCGAGATTCTTCCTCGATCACGTCCCCCAGGTTGACCCCGATGCGAAACTGCATTTTCCGATTCTCAGGCAACTCAGTGTTGCGCGCCTGGAGTTCCTTCTGAGTCGCAACCGCGCACTGCACCGCATCCACTACGCTTGTGAACTCAGCCAGTAAATTGTCCCCCGGAGAATCCACTACGCGGCCTCGGTGCTGGTGGATTAGTTCGGACATGATCCCCTTGTACTGTTCCAGGGTTTTGACCGTAGCAGCCTCATCTTCGCCCATCAGGCGGCTGTAACCGGCCACATCGGCGCTGAGGATAGTCGTGAGTTTACGCTTGAATTTCTCCTGTGCCATGAGCCACCTCCTTGGGCAGAAGGTTCGGCCAATACAGGATGAGAGAGGAAAATCAAAAAAGAAATTGGGCTGGTTAAGTTAGATCAGAACCGCTTTAAAGACCCAGCGCCCGCATCAAGTCCGGTCGAGTGGGAAAAATACTACGACTTGATTGAATAATACCCTCGGCCGGGGTGAAAAATCAAATGAAAATGAACCAGAGGACCGGGACGCTATCACAGAGTTGGAACTTTGGTGATTAGTCGGATGAAATCACCAGTAAGATGCTATGAGCTGAGGCGTGCCGATAGCAGCCAGCCGGCCTACGTCCGCAAGGCGCTACTAGCAGGCGGTTAGCGCCTCGAGGAAGTCCTCGGCCCACGTCGCGGCCGTCGTTCGCGAGACGACCGCCAGCAGCTTCCGGTGCCGCTCCTGCTTCTCGGCCAGTTCCATCCTCAGAGCCCGGTCCAAGTCCCGCGCCATCCCCTCTGCCTGCCACGGGTTCGTCAGCACCGCATCCTTCAGCTCTGCCGCTGCCCCCGCGAACTTCGACAGCAGCAGCACACCCGGCTCCGCTGGCTCCTGCGCTGCCACGAACTCCTTGGCCACTAAGTTCATCCCGTCGCGCAACGGCGTCACGTACCCAACCGCCGCCGCACGGTAAAGCTCGGCCAAGTGCGCGTGGCTGTAACTGCGGTACAGGTAGCGCACAGGTACCCACGCCCCCTCACCGTACTCCCCGTTGATCCGACCCACGATGTTCTCGATACGCAGCCGCTGCTCAGCGTACCCTGGCACGTCCGCCCGGGAGGGGACCGAGATCTGCACCAGCGAGACGTGGCCGCGCCACTCGGGATGCAGCTCCAGCAGGCGACCGAAGGCCTCGAGCCGCTCTGGGATGCCCTTGGTGTAGTCCAGCCGATCGACGCCCAGCACTAGCCGGCTCGGCGCGATCGCCTTCAGCAGCGTGGCGACCTCATCGGCGACCGTTCGGTCGGCCGGCTCCTGGAACGACCCGGGGATGATCCCGAGCGGGAACGCCCGCACCCGGACCCGCTGCCCACGGTGCTCGACCGCATCGTCCGAAACCTTTGCCGGCGACAGAGCGCCGACTGTGTGGAGGAAGTTGTCGACATACGCGGCCGTGTGGAAGCCGAGCAAATCATAGTCCAGCATCGCGTCGAGAAGCTGCTCGGCCCACGGCAGCAGCTCGAAGAGGTCCGGCCCCGGGAACGGGATGTGTAGGAAGAGCCCCAGGGGCCCCCGATGGCCGAGTTCACGTAGGCCCCGCGCCGCCAGCAGCAGGTGGTAGTCGTTCACCCAAACAGGCGTCTCGAGCGAGACCAACTCGCTCGCTGCTGCCGCGAACGCGCGATTGACCTCCTGGTAACAGTCCCATTCGCCATCCACGAAGGCCACGTGCTGTGGGAACACGTGGAAGAGCGGCCACAGCGCCCGGTTGCAGAATCCATTGTAATAGCTGCGATGCCACCGCTCTGGGAAGTCCATCCAGGCCAGCACCGGCCGCACCTCGTCGTCGAGGCCGATGGCGCCGGGCTCCTGCTCAGAAGTGATGCGTCCGCTCCAACCCAGCCACAGCCCGCGCCGAGTGCTGAGCACCGGCTCCAGTGCTGAGACCAGCCCGCTAACGTTCCGCTTGCGACCAGCCTCTCCCGGCCACGTCGCGCCCCGCAGGTCAGGCAGCCGGTTCGACACGATGAGCAGCTCGTACCGGCCGCGGATGCTGGCAGCGCCACAGAGGAATGTGGCCAGAGGCTCGGGCAGCTGCGTCGAGGCCTCGGCCTGGCCGCAGCGCGTTGCCGCAATCCAGTCCAACATCCCGGCCACCGCGACCGGATCGGCCAGACACCAGCGTGCGTGGCTGCGGCGAGGTGCGCCGACCAGGACCGACTCGTCGGCCACTCCGAACTCCCGGAATATGTCCTCGTCGGTCAGGTCATCGCCGAAGGCGAGAAGGCGGGTTTCAGGGCCTAATTGCTGGCGTAGCCAAGCCACAGCTGTGCCCTTGCGCATATGCGACGGCCGCACCTCGAGCATCTCGACCCCTTCGAGCCGCTCGAAGCTCGGCGCCTGAGCCAGATACTCCTCAATCGCCGCATCGACCGCCACCAGCATAGCCGATCGCTCCAGCTCCGGAACCAGCCGGTAGTGAAAGGCTACGGACCATGTCTTGCGCTCCACCAGGGCGCCTGGAACCGAAGCGGCTATCTGCCCGAATCTGGTGGCCAGCGGCTCGACGTCCCTGGGTTGCCGGTCAACGCTCGCCTCCCATGCGCCGGTGCTGCGCCGCCAGCCGCCATGCTCGGCCACCAGCCAGACGTTTAGGACCGGAGCCAGCAGCCGCTCGAGGTCCTCGCGCGGACGGCCGCTAACGATCGCCAGCCTCAGGCCCTGCAAAGCTGATAGTTCGGACAGCTTCACAGCCAGCTCAGGCGGAAGCCGCGACTCGGACGGAGTTGAAACAAACGGTAGCAGCGTACCGTCCAGGTCGCAGATCACACCGAGAGGCGTGTGCCGCGCTAAAGACCGCCAGTGAGCCAGCAATTCTTGATAGGCATACATAGGTTTGTAAACGTGATAATGATCTCGGTCCCGTCGGCTAGCACTATAGATAGTTTCGCTATAAATGCCACCCCATCTGTAAGCACAGCGGCACCAATGTAGCTAACGATTCAGGATCATGGTAATGGGAAAGATGCCAAAATTGATTATGAAAATCACACCTTCGTCTTGAGCTCGGAATGAATAAAATGCATTGTTGCGAACACTTCTTGGAATTGATGGAAACGGTAACCGACGACAGTTACCATGAAAGACATAAATCGATATCCCATTAATGGGTCATCCTCGAAAATTTTTAGCAGCTCACCTTTTGCTATACGGATTATCCGGCAAGTGGGAGTAACACAGTAGGCAGAAAGCCGCATCTGATAGGGTGGAACAAAGCATGACCATCCAAGTGTTTCTGCCATGGGTTTTTGGGGTGTAACCTTCACTGAAGAAACAGTCTGCTTGGTGGTGGTCACCCGTTTGTCTGGATTTTCAAATCGCAGATCTACTCTACCGTCGGTAACCATCCATAAGTGGGTGGCTGGGTCTCCTGCAGCAAAAAGCCGTTCATTTTCATTGAAAGCAACCTCCTCGCAGAGATTTTTCACTTTGGCCAGTTGCTTCTCGGAAAAATATTTAAATGCCTCAATTTTTTCCAACAATTCTTGGTTCATAGCCATGGTAGCCATATTTCGCGGTAATTTCTTTTGCAAACCCAACCCGGACAAGCCGGCCCCAAAATTTCAAAAAGTTGGATTTATTTTAAATCCCTGTAGATCGACGGCTGATATGGGGTTGCAGAGACTCAAAAAAATTTTCGACGCAAAATACACACAATTACAGTGATAAGGGCCTAATGTGTCGGTTTAAAATGCCTGCTACCCTTCACCCCAGGTTTTGAGGCAGGCGATTGTTTGTTTTTAAGATTCGCCTTGTGCCATTACCAAGTCCCCGAGAATGAAGGTGTAGCAAATCCAGAATAGGAGAGGCAAAAGTGAAAAGAAACCTAGATGGAGAAGTGAGATCCGAACCGCGTAACAAAACCAGCGCCCGCTTCAGGTCCGGTGGAATGGTAACGATCCCAGAACTGTTGAAAAATATAACTTAGCCCGGGGCCAAAAATCAAATGAAATAGGACCGTGAGGGGAGTCTATATCACAAGGAACCACCAACGTGTGATTTGTCGGATGATCTGTCAGATTCACAACAATCTAAAACCATTGCTGGTTATCTCTGCATATCCTAATTCTTAATGCTGTTGGCCCACCAATGTCAAACCCAAACTGAGCTGTGACATTCCCAAGACCAATTATAAAATTGATGTTTGAGATAAGAAGCAGACCGCGGATCGCAGTGATCTACACGCTCAATGGAATGGTTAACGCTCATTCTCAGGCTGGCGCCACCAAATGATAAAGCCAATGGTAGCTATCACTATCCCGCCGAGAATACACATAAATCCCAGTACAAACCATGTGGTCTTAATTCGCTCTAAATGCTGTGCTAAGTCAATCTGTTTTTGTGTCTGTACTGACAGGTCTGCAATTTCGCGTTCAAGTCCTGCCGAATCTTTTTCTATTCTCGCGCGGTCAACGCTACTTACAGGCGTAGAGATGTCAGCGGGTGCAGTAACCGAATCATTTTGTGGTGGGTTTTTAAGTGAGTCAAGCCACTTCGAAAGGCGAAACTGTGCCTGGCTGAGTTCCATTACCTTTCCTTTGGCTTCGATAAATTGACGCACAGACTGGTCGTACCGATCCAACGGAATTGTCACACCAAGAAAAAAAAGAGCCGTTCCGGCAATTGCCAAGAACTTGTGGAGTCGATCTGTTGGAGGCGAGATCATGGGCGCCAAGACAACTTGTCAGGAGAATTGGCTTTCCTATTTTTCAAATTTGAACTGACCAACTGAGAATATCACAATTTTAAAAAAAATGAATGACCCCGCAGCAAGCTGCGAGGTATCTATCAGGTGGAATTCTTCATCTTATCGAAGCAAGCTTCGAGGAATTCGACCCGAAGAGATTAAAGATATGTCGGATGAAATCATCGGCATATCGGCAATCTGTGAATATGGTGATGTAGTAAGTGAAATACACGGGATGCTCTAATTTTCCTTTTTCGTGGAAGCGCCTACTTTGAGGACTATCCCATTCTCAACGGGTTCCACGGAGAAATCCTTGAGGTATGCCTTTTCCGTTTCCACGACTACTCGGACCTTGTCCGGATGGCCGAAATGACGAATCAGTTTGACGATGTTCCCTTCTACTGGAATTTTTTGCTCGCCATGAAAGACGCTGCGAAGACCCACCAAATCAAGAATGATCCTGGCCGGGAGAGGATCATCGATGGTAAACGTCTTGTAATTCCGCACGTTCCCGTCCACCCGCATGTGAATCGCAACGCCGCCGTCGCGAAAGGCGACATCCACTTCTTTCAAAATGCCGGAGGCCGGCGCGGTTTGACTCGCCGGAGATGGAGGTCTCTGCCTCGCGGCCGGCTGACCCCGCCGGGAGGTGGCGCTTTGCGCAGGGGGTGTGGTTTTTGTAAAAACCACTTTAAGACTATTTTCTTCCGAAACCAGTTGGTATGAGGTGCTTCCCTTGAGCCCGAGAACCACCCGTGCTTCCATACCGTTTTCAGGAATCTGCACGGTTTGGATCGAATGAACTGCAAAATTATCAGGGGGAGAATATACCGGCTCCAAGCGGTCAAAGCCCGTATCGGCGAACTGGATAACCAATGCCTGCGGCGAGTCCTGCTGCATAAAGGTGTAAAAGAGCGGTTGATCCCCCTGTACAACGACAGTGAGGCTATCCGCCGAACGAATGATCATAATGTCTTTGATCATCCTTTTCGGTTCTATCAATTTTGGGGCGACTGGATGATCGGATGCGCACCCCTGCACAAGCATCACTAAGAGAGCCAGCAGGCACGTCATCGACATAGTGTTGGTGGTTAACCTCATAAGCGCCCCCCCTCTTATCAAAATCACAACACACCTGATCCGTGCGATACGTCGGATGGTATCAGAATCCAAGGTTACCATCCATAAAATGACCGGCACCGTGAGGTTCAACGGCTGAGCAACGGCACCTGTCGCTGCAAGCACGGTTTAGCTGGTATCTCACTTTAGCGGGAGGTTCAGATATTCCCGTCGCACCAACTCGGGATCGTAAGCACGCTCCAGGCGACGCACGATGAAATGGCCCCGGCCGACATCTTGAAAGTGATCGATAAAAAGCGTGTTGATCAGTGCCCCTCCGGCAGCGCCCACGATGGGCAGCGATTGCGCCATAGCCTTCTCCGAAACCGGAACGCCGAAGCGCGCAGCGATCTGCGCGATGAGGCGGATCAGCGGCGGTGCAGTCTCTTGGGCGACACCCCGCTCCACGATGTACTCGGCGGCCTCCGCAAGGGCTTTCGCAAGGACGCCTCGGACCGCAAAGTAGCTCGACCCTGCGGCGTCGTCACTGCGCGCACGCCCCCCGAGCGCGAACACCTCAAGGCAGGCGAGCTTCGCCTCCGGCGACTTGATGCATTCGCCCTCGCTTCGCGCGATGTCAACGATCGAGCGAAGCATGATGATCGTAGAGACCGGGAGTTCGATGGCCAAGGCCGGCAGGCCGAACGCACCGCCGGCCGCACCCGTCGCGGCGACAACGATCTTGTGCGCCCAATTGGCGGCGTCCTGCCGACGATCGTCCATCGTGGAGGTCGCGAAGGCGAGCGCTGCTTCAAGCGATTTTGTGGTCGCGGTCCGGATGACTTCACGAGCGCCCTCGGGCAGCCGCTCGATGAACTTTTCGATCGGCAGACCGACAACGTTGGCAATTCTGGCCG
>Ga0316603_10001264_pt1 | contig 13336 bp, 12 predicted proteins | sample OWC_soil_day10_n_FD_207649 | JGI IMG/M metagenome (GOLD analysis project Ga0316603, IMG submission 207649) | Wetland soil microbial communities from Old Woman Creek delta, Ohio, United States - OWC_soil_day10_noCT | ecosystem: Environmental > Terrestrial > Soil > Wetlands | place: USA: Ohio...
ATCGACGCCGACTGGGTGGCGGACCAGGCCCGCGCCCTGCTTGAAGACATGCCGGTGGCCGCCTTCAAACTCGGCATGCTGGGCAGCGCCGATGCCATCGCGGCGATTGCCGAGATCATTTCCGACTATCCGGATATCCCCCTGATCCTTGACCCGGTGCTGGCCTCGGGCCGTGGCGACCAGTTTGTGGACGAGGAAATGGTCGAGGCCCTCAACCATCTGTTGTTACCGCAGACCACGATTCTGACCCCCAACAGCCTCGAAGCCCGGCGTCTGGCCCACGACGACGATATCGAGGACGATTCCCCCGATCTGCCGGAATGCGCCCGGCGCCTGATTGCCTTCGGTTGTGAATACGTGCTGGTAACCGGCACCCACGAAAACACGCTCCAGGTCGCCAACGTCCTCTACGGCTCCCATGGCGTGGTGCGTACCGACAAGTGGGACCGCCTGCCCGGCAGCTACCATGGTTCCGGTTGCACCCTGGCGTCGGCGATTGCCGCCCATCTGGCCTATGGCATGGAGCCGGCCGAGGCCGTGGCCCAGGCCCAGGAGTTCACCTGGCGCACCCTGGCCGCGGGATTCCGTCCCGGCATGGGACAGCATATCCCCGACCGCTTCTTCTGGGCCCATGAGGACGAAGAAGATGAGGATGGCGAACCGGAGGGTGCCCCGCGTGTCTGACAGCGCCATCCTGCGTGGCCTCTACGCCGTCACCCCCGACGACCCCTTGCTGCCGCGCCTGTCCGCCCTGGTCGGCATGGCCCTGGCGGGCGGAGCGCGCTTGGTGCAGTTCCGCAACAAGACCGCGCCGCGCGCCCTCAAGCGCGCCCTGGCGGCGGAGATGCTGCGTATCTGTCACGCCGCCGGCGCCAAGCTGATCGTCAATGATGATCTGGTCCTGGCTCTCGACATTGGTGCCGACGGCGTTCATTTGGGGCGCGAGGATGGCGATTTCTCCGAGGCCCGCCGTCTGCTCGGCGATGCCCGCATCCTCGGAGTTTCCTGTTACGACAGTCTGGAGATGGCGGAAACGGCGGCCAATTGCGGCGCTGACTACCTGGCCTTCGGCAGTGTTTTTGATTCCCGCACCAAACCGGCCGCCGTGCGCGCGCCGCTTGAACTGCTGGCTGCCGCCAAGCGCCGCTTTGGCCTGCCGGTGGCGGCCATCGGCGGCATTACCCTGACCAATGCCGGCGCCGCCTTGGCGGCTGGCGCCGACATGCTTGCTGTGGTCAGCGATCTGTTCGACGCCATGAACATCAAGGACCGGGCGTCGGCCTACCAACAACTCTTTGTAGACGTTCCCAGCGAGGCAACTCCATGAGCCGCAACGAACAGCTTTTCGCCCGTGCCCAGGCCCACATTCCCGGCGGCGTCAATTCGCCAGTGCGCGCTTTCCGTTCCGTCGGCGGCACCCCGCGCTTCTTCACTCGCGGCGAAGGCGCTTATATCTGGGATGCCGATGGCAAACGCTACATCGACTATGTGGGCTCCTGGGGGCCGCTGATTCTCGGCCATGCCGATCCCGAATGTGTTGCCGCCGTGCAGCAGGCCGCCGCCCGGGGCCTCTCCTTCGGCGCCCCCACCGAGGCCGAGATCGACCTCGCCGACCTGCTGGTGAAATTGGTGCCGAGCATGGAGATGGTGCGCCTGGTGTCTTCCGGCACCGAGGCCACCATGAGCGCCATCCGCCTCGCCCGGGGCTTTACCGGCCGCGACGCCATCATCAAGTTCGAGGGCTGCTACCACGGCCATGCCGACAGCCTGCTGGTCAAGGCCGGCTCCGGCATGCTGACCTTCGGCAATCCGTCGTCGAGCGGCGTTCCTGCCGATTTCGCCAAGCACACCCTGGTGCTCGACTACAACGACGCCCAGCAGCTGCGCGACACCTTCGCTGCCCACGGCGACAAGATCGCCTGCGTCATCGTCGAGCCGGTGGCCGGCAACATGAACCTGATCGCCCCCAAGCCCGAGTTCCTGCAAGCCATGCGCGAGCTGTGCACCCAGCACGGCGCGGTGCTGATCTTCGACGAAGTGATGACCGGCTTCCGCGTTGGCCCCGGTTCCGCCCAGGGCCTGTTCGGCATTACCCCCGACCTGTCCACCTTCGGCAAGGTGGTGGGCGGCGGCATGCCCTTGGGCGCCTTCGGTGGTCGCCGCGACATCATGGAAAAGATTGCCCCCCTCGGCCCCGTGTATCAGGCTGGCACCCTCTCCGGTAATCCGCTGTCGGTGGCCGCCGGACTGGTGACCCTGAACAAGGTGATGACGCCCGGCTTCTACGAGGCCCTAGCGGCCAAAACCCGTGCCCTGGTGGACGGACTGACGGCGGTGGCGAAGAAGCGGGGCGTGGTGTTCAGCGCCCAGTCCGTCGGCGGCATGTTCGGCCTTTACTTCGCCGCCACGCCGCCCACTTCCTACGCTGAAGTCATGGCCAGCGACAAGGAGGCCTTCAACCGCTTCTTCCACGCCATGCTGGAAAAGGGCATCTATCTGGCGCCCTCGGCCTTCGAGGCCGGCTTCGTCTCCGCCGTGCATACGGACGCCGACATCGCCGCCACCCTGGCGGCCGCCGAGGCCTGCTTCGTTTGAAACCCGGCTTCTGGCGCCGAATCCTGCACCTGCGGCCCTCGGGCTGGGTTTGGCAGTTCGCTGTCGGCGCCATGATCGGCGCGCTGATATTGACCTTGACCACCGGCAGCCTGCTGCTCTACCGGGTCGGCTTTTTCACCTGGATCGTGCCGGTGATCCAGACCGGCAGTCTGGTGGAGCGTTCCTACGTCGAGCCAGTGGATGCCGAAAAGCTCAAGCGCAACCTGCTCGCCGGCATGGTGGGCGGACTCGATCCCCATTCCACCTACCTGCCGCCGGACGAGTTCGGCGAAATGCTGAAGGACATGGCCGGCAATTACGGCGGCATCGGCGCCGTGCCGCGCAAGCGGCGCGAGGGTGGCGAAGAACGCATCCTCATCACCGATCTGCTCGACGGCGGGCCGGGCGACAAGGCGGGCATGAAGGTCAAGGACGAGATCATCGCCGTGGACGGCATGGCGACCAAGGGCAAGTCCCTCACCGACGTGGTCGGCAAGATTCGTGGCCCCATGGGCTCGCCGGTGCGCCTGGGTCTCCGGCGCGAGGGCAAGGAGATCGAAGTGACGGCGATCCGCGACGAGATCAAGGTGCCCTCGGTGCAGTCGACATCGGTTGCCAATCCGGTTGGCGGCAAAGCCTTGGTGCTGCGTTTGCGCCGCTTCGGCGAGCCGACGGTGCGGGAGGCGGCGCAAATCATACTCGCCGTCTTCAAGGGCGCCGAACGGCCCACGGCGCTCATCCTTGATCTGCGTGACAATCCCGGCGGCATTTTGCGTACCGCTGTTGGCATTGCCAGTTTCTTCCTGCCCGCCGATGCCGTGGTAACGGAGTCACGCGGCCGCGATCCGGAGGAGCGCATCACCTATAAAGCAAGGCGTCGGGACTGGATCGAGCGTGGCCCGGATGGTCTTGCCGACTGGGTGGGTGATCTGCGCCGCGAAGTGCCGGAACTCGCCGACCTGCCTCTGGTGCTGCTGGTGAATCGAGGTTCCGCCAGCGCCTCGGAGGTGGTTGCCGCCGCTCTCAAGGACCACGGCCGCGCCCTCATTGTGGGTTCCCGTACGTTCGGCAAGGGTTCGGTACAGACCCTGTTCCACCTCGGTGATGACGGCAACCAGGGGGCGATCAAGCTCACCACCAGCCGTTACTACTCACCCAAGGGAACGCCGATCCAGGCCGTCGGCGTCGAGCCGGACATCAAGGTGGCGGACCGCCGCAACGGTGTGCGCGAGGCCGATCTGCCGAACCATCTCAAGAGTGCCAGCGGCCAGGAATTCAAGAGCGAGGACGAGGAACAGCACAAGTCGCGCAGCGAGAACGACAACGCCGAAATCAAGGAAGGCCCCAGCCCCTTTACTCGTCAGCTGGTGATCGAGGCCGATGACGATCACATGGCGCGGGCACTGGAGGCCCTGGCGAAGATGCCAAAGCCGACGAAGCCCGCCGTACCCCAGGCGATGATGTAAAGGCGGTTCGCGCGGCCTACTGAAACAGGCTCTTAGCCCGGCTTGCGCGCCCGCCCGGCCTCGATACTCTTGCGCGCCTTGACGCGGTCGTAGTACCTGAGCGCCAGGAAGGTGGCCCAGCCCACCGCTCCCATGCCGACGATGAACCCCCCGTAGGCGATGGGCCAGGGGGTGCCCTGGGTCATCATCGAAAACTCCGACATGCCGCCGATGCCGGCGAGGATGTTGATCGGCATGAACACCACGCTGATTTTGGTCAACGCCGACACGCGCTGGTTCTGGTTGATGTTGATGAAACCGACCGTGGCATCCATCAGGAAGTTGATCTTGCCGAAGAGGAAGGACGTGTGGCCGTCGAGGGACTCGATGTCGCGCAAAATCTGGCGCGCATCGTCGTGCTGGTCCACGGTGAGAAACTTGGCGCGCATCAGAAAGGACAGAGCGCGGCGGGTGTCCAGCACATTGCGGCGAATGCGGCCGTTCAAGTCTTCACCGCGGGCGATTTCCGACAGGATCAAGGCCGCTTCTTCGTCGGTGATGCGCGGGTTCAGCACCCGGCGGCCGACGGTTTCGAGGGCGGCGTAGATATCCTCAAGGGCATCGGCGGAATACTCAGCATCGGCGGCGTAGAGGTCCAGCAGCACATCCTTGCCGTCGGTGACGTAGCCGGGCTGGGTGCGCGCGCGCAGGCGCTGGAGGCGGAATACCGGCAGCTCTTCGCGGCGCACCGAGAACAGGATGTCGTCGTGAAGAATGAAGGCCACCGGCACGTTGCGCGACTCGTCTTCGAGGTCGAGCAGGAAGTCCGAGTGCAGATGCACCTCGCCGTTATCCTCGACGTAGAAGCGGGCCGAGGCCTCCAGGTCAGTTAGGGTGTCCGGGTTGGGCAGTTCGAGGCCGAAGAATTCACCGACCCAGGTGCGCACCTCGGGTGTTGGCGCCACCAAGTCCACCCAGATCGGTTTGACGTTGGCGAGGTTGCCCCGGCTGTCCACGGGCACCTGGCGCAGGCGGCCGTTGTGCAGCTCAAAGGCGTTAATCATGTTCTTCTGGATCTTCGGCTTGCGCGCGCCGACCAGCATTTCACGCACATCGTCGGTAACCTGTTCGAGGATGTCGTCGCCGCGCTCTTCCTGCACCTCGTTCCAGGCTAGCAGGCGATCTTCCTCCGGCAGGGCACCGAGAATCAGCGCCACATCATGGGCGGAGAGTCGTCCCAGCAGTTTGCCGAGTTCCGCCAGGTGCTGCTTCTGCACCAGGTTTTCCACCAGATCATGGCGCGGCATGTCCTGCCGATGCACCAGATCGGCCACCAGGCGATGGCGTGACAAAAGCTGCTGCACTTCTTGCAAGTGCAGCATCAGCACATCCTGATCCGGCGGCGTGGCTTGGGCGGGGGACTCGATCATGGCGACCCTCGTGGCGAAGGCCGCATTGTAGGTGGATTTGTTGCTGTGCGGGAGAGCGCCGTCAGGGCACTTCCGAACCGCCCATGCGTCCCAGCACGGCCTGGGTGCGGCCATTGAGGTATCCTGAATACGGATTCTTCTCGAACCGGCGCGGTGCCGGCAGCATCACGGCCAGCCGCGCCGCCTGTTCCGGGCCGAGGCTGGCGGCGGAGGTGTTGTAGTAGCGCCGCGCCGCCATCTCGGCGCCGAACAGGCCTTCCCCCCACTCCGCGACGTTGAGATACACCTCCAGGATGCGTCGCTTGTCCCAGACGGTTTCCAGCATCAGGGTAATGACGGCCTCCTCGGCCTTGCGCCAGGGCGTCTTCGAGGCGGAAAGCAGCAGGTTCTTCGCCAGTTGCTGGGAGATGGTGGAACCACCGGCCACCACTTTGCCCTTCTTCTGGTTCTTCTCCATGGCTTTCTGGATGCCTTCCCAGTCGAAGCCCTCATGGTCGATGAACTTGTCGTCTTCGCTTGCCACTACGGCGCGCTTGAGGTGGATGGAAATCTTTTCGTAGGGCACCCATTGCTGCTTGAGTTCGACCTTCGGGTTCTTTTCGCGCAGCTCGGTCAGGCGCCGGCTCATGAAGCTGGTGGCGCCGGGATCGACCCACTTCCACCACAGCACCCAGCCCAGAAACCAGCCCTGCCAGAGGAGGCCGACCAGCAGCAGCGCTGTCAGGCCACGTTTGATCCAGCGCCAGAGGTGGCTCATGGCGTTTTTTGGTCTAGCCCTGACGCAGGGCGGCCATCACGGGCGCCGTCTGCGGACGGATGCCGCGCCAGATAAAGAAGGCCTCAGCCGCCTGTTCCACCAGCATGCCGAGACCGTCGGCGATGCGGCAACCGGCGCCACGGGCCTGGGTCATGAAGGGCGTTTCGCGGCCATAGACCATGTCGTAGGCCAGGGCTGCCGACGCGAAAACCGTCGCTGGCAGCGGCAGCGCGGTGTCGGAGAGTCCCGCCGAGGTGGCGTTGATGACGAGGTCGAAACTCTCTCCCGCCAGGTCGTTGAAGCCGCCGCCCTGGGGCGGGATCAGGCCGCGCTTTGCGGTCTCACCGGTGAATTCGCCCGCCAGCCGCGTGGCTTTTTCCGCCGTGCGGTTGGCAATCACGAACCGGGCCGGCTGTTCTTCCAGCAGCGGCAGGATCACGCCCCGCGCTGCGCCGCCGGCGCCGAGCAGCAGGATGCGCCTGCCCGGCAGTTCGCAACCGAGGTTGGTCTTCAGGTCGCGCACCAGGCCGGCGCCATCGGTGTTGTCGCCGACGATTTCGCCCTTGTCGACGCTCAGGGTGTTCACTGCGCCGGCGGCCTCGGCCCTTGGGCTGCGGCGGCTGGCGAGGCGGAACGCCTCTTCCTTGAAGGGTACGGTGACATTGGCGCCGCGACCGCCGGCGGCGACAAATTCGGCCACCGTGGCGGCGAAGCCGTCGACGGGCGCGAGCAGGGCTTCGTAGCCCATGTCCTGGCCGGTCTGGGCGGCGAACAGGGCATGAATGCGCGGCGACTTGCTATGGCCGATCGGATTACCAAATACCGCGTAGCGATCAGTCATGGGGCTCAGTTTGTATTGAGCCGGTCGCCGCTGGTGAAGGTCCAGGTGCGGGTGATTTCGATGATGTCGGTGTCGCGGGCAATGTCTGGAGTGAACGGTGAGTAGGGGCCGGCCATCTGCACGATGCGACGGGCGGCGTCGTCGAGCACCTTGTGGCCGGAGGAGCGGTCGATGATGATTTCCTTGATGCTGCCGTCGGACTTGATGGTGACCGACAGCACCAGGTTGCCGTAGGCCTTGCCCTTGGCGGCTTCCGGATAGTTGAGATTGCCGATGCGCTCCACCTTCTGGCGCCAGTCTTCGACGTACTGGGCGAAGCGGTATTCCTCGGTGCGGGCGCCGATGTTTTTCTTGCGCGGCCGCTTGTTGTAATCCTCGACATTGCGGGCAATCTGCCCTTCGAGACGGGCGACGGCGAGAGCGCTGTTGGCCAGGTCGAGGCCGGAGACATTGGGCGCCGGCGGCGTCGGGTCATTGCGCTTGGGGTCGGCGCTGACGGACTTCTGGCTCTTGAGCTGGCTCATCATCTGCTGCTGATGGGCTTCCAGTTCGGTGACCCGCTTCTGCGCTGAGACCAGATCGTCGCCTTCCTTGGTCTGGCGCGACACTGGCAGCGGGGTGCTAGCGCGGCGGTCTTCGTCGGTGTTGCCGCCGCCGTCCAGATTGGCCTGGGCCTTGGCCTGGGCCGAGGTGGGCTTGCGGGCGCTCTTGCTGTTGACCAGGATGACTTCGAGCGCTTGCTCCTTGACCTTGTCGAGGGCGCCGGGAAAGCCGAAGTGCACTGAAAGCAGCAGGCCGTGGAGGAACAGGGAAATCCCCAGGGCCAGGGTCAGATTGCGCTGGGCCGGTGCCATGTCGGCGAGGAAGCCGGGCAGCGGGCGAGCGAAGGAGGTGGCGGTGGCAGCGGTCACCTCCTAATTTTACTCCCCGCCCTCCTCCCCTTCCAAAGCCTCATCAGGGCTGTCCTTACCCAGTAATTCCACGTAACGGGTGCGGATTTCGGCTTCCAGCAGGTCGATGCCATCCACCGCCAACTTGACCCGCGCGCCGCGCTCGGTGATCGGCAGAGAGTGAATCTTGATGACCAGAGGGATATCGTCCAGGCGCACCAGTTCTTCCCTCAGCACATGGGCGGTGGTTTCAGAGATGCCTTCCTGAAGCAGCCAGCGCAGGCACCAGTAGCGCTCCATGCCGCGCTGGAATTCGGCATAGGCGGCATAGGTCAGCTCGAAATCGCGCAGGGCGGCGAGCAGGTCGGCGGATTTGGGCGGGAAGGGTGGCGTTTCGCCGCGCAGGTGGGCGATCAGCTGCCACTGGTTGAGCAGGTCGGTGTAACGGCGCAGGGGCGAGGACGACCAGGCATAGCAATCGACGCCGAGACCCTCGTGGGCGGCGGCGACGGTGCTCATGCGCGTCTTGCCGCTGGTCTGGACCCGGTACAGGGCGGGGATGCCGGCATCGCGCAACAGGGCGCCCCAGGTGGAATTGGCGACGATCATCAGTTCCGCCACCAGGGTGTCCAGCGGCGAGCCGCGCTGGCGTTCGACAATGCGGATATGACCGGGGCCGCTGGCCGACGTCTGGGCCCAATCGACCTCGTAATTGTAGTCCTTGCGATTGGTCTGGTTGGTAGCGCCACGGCCGGCCTCCAGCACCGTGGCCAGTTCCCACAGCCGTTTGAGTTCGTCGCGGAAGGGGAAGTCAGGCAGGCCGGCAGCGAGGGTTTCCTCGTTGAACACCGGCTCGATGTCGTGGTGGCGCAGGTTGGCGGCGATGGCGACGCGCTCGATGCGGGTCTCGTGGCTGAGGATGCGCAGATCGGCGGCGACATCCAGATACAGCGACAGGGCCGGCGCGACGCGCCCTTCGGCGAGGGTGAAGCCCTCCACCACGGCTTCCGGCAGCATGGTGATCTTGCGGCCCGGCATATACACCGTGGATAGGCGATCGCGGGCGATGCGGCCGAGGTCGGTGTCCGGCGTCATGCCGAGGCCCGGCGCGGCGATGTGGATGCCGACGCGCAGGCTGCCGTCGGGCTTGAACACCACCGAGAAGGCATCGTCGATTTCCGTGGTGTGGGCATCGTCGATCGAGAAAGCTTGCACATCGGCCTGGGGCAAATCGGCCACCTCGATGGCGGCGTCAAAAGCCGGGAAGTCGGTGCCCTTGGGGAAGAACTCGAACAGGAAGCGGCCCAGGTGGTATTCGTGGGTGTCGGCGAGGGCGCCGCATTTCGCCAGCAGGCGCGGCGTCGACAGGCCGGTTTCGGCGCAAGCTGCTTCCAGGGCCTTGGTTTCGAGCTTGTTGCGGTCCGGCTTATAGAGCAGTGCGGGCAGCACCGGCGCAAACTCCGCCGGCAGGGCGCCGGCCACTAGGTCGGCAGTCATGCGTTCGACGCTTTCTGCCTCGCGCCGCTTGCGTTCCTGGCCCGCTAGGGCGGCCTGGAGGATTTCCGGCGGCGCCTTGCGGTAGCGGCCCTTACCCTTGCGGTGGAAATACATCGGCGCCGAATGCAGGCGCAGCAGCACGGCAGCGGCTTCCGCCGGCGAGGGGGCGTGGCCGGCATATTCCTTGGCCAGTTCCTCGAAGCTGAATTCCGTCTCGCCGCAAACCTCCCACAGAAAGCCGGTATCGATGGCTTCCGCCTCCGCCTCGGCCTGAGTCAGCAGCTCCGTCGGCGTCGGCGCGGCGAAGCGCAGCAGTACATTGGCCGCCTTCACCTTGGAACGCTTGCCACTGGGCAACTCCACCTGCAAGGACGTGGTGTTGTCAGCCATGACCGAACCGGCGCGAAAGGCGCCGTCTTCTTCAAACAGGATGTTCATGGGGAGGGAGTGGGTGCAGCAGAGGGGGGCGGATTATAGCGCCGGGCTGGGGTGTCTTCGTGGCAACTACGCCACGTGTGACCCCGAGGGAATTCGAGCTTAACCTTCGTCGAGAAGAAGCGGAACGAATCCTAAATGGGTTATGGCATCTACCTGATGCGCTTGTCGCGGAAATGACGGACGGCGGGGAGGAGAAGGATGGTGGCCACCGTCGTCCCCAATGCCCAGGCGACCATGGCGATGGTGAGTAGCGCTAGGTCCATAAGGGGGGACGTTGGCCGAAAGAACTCCATGAGCCGGTTCGCCGCCATCAAAGCTGCGACCAGAAGCACAATGGAAATTACCGCCGCAAGAATGGCTCCGGAGATGGCTTTCCCGTCCTCTTCTCTTGATTGCTCCTCTTTCTCCATTTGCCGAGATAGAGAGCGAGCCTTCCTAAGAACTTCGCTCGGCACAAAGAGGGACAAAAGTCCCAGAGCTTTAACGGGTTGCCGGTCGCTTGTCATGAACGGGAATTGTTATGCGCATGGAGTTCGGGATATCAACTGGCCGATGTCGTCGCGGGCGACCTAGTGTCGAAGAGTTTGCGAGCATCATGCCAGGAACCATACACCGGTGAAAAATAAATGTCCATAGCATGAGTTGGGGCTGTGCTTCCATGGCGGCTGGAGGAACTTGTGTGCTTTCCGCCTGCCTTTCAGCAGGTGAACTCGATGATCGTATCCAGGTGCTCCTCCCAGCGCGTGAAGTCATGGCCACCACCCTCCAGCACAGTCTGGCGGCAACCAGCGCATTTGGCGACGGCGTGACGGTAGTCGAGGGTTTCGTCACCGGTTTCCAGGAGCAGCCAGAAGTTCTCCGGCCGGGTGAGGGTGGGAACATCGAGGGCGCGCAGTTCCTCCACGTGCTGACGGGTGAACTCGAAGCTTTCGTCGCTGTAGATGAACCGGTGGGGGCCGAGGTATTTCTCCAGGGCGAGGTGGGCGACGACGGCGGGATTCACCATCACCGCCTTGAGATCGTGGCGTTCGGCGAGCCAGGTGGCATAGTAGCCACCGAGGCTGGAGCCGACCAGGGCGGTGACGCCGTGGCGTTCGATCAGGCCCTCGGCAAGGGCGATGGCGGCAGCGGGGGAGGGTGGCAGTTGCGGGCAGATGAACTGGTCTCCGAGCCCCCGGGCCTGCATGCGCTCCCGGAGGGCGATGGCCTTTAGAGATTCGGGGCCGCTGGTGAAGCCGTGGAGGTAGAGCAGGGTCACGGATTGGACCAGTCCACCAGGCCGTAATGCCAGGTGGCGATGACGATGATGCCGAAGGCGATGCGATACCAGGCGAAGACGGTGAAGTCGTGGCTGGAGATGTAGCGCAGCAGCCAACGCACACAGAGGAACGCCGAAGCGAAGGCCGCGACGAAGCCGACGGCCCACATGGAGAGGTCGTCGGCGTTGAGCAGGTGGCGCTCTTTGTAGAGTTGGTAGGCGGTGGCGGCGAGCAGGGTAGGGATGGCGAGGAAGAAGGAGAACTCGGTGGCCGCCTTGCGCGAAAGGCCGAACAGCAGGCCACCGATGATGGTGGCGCCGGAGCGGGAGGTGCCCGGGATCAGGGCCAGAGCCTGGGCGAAGCCGAGGCGGAGGGCGTCGATCACGTCCATGTCTTCGACTTCCTCGATGCGGACGCGATGTTCGCGCTTCTCGGCCCAGAGGATGACGAAGGCGCCGACGATGAAAGCGGTAGCGACGGGGATGGGCTGAAACAGATGGGCCTTGATGATCTTGCCGAACAGCAGGCCGAGGACGGCCAGGGGCATGAAGGCGATGGCGAGGTTGAGCAGCAGTTTCTGGGAGCTGCGGTCGCTGAAGGCGCCGCCGAGAACATGGGCGATGCGGCGACGGTATTCCCAGCAGACCGCCAGAATGGCGCCGGACTGGATGACAATCTCGAACAGCTTGCCACGCTCATCGTTGAAGCCAAGCAGGTCGCCGGCGAGGATCAGATGGCCGGTGCTGGAGACCGGCAAAAACTCGGTGAGGCCCTCGACAACGCCGAGAATCAGGGCCTGGATGAGGGGGAGAAAGTCCATGACAAAAGCGAGGGAAAGCGGCCGGCGAGTGTAGCACGGGTGAATTTGGCGCCCGGGATGCACCAAAGGGCGGCGCGCCAATGTAAAAACAAATGGAGAGTTCCGGGGGGCGTAAAATGAAGCGACTCCTCTATTGCTTTGCCACACCATGCTGAAAAAAATCAGCGTTGAACACCTCACTCTTGGAATGCACATTCACGAGCTATGCGGTTCCTGGATGGAGCACCCGTTCTGGCGTACCAAGTTCGTCATCAACGACCCGGAGGATTTGCGCCGGGTTCAGGAGAGCGGCATCAAGGAGCTCTGGATTGATTCCTCCAAGGGCCTGGACGTCGCTGTCGGCGAAACCAAGGAGCAGGCCGAGGCCAAGGTGGAAGAAGTGCTGATGGCGGCCGCCCACGGCGAGGAGCCGGCAAGACAGGTGTCCATGGCCGAGGAAGTGGAGCGGGCGGCGAAGATCTGCGCCAAATCCAAGGAAGCCGTGGTGTCCATGTTCCAGGAAGTGCGCATGGGTAACGCTATCAGTGCCGAGGCGGCGGGCAGTCTGGTGGACGAGATTTCCTCCTCGGTGATGCGCAACCCCGGCGCCCTCATCAGCCTAGCCCGACTCAAGAGCGCCGACGACTACACCTACATGCACTCGGTGGCGGTGTGCGCCCTCATGGTGGCCTTGGCAAAACAACTGGGTCTTGACGAGGCATCGACGCGGGAGATCGGCATGGCCGGCCTGCTCCACGACATGGGCAAGGCGTTCACGCCCACCGAGGTGCTCAACAAGCCGGGCAAGCTCACCGACGAGGAGTTCGCCATCATGCGCCAGCACCCGGCGGAAGGCCACAAGGTGCTGGTGGAGGGCAATGCCTTGGGGCCGATCCCCCTCGACGTGTGTCTGCATCACCACGAAAAAACCGATGGCAGCGGTTACCCGGACCATCTGACCGGCGAGAACATCAGCCTCTACGCCAAGATGGGCGCGGTGTGCGACGTCTACGACGCTATTACCTCGAATCGTCCCTACAAGTCAGGCTGGGACCCGGCCGAGTCGATCCGCAAGATGACCGAGTGGTGCAAGGGCCACTTCGACGAACGCATCTTCCAGGCCTTTGTGAAGAGTATCGGCATCTACCCGATTGGCTCCCTGCTGCGCCTGGAATCGGGACGGCTGGCGGTGGTGGTGGAACAATCGGAAAAGTCCCTGTTGGCACCCCGGGTCAAGGTGTTCTTTTCCACCAAGTCTCAGGTCTATATCAAGCCTGAGCTGCTCGATCTCTCGCGTCCCGGCGTCATGGACAAGATCGTCAGCCGCGAAGAGGCCTCCAAGTGGGGCATCAAGAACCTGGAAGAACTCTGGGCGCATTAGCAGG
>Ga0316603_10001265_pt1 | contig 13336 bp, 13 predicted proteins | sample OWC_soil_day10_n_FD_207649 | JGI IMG/M metagenome (GOLD analysis project Ga0316603, IMG submission 207649) | Wetland soil microbial communities from Old Woman Creek delta, Ohio, United States - OWC_soil_day10_noCT | ecosystem: Environmental > Terrestrial > Soil > Wetlands | place: USA: Ohio...
GCACACAGGGCCGGCACCAGCCGGCCTGTGTGCGTCGTGCGTGCACGCACGCATGCAGGCGTCGGGACGCGGCTCACACTTCGTCCTGTGCACGCTCTCCCGGGTGCGGCCCGCCTATCCGAAATACCCCCGTCTTCCCGTACACTCCTGCCCGGGATATCAGGTGACTCCCCGCGCGGAGCAGAAACCCTTGTGACACCGGCGCGTATACAAATACTGCGGGGTGCTTGAACAACAGGAAGTCCGGCTGACAGCATGTTCAGCCGACGAGACGTTCAGGCGACAGAATGCTCAACCGCCCGAGTGTTCGATCTGCTGAATGGTCAACCAGTGCAATAGTCAATTGGTAGTATGATCGATCCAGTCCGCTTCAAACGCATCCTCATCAAGATCCTGAAGCTGCTGATCATTATTGAACTGATCAGCGCATTCATGGAAGGGCTGTCCAATAGCCAGTGGGCGCGCTTTGGGACGGACCTGGTGATCGCCGGAATCCTCTACATCACCTGGGAACGAATCACGGCGCTGATCCGCGCGCGCAAAGAGCATGCACGGCGGCGTGTGGAGACGGCCGGGCAGAACCTCCGGGTCAGGGATGCCCTGATCTTTTCGCTTCTCTGGAGCGATGAAATTATGGCGGATATCCCGAATGACCGGCGCCGGCTCGTGATCACCGCATTTACGCTCATCGCCGCCGGCCTTGTTCTTGCGTTTGTCGAAATCGGCACGGGTCTGATGCCGCTGGTCGTCTCCGGCGTCGTCGTGCTGGGCGGCGTGAACCTCCTCACCTGGCTCGTTTCCCTGGAACGCGTCGGAAAGGAGACGCTTCAAACAGAGCTCCGTCTGGCGCATGCGGTACAGGTCTCGCTGATGCCGAAAGAACAGCCGGTGGTGGAGGGATACGATGTTGCCGGGATGTCCCTGCCGGCGCACGAGGTCGGCGGCGACCTGTATGATTTCTCCTGTCTGGATAATGGCAGGGGTGAGCTCTGCGTATCCGTTGTGGACGTTTCGGGGAAAGGGATGCAGGCAGCAATGGCGGCGGTCTTCACCAGCGGTGCGCTTGCCAGCGAGATACGGCAATCGGATTCACCCTCAGGGATCCTGACCCGTCTGAACCGGGCGGTCTTTCATCATTCCCGCCGCGGACACTTTGTAGCGTTTCTTCTCGGAACGATAACGGTGCGCGATCGGCGCTTTGTCTATGCCAACGCCGGACAGACCAAACCGCTCCTCCGCCGCGGGGGGACGCTCCAGTGGCTCGATGGCGCCGGCGTGCATTTCCCTCTGGGTATGCGCGAGGATACCACTTACGAGCAGTGTGTTCTGGACCTTCAGCAAGGGGATATCCTGTTTCTCCTGACGGATGGTTTCACGGAGGCGATGAACACGGCCAGGGAGTCGTATGGAACGGACCACGTGGAACTCATCGCGCAGCATCCGGATCTGGATCGGCTGTCTGCACCGGAGATCATCAACCGCCTCACGGAAGATGTGCAGCGCTTTGGGGGAGAGGCGCCGCAGCACGATGATATGACACTTGTCGTGATTAAAGTCCTCTAAACCATGCGCACCGTGCTGATACTGATGATCTGCATTGCAGCCTTCGGCTCTCCCCTGAGCGCGCAGCAGCATGCCCAGTTCGCGCTCTCGCTGGATCTCGACTACATGGCTGCAGAGAAGACGATTGAGCTCTATGAGGGATTGTCTGGCCGCCCCGCCGAAGTTGCCGCGCTCCGCGGCAGTCAGCTGGCCCTTGCGGTGACCGAGATGCTCGCACGGACGCCGCTGGTCACAGCGGATCTTGAACGGAGTCTGGCTGCCGCCAAATTCAACCAGAGTGACGGCGAAGATCATTTCCGGATGCGAGAAGCCAGGGCAAATGTGGCCGCGATCCGGGAGCTGCTGCAGGAGCTCCGCCGGCGCAATTTCGGTCAGCGCGTGGTGAGCACAGTTGAGCAGCTCTTCCCGGCCGACGCGCGTGTGAACGCGCGGATCCCCCTCTACGTGGTGGCCTTCGGCCACCAGAATATCGATGCGTTTGTTGTCCGCGTGACATGGGAGGGCGATAAACCGCATCCTGCCGGGGAACAGGAAGGGGAGCAGGTGATCGTGGTGAATCTGGCCAAGGCCGTGCGCTACGGCTCCTCCGTCGATGAACGGTTCGTCGGATTGCTGGGTGTGGTCGCGCATGAAGTCTTTCATGCGGCGTTCGGGGTCTACAAACAAAACTCGCCGGAGTGGCGCTCGTACTATGCGTCTCAGCCCCGTCCGTTTGATGATCTGCTGGATCTGGCGCACAACGAAGGGATTGCATACTATCTCTCGTTGATCCAGCAGAGTCAGGGACGCCTGCCGCACGACGGGTTGCAGCGTGCGCAGAACGCGTTCGGACAGTTCAATGATGCAGCTGCAGAATTGCTCTCGCCGCGTGTCTCCCCGGGCCGCGCGTCGGAGATCGTCCGGATGTCGAACACTTCGGGGTACTGGGAAAGCTATGGCTCCATCACCGGGATGATCGTCGCACGGCAGATCGATCAATCGCTCGGGCGTGTAGCGCTGGTGGAGACTCTCCGCAACGGGCCGGCGGCGTTCTTCAGCACGTACGTGCGGCTGATGAAGCGAGATCCCGGCATTCCACAACTCTCTCCGCTCGTCCAGCAGGAACTCTCCCGCCGTTCCCGATAGGACGAAGTTGTGCTCACCGTTTGAAGTTCCAACGGACTTTTGGTATCTTGAGTCGGAATGAATCTCTTTGTGAAGAATATCACGCAGCTTGTCACCGTTGCTGCGCACGGCAAACGTGTCAAACTGGGTCCGGAGATGCAGGAACTCGGGATCATCCGGGATGCCGGCGTGCTGTGCCGCGACGGCAAGATTGCGTGGGTGGGGCCGATGTCCTCCTTTGAAGGGCGTCTTTCCGATGATGTGCCCGAACTGGATGGGGCCGGTGCCGTTGTGCTTCCCGGGTTCGTCGACTCGCACACACACATGATGTTTGCGGGAGACCGGGCGGGGGAATTTGGCATGCGTTCGCGCGGAAAGTCGTATCAGGAAATTGCTGAACAGGGAGGCGGCATCCTCAGCACCATCCGGCATGTCCGCGCAGCATCCAAGAAAGACCTGAAACGATCCACCGCCGCGTACCTCTGGGCTGCCATGAAAGAGGGTACCACGACCGTCGAGATCAAGACAGGATACGGGCTGGACATGGATACGGAGATCAGGATGCTCGAGGGGATCCATGAGCTCCGGGAAGAAGAGATGGCGACTGTGGTGCCGACATTTCTGGGCGCTCATGCCATCCCGCCCGAATTCCGGGACGACGTTCAGGGGTATGTCCGGCTTGTGATCGACAAAATGATTCCTTATGCGGGGAAGAAACACCTGGCGGTCTTCTGTGACGTGTTCTGTGAACGGGGGTACTTTGATGCCGCGTTGTCAGAAGCGGTGCTCGCCGCGGGCAAGACATGGGGAATGCTTCCCAAGATCCATGCGGAAGAACTTTCGTCCGCAGGCGGGGCAGAACTTGCCGGCCGGATAGGGGCTGTGTCAGCCGATCATCTTGAGCATATTACGCCCGCCGGCATCAATGCGCTTCGTGAAGGACATGTCGTAGCCGGCCTGCTTCCCGGTGTGTCGTTCTTCCTGAATCACGGATATGCGCCGGCGCGGGCTCTCATCGATGGCGGTGTTGCGGTAGCGGTGGCTTCAGACTTCAACCCGGGGTCGTGCATGTCGTATTCCATGCCGCTGATGATGACCATTGCGTGCACGCAGATGGGCATGACGCCTGAGGAGGCCCTCACTGCAGCCACGCTGCATGGAGCGGCGGCCCTCAATCTTTCCGGCACCTGCGGCAGCATCGAAGTGGGAAAGCAGGCGGATTTGCTCGTTGCCGAAATCCCGGACTACAGGTTTCTGGCTTATCACTTCGGTGCCAATCACATCCGCCACACGATTAAGAATGGAACTCTTCTTGAAATCCCGTAACCGGAGCAGCAATGCAAGCAATTGTTGAATGTGTCCCGAACTTCAGTGAAGGGCGGGATCTTACGGTGATCAGCACGATCGGCGACGCTATTCGCACGGTGCATGGTGTGACGCTTCTGAGCGCGGAACCGGACAAAGACTACAATCGCACGGTGGTGACCTTTGTTGGCACGCCGCAGGCGGTGTGTACTGCGGCCTTCGAGGCAACGCGAGCCGCCGCCCGGCTCATCGACATGCGGTTCCACAAGGGGGAACATCCCCGTATCGGTGCGACCGACGTCGTGCCGTTCGTCCCTGTGGCCGGCGTCACGATGGCGGAGTGCGTTCAGCTGGCCCGGCGGTTTGGCAAGCGCGTGGGAGAAGAGCTGCATATCCCGGTGTATCTGTATGAAGAGGCTGCGACGCGGCCTGAGCGGCGCAACCTTGCCACGATTCGCAAGGGCGAGTATGAAGGGCTCCCGGAGAAACTTCGCGATCCCGCCTGGGCACCGGATTTCGGCCCCGCAGTGATGAACGAGAAATCAGGGGCGACGGTCGCCGGCGCGCGCGTGTTCCTGATAGCGTACAACGTGAACCTGAACACGAATGATGCGAAGATCGCGCAGGAGATCGCCCTCCGCATCCGCGAGAGCGGCCGTGTGCAGAAAGACGCCGACGGGAAACCGGTCCTCGATGCCCGGGGACAGAAGATCACCGTTCCCGGAACGCTGAAATCGGTGAAGGCCATGGGAGTCCTGCTGGAAGCACACGACATTGCCCAGGTGTCCATCAACCTTGTGAACTTCCAGGTAACTCCTCCGCACGTCGCATTTGAAGAAGTGAAGCGGCAGGCCGCAACGCTGGGCGTCCGGGTGACGGGAAGCGAGATTGTCGGACTTACCCCGCGTGCGGCGTTGCTGATGGCAGGGAAGTACTATGTTCCGGAGGAACAGGACGACCGGCAACTCCTGACGATTGCCATTGAAAAGCTCGGACTGAGCCAGCTCGAACCATTTGACCCCATGAAAAAGGTTATAGAGTCACAACTCTTCTGACGGAAGGAAACGGTATCCCCATGCGCAAAACCATTCACGCATTTCTTGATGAGCTTGCTTCATCATCGCCGGCACCGGGAGGAGGAAGTGTCGCTGCCCTCTCCGGCGCGCTCGGATCAGCACTTACATCCATGGTCTGCAATCTGACCATCGGCAAGAAGAAGTATGCCGATGTGGACGAGGAGATGAAGAAGGTGCTCGGGCAGGCGGAACATCTGCGCGAACAGTTTACCGAGCTGGTCGAGCGCGATACGCACGCCTTCAACAAGGTGATGGAGGCGTTCGCCCTTCCCAAGGAGACTGATCCGCAGAAAGCCCTCAGAGCGGCCGCCATTCGGGAGGCGACGAAGGAGGCGACGCTTGTTCCGCTTGAGGTCATGAAACACTGCATCGACGCCCTTGCCCTGGCGCAAACAGTTGCCGCGAAAGGGAATGCCAATTCGGTGAGCGATGCCGGTGTCAGCGCAATCATGCTGCACGCGGCGCTCGAAGCGGCCGCGCTGAACGTCCGCATCAACCTGAAAAGGCTGAATGATCCGGATTTCGTGGGATGGAAGGAAGACGAGTTGCAGTCCCTCCGCTCAACAGGCGCATTGATGCTGGAAGAGATTCAGGGGATCGTCGACGAGCAGATGCAGAAGTAAGGGTTAGAGAAGCACGCGGAGGGCGGCTGCCAGAGCGGCCGTCTCACTCCTGAGACGGCGGGGGCCCACGGAGACAGCAGAGTATCCGTGCCTCACTGCCAGGGCAACCTCTTCAGTACTGAATCCCCCCTCAGGTCCGATGATGATGCTGTGCCCTCCGGGTTCGACCTCACCGCTCTGCACCGGCATGTCTGCTGTCGCCTCTTCGTGCAGGATCCATCTGTGGCTGCCGTGGTGTCCTGATCCTTCCAGGAATTCGCCGATGGATGCGGGAGTCTGGATGCGGGGAACGATACACCGCCCGCACTGCTTTGCGGCGGCCAGCGCGATCTTTTGCCACCGCTCCGTCCGGGCATGGCGCGGAATGGTGCGTTCGGTGAACAGAGGGATGAACGTCCGGATCCCTGCCTCTGTGAGTTTCTCGATCATGTAGTCGAAGCGCGAGGGATTCTTCAGCACTGCGGCCGCGAGTGTGACCGGTGTGGGATGTTCGTGAAGCATGGGGTAGGTCGCCTGTATCGAACCGAGGGCGGCACGCTTCTGCAGCGCCGTCAGCAGCACCAGGTACGCTGTCCCCTCTCCGTCCATCACCCCGATGATATCTCCTTCCCGCCTGCGCATGACATGCGTCAGGTGCGCGTATTCCTCTCCTTCAATGTGCACAGTGCCGGCTGTGATAGCGCCGGGAGGCGCATGGAAGTACTCCAGCCCGTGAGGGGGGGCGGACTGTCCTGCTGTGTCAGAAGGGAGTACGGAAGTCAAGGATGAACTGCCCTTTGCCCAGATTGTTGATCGCGTATTCCGTGCGTGCGACAATCCCGTACGGAAGAAGAAACCGGATCCCTCCGCCGTACCCTGAGAGGAAGTCGTGCACGCTCAAGGGATTCCCCCGGAACCATGTGGTGCCGGCATCGGCAAAGAGCGCAAGGCTGACACCGAACTGCCACACGGTGAATTGCTCTGGCAGGAGGTCTGTCGGCATCCGGAACACGATGACGGGAAGCAACATGAAGCGGAGTTCAACACTCGATCCGAGCAGGTGTTCCCCTTCCAGCACGTCCCTGAAATATCCGCGGATGCGTTCTCCGTACCCGAAGTACATGCGTGCATAGGTGGGGATCCGGCCTCCCGAGGCGATGCTTCCTGTCACCCTCCCTGCCAGGGTGAAGCGGGAACTCAGCGGAAGGTATCCCCGTATGTCGGCGCCGAACCGGGCGAAATTCACGTCTGATGTGCCCAACCCATACTTGGTGACTGACACGCCGATGTACCGTCCGCGTGAAGCGTATTCACGCAGGTCCCGCGAATCATATGCATAGCTCGCGCTCGTGTAGAAAAAGCGGTCGATGCCGGTATCGGAGACCGTGCGCCCGGGCCGGTACAGTGAAACTTCCATGACCTGGTAGTTGAGACTCAGGGATCCGCTCTCGAAGAGGGAGAATCGTTTTCCAAGCCCGACGCCAAAATCGTAGTGCAGTTCATTGAAGTCGCCGGTTGCCTCCGCCTCGATCTCGCTCTTGTTCCGCACGCGGCTGAATGATGCCGCCGTGGAGAATGAGAGACGGTGCACCGGATCGATGAGCGGTTCGTAGAACGACACCTGCGCCGACGGATTGTAGCCGAAGACTGCGGACGCAAAGAGCTTCTGATTGCGTCCCTGGAAGTTGTTGTGCAGGAACCCTGCTCCATAGTATACTTTCCTGGCCTCGCCGTCACGGAATCCGAAGAGGGGCACAGGGAAGTAGTGCCAGCGCTCACTGACCACAATGTTGAGAATGCGATTCCCGGAAAGCGTGTCCACGGAGAGGTCCACGAGCGTGAACAGCCCCAGGCTGTAGATCCGTGCGCGGTCGTACTGGAGGAGCTCTGCGGTGACGGGCGTACCAGGCCGTATCGTCATTTCATTCAGAATGACGTAGTCCCTCGTTGTTGTGTTCCCCATGATGAAGACGGTATCGATGAGGAATGAAGGGGGAAGTGGTTGACCTGATTCCTCCTGGGAGGAGGCCGGCGTGCTGAGGAGCGGCACACACGGAATGATTGCGAGGAGCAGGACAATCAGGCGGCTGCGGGGATGTGTGGAATGGGCTGGGTGCACGTCTGCCTACAGGCCGAGCTGAGCCAGGGCCTCGCTGGCCGCAGCCTGCTCGGCTTCCTTCTTGTTTTTGCCGGTGCCTGTTCCCCGCCGCTCATTGTGCAGGAACACGTCAATGGTGAATGTGCGGTCGTGATCCGGTCCTTCCTCCTGAACGATCAGGTAGCGCGGTACGCCGAAACCATGTGACTGTGCGTATTCGAGAAGTCTGCTTTTGTAGTTCTGATCGGCAGTGGCAATGGATCCGGATGATAATGCTTTTGCCACCTGCCGTTCCACGAACCGACGTGCCGCGTTGAAGCCGCTGTCGAGATAGATGGCGGCGACGAGAGCCTCGACGGTATCGGAGACGATGGTTTCGTATCCTTTGCCGACCGACTGTGCGGCGCTGGGGCTCATCAGGATGAATGTGGAGAGACGGAGCTCTCTGCCGTATGCGGCGAGGGCCTTGCGGTTGACCAGCCGTGACCGCAGCTTCGTGAGGTCTCCCTCCGGAGCCCGGGGATAGGTCCGGTACAGATATTCACCCACAATCAGATTGAGCACGGAATCGCCGAGAAACTCGAGCCGCTCATTTGAAGGATTGGGGTGAGAGGTTGTTTGCGGGAAGGACCGGTGCAGCAGCGCCTGGATAAACAGGTCCTTTCGCCGGATGCGGTAGTCCAGGGTCTGTTCCAGCCTGCGCAGCGTGCGGCTGTCGAAGGAGGCCGGAAGGTCTTCGACGTCTTCCGGACTGGTTTGACGGGAGTGGGTAAACAGGTCCCGTATCAGCCGTCCGACCTGCAGCATACCGGGGTCAATCCAACATATACTTCTTGAACAGCAGTGTCGCGTTGTGGCCGCCGAATCCGAATGTATTGCTGAGTGCATACCGGACGGTGTGCTGCACCGGCGTATTGGGTGTATAGTTGAGGTCGCAGGCCGGATCCGGGAACTCGTAGTTGATCGTTGGCGGGATGATGTCCTTCTGCACCGCGAGGATTGCTGCAACAGCCTCCACGGCGCCGGCGGCACCGAGGAGGTGGCCCGTCATGGATTTTGTGGAGCTGATCTGCAGCACCCTGGCATGGTCGCCAAACGTGGTCTTGATTGCGCCCGTTTCGCTTGCATCGTTAAGCTGTGTTGAGGTACCGTGGGCATTGATGTAGTCCACCATATCGGGAGTAATGCCGGCGTCGTGGATGGCCCGGCGCATGGAGCGCACGGCGCCTTCTCCCCCCTCCGGGGGGGCGGTAATATGGTGGGCATCGGCGGTGAACCCGATGCCGACGATTTCACAATAGATGCGGGCTCCCCGTTTCCGCGCGAACTCCAGTTCCTCGAGCACCAGCGCACCGCCCCCCTCGCCCATCACAAAACCATCCCGCTGCAGATCGAACGGGCGGCTCGCTTTCTCCGGCGCATCATTCCGTGCGGACAGGGCCCTCATGTTGTCGAACCCGCCCAATCCCATCGGAGTAATTGGGGCTTCCGAACCGCCGCAGACCATGGCGTCCGCATCTCCGTACTGCACGATCCGGAATGCGTCGCCGATCGCATGAGATGCCGTGGCGCACGCTGACACGGTTGCGTAGTTCGGGCCCTTGAACCCATGTTTGATCGAGATATTGCCAGCGGCGATATCCGGGATGAGCATGGGGATGAAAAAGGGGCTGATGCGCCGCGGTCCGCCCTGCATATAGTTGGTGAACTGGGTATCGTACGTAGTCATCCCGCCGATACCGGATCCAAACACTACGCCAATACGATCCGGGTCGGTCTCTTTCGCCGAGAGGCCGGCATCGCGGACAGCCATGTCCGAGGCAATCAGCGCATACTGTGAAAAAGGGTCCATTCGCTGTGCGGCCTTCCGGTCAAGGAAATCGGTCGCCTTGAATCCTTTCAGCTCGCACGCAAAATGGGTGTCAAATGCGGCGGTATCGAAATAGGTGATGGGCGCGGCACCGCTGGCGCCGCGCATCATCGCATTCCAATACTCGTCGACACTGAGCCCTATCGGAGTCAGCACCCCAATTCCTGTAACAACCACTCTGCGCTTAGTGTTCATGGTCATGCTCTGCTGTCATCACGATTCTTCACCTCCCGGCCGCAATGGGGTGGGGTTGTACCAGGAGTTCAGACTGCTTTGCTCTGGATGTACTTAATGGCATCCCCGACGGAGGCAATCTTCTCGGCATCTTCATCGGGAATCTGAAGGTTGAAGGCCTTCTCAAATTCCATGACGAGCTCAACGGTGTCGAGTGAATCGGCGCCGAGATCGTTGGTGAACGATGCTTCAGGTGTGACCTGTCCTTCATCCACGCCAAGCTTGTTGACGATGATTTCTTTCACTTTTGCAGTAATGTCTGCCATGATGCAACCTCCTGTATGTATTGTGGGATTGTAACGATACTCGTGTGAAGGAATTCGGCGACGGGGAGCCTACATCGTCATCCCGCCGTCAATTGCGATAACCTGTCCGGTGATATAGTCCGCCCGGGACGATGCCAGAAACGCGACTACTCCGGCGACTTCTTCCGGTTTGCATCCCCGGCGCAGAGGTATCACGTTGAGAAAAGCAGCACGCTGTTCTTCGCTCAACGCATCCGTCATCTCTGTCAGAACAAAACCCGGGGCAATGGCATTCACGGTAATATTGCGGGAGGAAAGCTCTTTCGCGGCTGATTTGGTCAGGCCGATCAGGCCTGCTTTGGATGCCGCATAGTTTCCCTGTCCCGCATTGCCTATCAGTCCGACCACCGAACTCACATTGATAATCTTCCCCTTGCGCTGACGCATCATGATACGGCTGGCAGCCCTCGTCATGATGAAGGCCCCTTTCAGGTTCACCGTCAGCACCGCGTCCCACTCTTCATCCGACATGCGGATAAGCAGCTTGTCGCGTGTGATACCGGCATTATTCACAAGGACGTCGATGCGCCCCAGCTCGGCGACCACCTCATCGCAGGCCTTTTCTGCGGCCTGGGTGTTTGTGATGTCAACGGCTTTCGATACGACTTTCCGTCCATCGGCGGTAAGAGTGTCGACAAACGTCTGGAAATCCTCGGGGAAGGCTCTGTCGAAAATCGCAACATGAGCGCCTTCCTCGACAAATGCTCTGGCGATTGCGCGCCCGATGCCCCTCCCCCCACCGGTCACTAACGCCACCTGATCACGAAGCTGGTCCATGCTCTCTACTTGCCTGTGTGGTCCAAACGTAAGGGTTAAATTCGACTATTGCCAGAACAGAGTTGTGTTTCGCGGTTCCGGTAATGCTCTTCGAGTGCGGCAAAGCCTTCCTCGCCGATGAGATGCACGATTTCGGCCCGGCAGGCCATGAAAAGCGGGATCTGGAATGCTTTCCTGACGGAACAGCATTGCTGCTCTCCCTGCAGCATGGGGTTGAAACTCACCATCCCCTCAGAAATCTCAATAGGATAGAGGACACAGTACATTGGTTTCCAGGCCCACCGGTCGAGTCCTTCTGCTACCGCAGCGAGCTGTATGGCGCACCTGCCCATTTTGTCCAGAAAAACGCATTTGTCGCCATGCACCTCTGTTCCAACGCTATATCCGGAGGGGTAGTCGGCATCCTCCTGAATCTCCTTCTCAAACCACGCAGACACGTCTCGGGTCTGCGTTTCGTCCATCTGGCGCGCAATCTGGTCTTGATGTGCCAGGATAACTTCCTGTTCCCGGAGGTCGATATTGACACCCCCTTCGCAGCACTGGGAGGCGCAGGAACAGGGGCTCTGGCCGGCCGGGTAGCCGTTGTCGAAGAGCTCGTCACTGAATGTGAGCGCTCCGACCCGCAGGGGTTCACGTTCGCTCATGCAGTGCTCCGTCCGGCAGTGATGTCAGTCCAAGTGTCGAATCCGCCGGTCCGGGCACCCGGTACGATCCGTTTGACGAGTCCCTGGAGCACTTTGCCCGGTCCGATTTCAAAGAACGCATCAGCTCCATCCCGCGCCATGTTGCGGATGGTGTCTTCCCAGCGCACCGGGCTGGTCAGCTGCTGATAGAGCAGTTCCCGGATTTCCGGGCCCCTGGTGACCGGCCCGCCGGTGACATTTGCGTAGACAGGGATGCGCGCATCGTAGATGGTCGTCGCATCGAGAGCCGAGCGGAGTCCATCCCTGGCACTCTGCATGAGCGGTGAATGGAACGCTCCGCTCACCACAAGCTCTTTCACGAGCTTGGCCCCTTTTGTGCGCGCCAGCTCCATTGCTTTGTGAACACCATCGACGGATCCTGAGATCGCGATCTGTCCGGGCGAATTGAAATTTGCCGGCTGCACGATGCCTGCTGTGCTTGCCTCGCGGCAGATCTCCTCTGTCGCCTCGGGTGACAATCCGACGACAGCTGCCATCGTGCCTTTCTGTTGTTCTCCTGCCCGCTGCATAAGCTCGCCGCGGAGGCGGACAAGGCGAAGGCCGTCTTCAAAACTGAGCGCACCTGCCGCGACGAGTGCGGAGTATTCTCCCAGGGAGTGGCCCGCCACCATCGACGGCTTGAAACTGGAACCGGTCAATGCCTGTGCAACGATCGTGCTGTGCAGGAATATCGCCGGCTGAGTATTGTGCGTTTCCCGCAGAAGCTCTTCCGGTCCGTTGAAGAGGACGCCGCTCAGCGGTGTGCCCAGGATGCGATCAGCCGCCTCGATCGTGGCACGTGCCTGCGCGTCGTGTTCGGCAATATCCCGTGCCATCCCGACGTATTGGGATCCCTGACCCGGGAACAAAAAGACTATCGTTGACATGCGCGTGCGGGTAAATTATGCCTGATGTTCAGCGGTCCAGCGGACGAGCACTGATCCCCACGTATACCCTGCGCCGAACGCGGCAAGGACGATCTTCTGATCCTTGCGGAGCATTCCGGATTGCCACCATTCGGACAGACAGAGGGGGATCGTTGCAGCAGTGGTGTTGCCGTATCGGTTGATATTGATCATGACCTTGGACTTGTCGATGCCCATGCGCTTGGCAGTGGCATCGATGATGCGCAGGTTTGCCTGGTGCGGCACCAGCCAGTCGATATCGGTACCTTTCAATCCGTTGCGTTCGACGATCTCCACGGAGACGTCGGCCATCCCCACCACCGCCACCTTGAACACGGCCTTTCCGTCCTGATAGAGATAGTGCAGGCGCTTGTCCACCGTCTCGTGGGTCGGCGGGTTCAGGCTTCCGCCGCCGCGCATGTGCAGGGCGGCTTCACCGGAGCCGTCGCAGCGCAGAATGTGGTCCAGGATTCCCGCTGACGGGTCATCCGTCGGTTCAAGAAGCACGGCACCGGCGGCATCGCCGAAGAGGATACAGTTGTTGCGGTCTGTGTAGTCCGTAATGCTGCTCATTTTGTCGGCACCGACAACCACAACCCGCTTGTACGCTCCCGTCTCAATGAACTGCGCGCCGGTGATGAGGGCGAAGAGGAATCCCGAGCACGCTGCGGAGACATCGAAGCCCCACGCATTCTTTGCCTGCACCTTTTCCTGAACCAGGCAGGCGGTGGAAGGGAAGAACATGTCGGGCGTGACGGTCGCAACGATAATGATCTCTACCTCGTCCGCGCGCATCCCGCGGTTTTTCAGAAGT
>Ga0316603_10001267_pt1 | contig 13319 bp, 9 predicted proteins | sample OWC_soil_day10_n_FD_207649 | JGI IMG/M metagenome (GOLD analysis project Ga0316603, IMG submission 207649) | Wetland soil microbial communities from Old Woman Creek delta, Ohio, United States - OWC_soil_day10_noCT | ecosystem: Environmental > Terrestrial > Soil > Wetlands | place: USA: Ohio...
CCGCGGCAAGCTCGACAAGCTGAAGCCGAAAGAGCAGCAGTAGTCTCTACCGACCTCTGTCGGGTCCGGCCGCTCCTCGTGAGCGGCCGTTCTTCGTTTCGGCCACCTGATGAGTTCGCCCCAACGACCGCGTGGGTTCGTCGGCGGTCACTGACGGTCCGTAGTACATTTGCGATCGTGATCCGCTGGCTCCGACTCATCGCGATGGCGACCGTCATCCTTTCGATGATCGGACTGGGCGTGATCGCGGGGTTGTTCCTGGTCGCGAACAGCGGCTGGATCCCGGTGAAGATCCCGCCGTGGCTCGAGGGCCTGTTCGGTGACCGGCCACATGAGGTCTGGCTGCCTGCGCTGATCGCGGGGTGGCTCGCGAGCGCGGTCCTGCTCGCGACGATGGTGCTGTGGAGCATGTTCTACGTCTGGCGGCGGCGGCAGTACGAGTCGTTGATCAACCGCCTGGAGAAGGAGCTCGCGAAGCTCCGCAACCTGCCGTTCACCGAGCCGGCTCCTCTCGAGGATCTGCCCGAGGTGCCGAACGCCCACGCCGCGCGCGTGATGAGCGAGCTCGACGACGGCGATGGCGTCGACGCCCGTTGATCTCCGCTCGGCCTGGTCGTCCCTGATGACCTGCTGACCCAGCTTTGGTGATCGAGTTGGGGTATGGTCGCGGGCGATGGCTGCAGCGCTGGTGTTGCTGCTCGTCGGCCTCGGGGCGATGGCTGCGGGCGTGTTGATCGGCCGCTACTACGTGCCGGATGACCGCCAGCTGCGGCGCACCGCGCGCCACAGCAAGGCGTACATGCGTGCGCTGTCTCATCTGATCGCGCGCGACCACGATACCGTCGTGAGCGAGCTGCGCGGCGTCGTCGAGGAGAACGTCGAGGATGTCGAACCGTACTTCGCGCTCGGTGCGATGTTCCGCAGCCTGGGGGAGCACGAGCGCGCGATCCGCGTCCATCAGGCCCTCGCGCTGCGCGAGCGCGACAAGCGCAAGCTGCGCCAGCGCGCGATGTACGAGCTCGGCCTCGACTTTCGCGCCGCCGGCATGCCTCGGCGTGCGACCCGCGCCATGGAGGAGGTCTTGCGCCAGGAGTCGGGGCATGAAGGCGCGCTGCGGGCGCTGGCCGCGCTCTACGAGGAGCAGGCGAGGTTCAACGAGGCGGCTCAGCTCTGGCAGCGGCTCGGCAAGCGGCGCAACGAGGACACCACGCTGCGCGAGCATCACCTGCTCGTTGCAGCGGCGCAGGCCGCCCTCGGTCGCGACGATCTCGACTCCGCGAAGACCCTGCTGAAGGGCGCCGGGAAGCATGACGAGACCGCCCATTTCTTCACCGCGGCAGCCGAGCTCGCGGCCGTGCGCGGCAACCACCGCGGCGCCAGGGAACGCCTGAAGCAGGCACTCGTCGCCGATCCGGGCCTCGCGCCTCACTTGCTGCCCGGGCTGATCGCGGCGGAGGAGGGCATCCTGGCCGACGAGAAGCCCGGCCCACGGGACAGCCGCCCCACGCTCGACGAGCTCGACGACTCCACCTCCAACGACGTGCCCCCTGACAACCAGGCCAAGCTGCTCGCCGGCTCCGAGCCCAACGCGCTGGCGACGACCTCGGGGTCGGTGATCGGGCCCGAGCCGGATCGATCGATTTCGGTCCGCAGCGAAGCCAAGCTCGTGGGCGTCCCGCTCGTACCGTCGACCAGGCCGAACGATCGGATCACCACCCGCGTGCTCGCGCTGCTGGCCGAGATCGAGGCCGAGACCGGACCCCGGCTCGAGCTCGCGCTGATCAGAGCGCAGCTCGTACCCGCGGACGAGGGCGCCCGGCTCGAGGCCGCCAGCGATCTGGTCACCCGGTTCCCCAAAGCGCTCGCGGCAAGGGTCGCGACGGCGCGCCTCGCGCTCGCCGGTGGCGATGCCGCCACGATCCGCACGGCCCTCGACGCGCTCGTCGCCGAGCAAGGCCTGCTCGCTTGGGCGCTCCGCGGGCGCTGGCAGTGCGCGAGCTGTGGCAATCGTCCCGGTTCGTTCAGCTGGCGCTGCGGTCAGTGTCGGCGCTGGAGCTCGCTGAGGATGGAAACCGGCGTCGAGCCACCTCCGACGCCGTCGCGTGAACGCCGCGCCGCGCCGCGCTCGCGACCCGAGGGCTTGCTCGGTGCCGCGCCCGACGAATCGCTCCCCGCTGCGACGCTCGACCCCGGGCTCTCGGATGACGAGCTGGCGACCGCCGGCACGCGGCGCTCGCTGCTGGGCCGCGTCGGCGGCTGGGTCTCGGGCGCGTGGCGCCGCGATCGTCCCCAGTGAAGGCGCGAGCCCTCATGTCGATCGAGACTCTGGTATACCCGCCGCGATGACGCCGCCCGATCCGCCAGGCGAGCCGTCGGGTGGCATCCCGAAGGCAACGGATCCGACTGGACTTGTTCAGTCGACCGGGCCGACCAGCGGCCGCACCAAGTCTCAGACGCTGTTTGGCAATGACGGCCCGCTGTGGCGGTTTTTCAAGCGCTGGGGCTTCCCGCTGTTCATCGTCGGCATGTTGTACGTCGGGCGCGAGATCCTGTTGCCGTTCGTGTTCGCGGGCCTCATCGCGTACATCCTCGCGCCGGTCGTGCGCTGGATGTCGGAGCGCCCCAACGGCACGCGCCGGATGCCGCGCGGCCTCGCCATCATCATCTGTTACCTGATCTTCATCTCGCTCGTCGTCGGGTTTCTGTTCCTGCTCGTGCCGAGGCTGTCGCGTGATGTCGCGCGACTCGGCAAGGAAGCGCCGGGGCTCTACAAGACGGTGAACGACGAGTGGACTCCGCAGATCGCGCGCTGGCTCGAGACCCGGTTCCCATCGCTCGTCGGCGTCAAGGCCGCGCCAGAGGAGCCGGCGACGGTGCCCGATGTCCCCCTCCCGCCCGGCACCGCGTTCACGATGACCCCGCTACCGGATGGCCGGTTCGCGCTCCAGCTCGCGCCGAACGGCATCGATATCAAGCCGCTTCCCGAGGGCGCGTTCCACATCCAGGCGAACGAGCTCCCGACCGAGCCGCAGAACCTCGAGGACAAGCTGCGCACCTACGTGCAGAAGGGGATGATCGGGCTGCAGTCGAGGCTCAACGACCTGGTGCTCCTGGGCCAATCGCTGCTGACCGCGTTCATCCGCGGCATCTTCATGTTCTTCTTCACGCTGATGATCGGGGCGTTCATCCTGATCGATCTCGAGAAGGTGCATGGCTTCCTGCGGAGCCTGTTTCCGCAGAACGTCCGCGACGACTACGACGTGATCAAGGCGGGCATCGATCGCGGGCTGTCGGGCGTGATCCGCGGCCAGCTCGTGATCTGCCTCATCAACGGCGTGCTGACCTACATCGGGCTGCTGGTGTTCGGCGTCAAGTACGGGCTGATCCTCGCGATCGTCGCCGGCCTGATGAGCCTCATCCCGATCTTCGGATCGATCCTGTCGTCGGTGCCGATCGTGCTGGTCGCGCTGGTCTCCGGCGACAGTGGCATCGATGCGTTTCGCGGGGTCGCGATGACGCTGTGGATCATCGGTATCCACTTCATCGAAGCGAACCTGCTCAACCCGAAGATCATCGGCACCGCCGCCAAGATCCACCCCGTGCTGGTGATCTTCTCGCTGTTCCTCGGTGAGCACAGCTACGGCCTGGTCGGGGCGTTGCTCGCCGTGCCGATCCTGTCGGCGATCCAGGTCGTCTTCATGTTCCTGTACAAGAAAACCTGGAAGGACCCGGCACTGCGAGGCCAGACCGGCCCGGTCAAGGCACTCCCCACCACCTCGGGGCCCGTCGCGCCGCCAGGCCGATCCTGAGCCAATCCCGCAGGCCGCGTGATCTGGGGCATGGTGGACGCCATGCCCCCCGAACCGTGGTTGAAGCGCCGGCCTGCGGGTGGTACCCCGTACGGGATGCGGTTGCGGACAGTGCTACTGGTCTGCCTCACCACGGCCGGTGAGCTGGCGCAGGCACAACCGGGCGCCACGCCCGCGAAGCCAGCTCCGACAGGCAAGCCGACTCCGGCCAGCGCGCCGCAAGATCCGTACGCCACGCCAGCCCCGTCGACCCCAGCTGGTCCCGTCGGGCCAGCTGCTCCGCAACTCCCGCCGGGACCGCCGCCGCCCTTGCCGGTGCGATCGAGCGATGACCCGGTGCTCGCCGAGCAGGTCGCGCGCTCGCTCGTGCAGCGCGCCCAGGAGCTGTTCGACGCCCGCGTGTTCGTCGATGCGAAGCAGCTCGCGGTCGAGGCGCTCGTCAAGAGCCCGAAGGGAGCCGCGGCCGACCAGGCCCGCTTCCTCATCAAGTCGATCAACCAGCAGCTCGGGATCACCGAGGAGGTCGAGCCCCGGGTCGATCTGACGCCAATCGAGGATCCGACCAAGGTCAAGGCGCCGGTCGTGCCGGTTGCGCCCGAGGGCGTCCCCGAGCGAACGAGCCGCATCACTGCAGGCGTGCACAGCGGGCTCTACCTCGGGTTGCTCGGCGCGACGGTCGGCTCGTTTCTCACCCCCGATGATGCCGCCGGCGGCGCGATCCCGGTCGGCATCGGCGCCGGCGTCGCCGCCGGGGTCTACCTCCCGAAGCTGCTCGATCGGCTGAAGTGGAATGAGGCGCAGACGCGCACCGCCGGGGCGGGCACGGTGTGGGGCGGGGTGCTCGGTGGGCTGTTCGCCGATCTCGGCAAGAAGGAAGGCACCACGTCGCGCGAGGTCCTGGTCGTCTCCAGCATCGGTGCGACGGCCGGTGGCCTCGGCGGCGCGATGCTCGCGCGCGAGAACCGCTATACGCCGGGGGACATCGCACTCACCGATACGCTCGCAGGCATCGGTGCGGTCGGCGGTCTCACGCTGGGCATGCTGATGCAGCCAGCCGAGTCCGAGGCGTACTCGCTCAACGCGGCGGTCGGCGCCACCGGCGGCGTGATCGCCGGCCTCGTCGCGGCACCGCAGACCAACACCACGCCACGCCGGATGCTCCGCGTCGCAGGCACCTCCGCGCTCGGTGGCGCCGTGCCCTTCCTGCTCTACGCCGGCATCCACGACCCCAGCAAGACCCGCGACGAGCGCATCGTCGGTGCGCTGTCCTCGGCGGGCCTCGTGGTCGGCGCGTGGGTCGGGTTCCGGCTCACCCGCAACGTCGATCGTGGCCGCGACGTGCTGCCTGGCGCTCGCTCGTCACATCCCGAGGATGCGCCGCCTGCGCTGCTTGGCCGCAACTCCGATGGCCGGTGGTCGCTCGGCTCGGTGTCGTTGTCGCCGCTGTCGAGACGGCTCGCGCCTCAGCGCGGCATGGCGCTTTCGCTCATCGGCGGGCGCTGGTAACGGCGTCCTACGGACGGCGAACCCGGAACACGAGCGCGCCACCGAGCCGCACGTCCTCGTAGTCGGCAAACCCGATCCGCTGCAGCCATGCGCGGAGCTCGCTCGGCTCGAAGCGGCGAATTCCCGCAGCGCGCGCGGCGAGCCGCCCGAGCAGCGAAGGCGCCTCGGCGAACGTCGAGCCAACGTAGAGCCCACCGGGACGCAGGACGCGCCGGATCTCGCGAAACACGAGCTCGGGGTCATCGTAGGCGTGGAGCGCACCGGCGTTGTTGACGCCCCCGAACGCGCCATCGACGAACGGCAGGGCGTGGGCATCGGCGCGGACGAGCACGACGTTGGTGTAGCCGCCGGTGCGCTGAGCGGCGACCTCGAGCATCGCGCGCGAGATGTCGAGCCCGACGATCAACGCACCGGGCGCTGCCGCGGCGAGCGCGCGAGCAAACGCACCTGGCCCGCACGACAAGTCGAGCCACGGACCGGGTCGATCGTCGAGCGAGAGGCCGTGCTTGTGGATGAACAGCTCGCCCGCCAACCCACCGACCGCGGCGCCCGCTCCCTTGCCCGCGAGCAGGCGCACGAACGTTGGACGCCAGAACCGATCGTAGACCCGCGCGACAAGATCGCTCTCCATCAGGCGCTGCTCGGTGTTCGCGGCCGTCGGCTCACCGACGCCGACATCGATCAGATCGAGGATCTGGGGGTTCGCGTTCGCGGGCTCGAGCCCGCAGCTCGCGCACCGCGGATGTCGCAGGTTCCGGAACGGAGCTTCGGCGCGGCACCGCGGACAGCACAGGATCGGCAAGACGGCTGGATCCACATGGCTGTTGTACTGAAACCGCTGCGCGGAATGTTGAACGCCGACCAAGTTCTGCGCTACCACGCCACCTCAGAGGCAACATGACGCACGCCAGGAACGGGTACAGACCCAGCGGGGGCACGGGCAGGGTCATGGCAGTGTGGGGCCTCGCGCTGGGACTCGCCGGAGGCACGGCCTCGGCCCAGCCGGCCGCCAGGAAGCCGGCCGCCACGAGGCCGGCTGTCCCGAAGACCGTGGCGAAGCAGCCGGGTGACCTCGCGGCGGACATCGCCGCGCTGGCTGGCACCGACGTCGAGCTCGCGGCCCATGCGGCCGACGCGCTCGGTAGCTACGAGCTCCCGGCGGCCCACGACGCGCTGCTCGATGCACTGGCACTCGGGCTCGCACCTCCGGTCGCGATCTCCGCGATGACGGCGCTGGCGCAGCACCCGGCGCCGGCGGATGTGGTCGCGTTGAGGCGCTATGCCGGACATCACAGCCCGTCGGTGCGTGGGACGGCCCTGACGGCGCTCGCGGGATATCCCGATCCGAGCGCGCGAGCGGCGATCGTTGCGGGCCTGCATGACGCCACGGGATCCGTGCGCAACGCCGCTGCCGCCGCCGCCGGGCGGGGTCGCGTTCGCGACGCGGTCGATCCGATGCTGCTCCTGCTCGCGAAAGGGGAGGAGTCGTCGGCGAAGGCGCTCGCTCAGCTCGCGGATCCAGATCTCGCTCGCAAGATCGCCGATCAGTACGGCAAGGTCCCCGACGCGTCGCTCGCGCTGTGTCTGGGCCTCGTGCTGAAGCGCGGCGACTTCGGGCCCGATCCGGCGCGCGTCGAGGTGGTGCGTGCGATCGCGAAGATCCAGGATCGGGCAGCGGTCAACCAGCTCACCGACTACGTCGACACGACCCCGAAGAACCCTCCGCGGCCCTCGCGTCAGGAGGCCGAGATGGTCATCGACGCCCGACGTGGAGGCAAGTGATGCGTCGGCGTGCGTCGCTGTGCTCGCTGGGCATCGCGCTCCAGCTCGTCGTGGTCGCGTGCGGCGGCAAGGCCGTGTTCCGGCTGTCGTCCGACGAGAACAACAGCTACGAGCTCGGCCAGTCGCTCCAGCGCCGGCAGCTGCCGGATGCGCCCACGCCGGTGAACGAGTCCCATACCCCGCGCTTGTTCGCGCTCACCGCCGGAGGGCCGAAACCGCAGACGATGAAGACCATCGTCGCCTACGACCTCGCGAGCGGCAACGTGCTGTGGAAGGCCGACGCCGACGTCCAGTCACGGATCACCGTCGGCGGCAACTTCATCATCGCGCTCGAGGGCAGGCAGCTCGTCGCCCGCGATCAGACGCGCGGTGCACCGCGCTGGCGGATTGGCGTCCCGGGCACGTTCGTCGGCGCCGCGGCCGACCGCGACCGTGCCTACATCGTCTACCGTGATGGCTCCACGTGGTGGCTCGTCGCCTATGACGGCGACTCCGGCCACCAGCTCTGGAAGTCCGATGCGTCCGGAGCGCTCGGCGCGCCGAGTGCGCACGGTGGCGTCGTGTACGTCCCGTTCCTCAAACAGTGGCTCTCGATCGTCGACGGCAAGACGGGGGCTCAGCTGACCCGGATCCGCAATCTCGACCAGGAGATCTCGACGCTCCGGGTGACCAGCAGGGCAGCGTACTTCGGCTCCAAGCAAGGCATGTTCGAGCTCGACGCGCGCAGCGCCTCGGGCGCGCGCGATCAGGCGACGTACGGTCAGGTCAAGATCCCGGCACAGCTCGAAGGCACGACGTACGGTCGCGAGGCCTACGATCCGGTGCAGCTCGGCTATACGGCCGCGGATCGCAAGCGCGTGCTGTGGACGTCGACGCCCGTCGAGACGGGGCCGATGAAGCTCGGCGGCGATGGCTACGTGATCCACTACTTCCGGTTCATCCTCGGGTTCGGCCTCGATGGTGGGCTGCGCTGGGCGTACAGCCAGCCGCGCGTCGAGCTCGTCGCGTCCGACCACACCGGGCATGTCATCGTCGGGCTCTCGACCGCGGGCGACATCGTCGCGCTCGAGCCGCAGACCGGAGCGGTGCGCCTGCGCAGGAGTCTTCGGACCACGGCGCCCGTGCTCGGGGGGACATTCGATGCAGACGGCTGGTCGCCATCGAGCCAGAGCGAGCCGATCGAGACCGTGTCGGCGCTGGTCTCGATCGCGCGCGATCGAGACGCCCGGTTCGATCGGGTCAAGGAGCTGGCCGTCAACGCGCTCGCAAGGCTGCCCGGGCCGGAGGTCACGAGCCAGCTGCTCGCCGTGCTTGCCGACGACCGCGCACCCCAGCGGCTCAAGGACACGGTCGTCGACTTGCTTGTCGCCCGCCGCGATCCCGGCAGCCTCCCCGTCCTGACCTCCCAGCTCGCCATCCAGACCGACTACCTCGCCCAGACCGAGCCTGATGCGCTCGGGCCGGTCGCGAAGGCGATCTCCGGCCTCGGCGGGCTGCCTCTCGAGCCCAAGGCCGTTGCCGCCGCGCTCGTGGCGCTGCAGCGCCACCTCGATGCACCCTCCACAGCCACGCCCGATCTCGTGCAGGTCATCGCAGCCATGGCGGCGATCGGCGGGGGCGCCGAGCGGCTGGCGCTCGGCTCGCACCTGCTGCTCTATCACGCCGACGACGATCTCGGAGCTGATGTCTCGTGGCAGAAGGCCATCGTGATCGCCCTCGAGCGCAAGGGGGGGCCCGCGGAGCGCGAGTTGCTCCGCCAGGTCGCCGCGGATCCACGTACCCGGCCCAGCCTCGCGACGACGATCCGAGACGTGCTCGGACCGGACTGATTCACGCTATGCTGGCAGCTTGATACCGATTCGCCGGTTCAAGGTCGTCATCTGTCGAGGACCGGAGTGTGGAGATCATCGCGGCTCGGCGGCGCTCCATGAGGTGTTCCGGGCAGCGATCGAAGCCAACGGCGCGCGTCCACAAACGGAGCTCGTGTGGCAGAGCTGCTTCGGGCGGTGCACCCAGGGCCCCAACGTGCTCGTGAGGGAGATCCTCACCCAGCCAGCTGCAGCCACGATCGGGAGCGGGTTTGCGACCGCCCCGGGCCCGCGCGGCACGACAGCTCTGTATAATCGCGTGGACTCAACAAGAGCCCAGCGAATCGTCGCCGAGCACGTGGTCAATGGCCGGATCGTGCGCGAGTACGTGGAGCGGCCTGGAATTCATCCTGCGGACCCCCTAGGATCACCGGCGAAAGACAGCGATCAATGATGCGTACACCACTCCAATATGTTTCCGGTTCTCGGGCGGCGCTTGCGGTCCTCGCCAGCGTTGCGCTGTCAGTTGGCGGCTGCAAGGGCGAGACCGTCATCAAGCTGGATCCCCAGACCCAGACCGCGCTCGACGCCTGCAATGAGGCGAAGAAGGAGAAGGACAAGCTCATCGCTTCGCTGCAAGAAGAGAACACGCGCCTGCAGACCAGGCCGACCGGTGCCGAGATCGTGGTCACGATCGAAGGCAACTCACTGACGGTCAAGCCTGGCAAGCCGGGTGAGGTCCGTCCCATCGACGACAAGGCTGCCGCGGAAGCGTCGAAGGAGTTCATCGACGTCGTTCGCAAGTCGAGGGGCGCGATCCAGAAGTGCTACGAGCAGGCCCTCAAGAAGACGACTGGCCTGCAGACCAAGACCGTCACGCTCACCGTGTCGGCGAGCTTCGTGCAGTCGGGCGCGTACAAGACCGCGTCATTCGCGCCATCGCTCGGCGACACGTTCGACACGTGCATCCGCGCCGTCGCCAGCAAGTGGATCTTGCCGCAGAACTCGCCGGCGATGACGTTCCAGACGCAGGTGTCGCTGACGCCGTCGTGACCAAGCCCGGTAGCGGGCTTCGCGAGCTCGAGAAGCGACTCGTCGACGACCCGGACAACCTCGGGCTGCGGGTCAAGCTCGCGAGCGCGATGCGCGACGCCGGCCGTCAAGCCGAGGCAGTCGAGCTCTACCGGTCGGTGGCGATCGCCTATCGCGATCAGGGTCGTGCGCAGCAGGCGATCGCGGTGTGTCGCAGCATCCTCGAGCTCGCACCCGACGACCTCCGCTGTCACGCCTTGATCGGATCGCTGGGCGCTGGTCACCACGGCGATCCGGCCGCGCTCGCCGCGCCCGTCCGCCGCTCGTCGTCGTCGTTCGACGAGACCCCGCTGCCGCATCCGCTGCCCTACCATGAGGCAGATCCGACGACCCTTTCGCACGAGAAGATCTCCGACCCCGCGCTGCCGATGGCCGAGGGCCTGGCGAGTCGTCTTGGCGAGTCCCTCGATCTGTCCGCCGAGCTCGAGACGCGCCAGCGGCCGCGCATCGACAGCTCCGAGCTCGACAAGATCTCCGGGCCACCTCCGACCGCGCCGGTCGAGCGCATCGAGTTCGACGAGTCCCTGTCTTCGGCATCGCGCGACACCTCCCCGAGCCTTGGCATGCCATCGTTTGACCAGGACCCCGAGGACGAGCTGACGACTCCTCGCGAGCTGCCCGAGCCACCGGAGCTGCCCGCGACGCGGCATCCGATTCCCAGCATCCCGGGTGGCAGCAGCACGGGGGCGCTGCTCTCGAGCGCGTTCTTCTCGCCGCTCCCTCCCGCGCGCCGCGGTGCGGTGCTCGGACGGTTCCACCGCCGTCATGTGCCCGCGGGTTCGACCGTGATCCGTCAGGGCGAGACCGATCACGCGCTCGTCATCGTCGGGCGCGGGCGGCTCGAGGTGCACGTCGAGCGTGAGGATGGCCAGACCGTGCTCGTCACCGGGATCGGGATCGGCGAGTACATCGGCGAGGTCGGGTTGCTCGGGCGGATCCCGTCGCCGGCCCACGTCGTCGCCACGCTCGACTGCGAGCTCCTGGAGCTGCCGGCCCGCGAGTTCTACTCGATCGTCGGGGCGTTTCCGTCGCTGTGGGCCGAGCTCAAGGAGGTCGCCGAGCGCCGCACGCGCGAGCTGCACGCCAAGATCACGCGCTGATCCGGGCGGCCCTGATCGGGCTTCCCGAGCCGTCAGCCTCGCTTGGCCTTCAAGATGCGCTCGAGTGCTATGCCCGCGGCACGCGCGGCGAAGGCGAGCTGGTCGTCGAACGTGTGGCGAAGGCGCTGTTCACCGAACAGCACGCCGACCACACGCTCGCGCACCGCGATCGGGACCAGCAGGATCTCGGGTGGGCAGCTCCCGAGCACGCTCGCGAGGAAGTTGCGGCTCGCATCGTCGTGCATCGGCCCGCGATAGGGCAGGCGGGTACCGACCACGTCCTGCAAGGTCGACGGGCGGTCGAGCCGGAGCGTCGTCACCGACGGCACCTCGGGCTGGGGCTTGATCGAGAACAGGGCCAGATCGCCGCCCCTGATCGAGAAGAACCCCGAGACTCTGTGCGACTCCGCGAGGTGCGCGCTCATGAGCGTGATCACCGCATCTCGGGTCTCGGTCCGCTCGAGCGCGTGGATGAGCTCGAGCGATCGCGAGGTCGCTTCTTCGAGCGCGCGCACGAGGATCGCCCCGGAGCCGTCGAGGCCAGACCCGGTGGGCGGCGTCTCCGGAGGCGTCGGAGGTGCGACCACGAGTGGGGCCGAGTCGACGTTCGACATCGGGATCCTCGCGGAGTCGGGGTCCAGGCTGCCGGGGATCGCACCGAGGAGCTCCGGCGGGATCGTGGTGCCCGGCGGGCCCCATCCTTCGTCGAGTGAGTCGTAGTCGATCGAGCGGGTAGCCGACGTGTCCTGGGTCCGAACGTGCTCGAGGTGGGCGGGCAGGCTCTCGGGCCTGCGCTCGGGGATCGCGTCATCGAGCTCGTATGTGCTCATCACCGCGGTGAACGAGTTGCCATCCTCATCGTGGGAGGTCGGTTCGGCGGTCGATCCGTGCGCGCCCGAGGAGCTCGTGACGGCCGGAGGAGGCGCCGGGGGCGAGATCGTGCGGTCCTCGGCGGAGGGCGGTGCGGCGAGCGTCTCGTCGGTGAAGTCGTCGACACGGGGCGGGGCAGGATGGGCGTCCAGCCGCGTTTCATCGGGGCCCTGGCTGGCCGCGGTGGGGGCATCGTCAACAACCTCGGTCGGAATGCCACCGGCCTCGGTGTCGCGCTGCGCCCGCGTCAGCGCCGGCAGCGCACCGATGCCGATCTGGGTCCGCTTCTCGGTGCGGTGGTAGCGCGGCTTGTCGAGCTCCACGACGTCGTGGGCGTCAGGATCCTGCGGGCCGGGCCGTGCCGTCGCGACGGCCACGGTCGCGCGGTCATCGATGGGGCGTCTCCGATCGAGCAACACGGGCGCGGACTCGGCTCCGGACTCGTGATGGTAGTGCTCGTGGATGACGACGCTGATGCTCGTGTCATCCGACACCTCGATGGTCGTGGCCGGCGCTCCCGCCTCGTCGCGATGCGCGACGATGTCGAGCTCGCCCGTCACATCGGCCCCGGTGATCGGCCTTGCAGGCGCTTCGTCCGCGATGATGATGCGCGGCTCGTCGAGATCGATGCGATGAACCGGGCCCGTCGAGATGTCGACCTCGCCGGCGCGCGCGGCGAGCTCGGGTGGATCGGTCTTGACCCGCCGACGAGCGGGGACTCGGCGAAGCCCGGCTGGGGCCTCGTCGTTCGGGGCGACCTCGACGGTGATCACCGGGCCGCTCTCGTCGTCGAGCTCGGGCATCGGAGGTCGGATCGAAGGCGCGCGCCGGATCGGGGCCCGGATCTCGCCGGAGACACTGCGGGCACGCGGGAGATCCGGTGCCTCCTCGGTCGTGCGCTCCGGCGCGTGCTCGGGCTCGCTCTCCGGCGCGCTCGCGGCGCTGGGCGGCGCTGCCGCATCGCCAGCCGCCATCGGGGTGAGCTCGATCTCGCCGCTGGTGGGTCGCGAGGCGAGCTGACCGTGCGGACCCGTGGTCGGTGCGATCGCCTTGTGGCGCATCGCTGCGACCTGGCCGGTGAGCCCCTTCACGCGCGGGATCGGCGTGGTGGGCAGGGAGCTCGACGACGCCGGTGCCGGGTCGAGCGCGGGCGGTGGATCGAACCCGCCGGATGGCTGCAACAGCCGCTGGCCCAGGATGGTGACGTGGCCGTAATAGTGCGCAAGGCACCACGCGATCTGCATCTGCGTGGCGACCGCGCGGACCACGTACGTACCCGTGAAGAACGCGATCTCGTCGACCGCGTGGCTGTCCGACGGATCGCTCATCGCGACGGTCAGGTTGTTGTCGGC
>Ga0316603_10001268_pt1 | contig 13316 bp, 7 predicted proteins | sample OWC_soil_day10_n_FD_207649 | JGI IMG/M metagenome (GOLD analysis project Ga0316603, IMG submission 207649) | Wetland soil microbial communities from Old Woman Creek delta, Ohio, United States - OWC_soil_day10_noCT | ecosystem: Environmental > Terrestrial > Soil > Wetlands | place: USA: Ohio...
GGTCGCGAGCGCGAGCGCGTCGTCGAGGCGGCGCTCCCCGATCGCCGCGTCGGCGCCGTCGAGGAGCTGCATGCCTTCGTTGTACTTGTTGCCGCACTCGCGGTGCAGCTCGACGGCTTCCTCGGCGTAGGCGCGGGCGCGAGCGTACTGCGCGCGATCGAGCGCGACGCGTGCGAGGTTGCCGAGCGTGATGCCGCTCTCGCGCACGGCGCCGCGTTCGCGATGACATGCGAGCGCCTCGTCGAGGAGCTGCTGCGCTTCGTCGTGACGGTTGCTGCGTTGCGCGAGCTCGCCGAGCAGCGACAGCGCTTGGCCTTCACCGTCGCGCCGCTTGTGCTTGCGAAAGATCGCGAGCGACTGGCTCGCGGCCTCGCGTGACTCCTCGAGGCGGCCCATGCCGTTCAGCACGGCGCCGAGGTTGTAGTAGCTGGAGCCGAGGCCGAGCGAGCCCTCGGGCTTCATCGAGATGCCCTCGCGGATCATGGCGACCGCGCCCTCGAAGTCCTGGCGCGACCACAGCACACCGGCGAGCTCGGAGAGCACGATGCTCTCGTTGGCGCGATCGTTCTGCTCGCGATAGAGCGCGAGCGCGCGGCGATAGAAGCCCTCCGCGGTGTCGTATTCGCTGCGCACGAGGTCGACGTTGCCGCGCTGGCGGAGCGCCCACGCTTGCTCCTCCTTGCGGCCGTGCGCGAGGAAGTACGCGAGCACGCGATCCATGATGGTCGCCGCGTGCACCGGATCGCCGCGCCGCATGCGGGTCGTGCCGATGAGGCCGAGCGCGCGGATCTCCGAGCGCGTCGCGCCCGACCACCGTGCCTCGCCGACGGCCTTCCACAACCAAGCCTCCGCCTCGTAGCCTTCGACGAGCGCGTCCGAGATCTCGCCGAGCGTGTAATAGATGTCGACGAGGTCGCTGTCGCCGGGCTGCAGGAGCTGGTGTTCGCACTCGCCGACGAGCTCGGCCAGGATCGCGCGCTTCTCGCGCGCCTTCATCCGGCCGGCGAGGTACTCGCGGCCTTCCCAGAGCCACGTCGGATCCGGCGACGCCGCGACGAGCTTCGCGTACGCCTCGTCGCGATCGCCGCTCGGCGGATCCTCGTAGCAGTCGCCGCGTGTGCGCATGTAGAGCTTCGTCAGCGCCTCGCGATCGGTGAGCGGCGCCTTGCCGCGACGCTGCGGTTGCACGTTCGCACCGAACGCCGCGAGCTGTTCGCGCTCGCGTTTGCCGAGCGCGTTGAAGCGCACGTCGAGCTGCACGCGACTCGCGATCGGCTGGAGCGCCTTCGACATCGTCAGCGTGCCACCGCGGAGGTCGAGCGACGCGAGCTGGGCGGCGATCGGATGGCGCGCGAGCTCCGTCGCCAAAACGGCGGTATTCGCCGTGCCGCACAACCCGAGGTGACGCAGCCGCGGCAACTTCGCCCGCGACAGCATCCGCATCACCCCGCTCGCATCCGCGGTCCACACGACGAGCGACTCGAGCCGCGGCCACTCGCGGACCGCGAACAGTCCCTCGAAGTGCGGCCCGCGCAGCTCGATGGAGCGGAGCTGCGCGGGAGATGAATCCCAGGCGAGCTCGATCGACGGCGACTGCACGACGAGCAGGTCGAGCTGCTTCGCGCGTTCGGGGATGCGCACCGGCGCCGCGAGGTGCATGCCACGCAGATCGACGTCGTTGACGTAGAGGCGGCGCAGTGCCGGCGGCCACGGCTCGTCGATCAGCGCCTGGCAGCTCGGCCACTCGTCTTCATCGTGGGGACCGATGCGCAGCTCCGCGAGCGTCGACGCGACCGCCTCGGTGTCGAGCAACGCGCGCAGCGTCGCCGGACTGCCGTCGTCCAGGATGCGCGCGGCGTGGAGGAAGCCGTACCGCCAGCGCACCGCGAGCTCGTCGCGACGCTCGAGCAGGGGACCGAGCCACGCGTCGCGGTTGTGCTCGACGAGCTCGGCCTCGCGCCGCCGCAGATCCGCAGCGATCGCCGGTGCCGCGGTCTCGAGCGCGTGCTGGATCGAGATCAGGTCCCCGCGCGGGTCGCCGCGCAGCTGGAGCGCATCGGAGTAGATGAGGTACGGCGCCGGGTCATCGGGCGCGGCGGCGATCTCGGCGAGGAAGCCGGCGTCGCTCACGTCGGCAGCGTGATCGATGCGGCTTCGCGATCCATCCACGCTCTCATCCACGGCGTGGAGCGATAGCGGTCCCACGAGTCTGCCGCGACGGTAACGACCGGGCCGCGGAGATCTTCGCGCGCGGCGACGCGCAGCGCGGCGACGACGTTGACGCCCGTCGAGGCACCGATGCACAGGCCCTCTTCTTTGACGAGCCGCTCGACCATCGCGAACGCCTCGGCATCGCTGACCTTCTCGGCGAAGTCGAGCACGTCGCGGTGCAGGTTGCCGGGGACGGTACCGGAGCCGATACCCTCGACGGCGTACGGGCCATCCGGTCCGAGCACGCCGGTGTTGACCCAGTCGGCGATCGACGAGCCGACCGGATCGGCGAGCACGATCTTGATGTTCGCGTCGTGCTCCTTCATGCGCCGGCCCGAGCCGGTGATCGTGCCGCCGGTCCCCGACGCGGAGACGAACGCGCCGAGCGTCGGGAAGCCCGCGGCTTGGATCTGCGCGAGGATCTCCTGACCGGTGCCCGAGTAGCGGGCGGTGCCATAGTGCGCGCCCAGGTTCGCCGGGTTGTGGAACTGGTTCGTCAAGAACCAGCCGTTCTCCTCGGCGAGTCGCGCGGCGACGTTGCGGAAGTTGTGCGGCGCCGTGAGCGGGCCCCCCTTCGTGAGGATGACCTCGGCGCCGAGCTGGCGCAGCGCGATGCGCTTGTCGACGGCCATCTTCTCGGGGAGCACGCAGATCAGGCGGTACCCGCGCGACGAGGCGAGCAGCGCGAGGCCGATGCCGGTGTTGCCGGCGGTCCCTTCGATCATCGTCGCGCCGGGCTTCAGGAGGCCGCGTGCCTCGGCGTCGACGACGATCGCGCGAGCCGTGCGGTCCTTCACGCTGCCGCCGGGGTTCAGGTGCTCGCACTTGATGAACACGCGGTTCGGGAGTCCCGCGCAGACGTGCTTGAGCTCGATCAGCGGTGTATTGCCGATCGCATCGACCAGGTCCATGACGCGACCATACCGCGTGATAACGTCGCGTGCTGTGATCGGCGAGACCGTCGGGGGATATCGGATCGTGTCGCGCCTCGGGCAGGGCAGCACGGGCGAGGTGTTTGCGGCGCAACACGCGAGTGTCGGCACGAAGGCGGCGATCAAGATCATCGCGCCCACGCTCGCCGCAGATCCGGCACGCCTGCAGCGCTACCTGAAGGAGGCGCAGCAAGCGAGCCGCATCAACAGCCAGGGCACCGTGAAGATCAGCGAGGTCGGAATGCCGGCGGGCTACGGCCACGGCTTCCTCGTCATGGAGCTGCTGCAGGGCGAGACGCTCGCCCAGCGCATCGCGAGCTCGAAGCGGCTCTCGATCACGCAGATCTCCGAGATCGGGCGCCAGCTCGCGACGGTGATCGCGGCGATGCACGACGACAACCTCGTGCACCGCGATCTGCGGCCCGACAAGATCGTGTTCATTCGCGAGTCGGGGCTCGTGCAGGAGCGCATCAAGATCCTCGTCGGCGATGCGCTGCTGTTGGGCCCGACGCACGACAAGGGCGCCCCCTACGCGGCCCCGGAGGTGTGGCGCGATCCGGCACGCAGCGACTGGCGGGTCGACATCTACGCGCTCGGTTGCATGTTGTTCGAGATGGCGACGGGGCAGAAGCCGTTCTCGGGGAGCGCGGCGGAGCTCGGTGCGAAGCACTGCGAGTATCAGATCCCGCAGGCGCGATCGCTGATGCCGGACGTCCCGCCGGCGCTCGATGCGTTGATCGCGCGCCTCATGGGCAAGCAGATCGAGCAGCGACCGAAGTCGATGCGCGAGATCGCGCGCGAGCTCGACACGTTCGGCGGCGGTGTTCGACCGCTCGCGCCGACGCGGAACGACACGCCGGCGCTCGTGATCGGCGAGATGACCGCGGCGACGCTGCAGGGCAGCGAACGTCCGCAGGGCGGCGAGCTGCCCCCACCGGCAGCAGCACCCGCGCTACCCACGGCGGCGCCCAAGGCAAAGTCGCGCCTGCCGTTATTCATCGGGATCGGGCTCGTCGTCGTCGGTGCCATCGTCGTCCTGATCGCGACGCTGTGAACGGCGGTTGACGGCACCGGCGTTGCAGCACATGTGATGGGTGATGAAGAGGCTCGTGTTGGTGTCGTGTTTGACGGCGTGCCTGCCGGAGCAGCTCGATCGCTGCGACCGCGCAGAGGCCGGCGACGTCACGGAGTGTCGCGTTCCTGACTGGCTCGACCGCTCGTTCGAGCTGCGCGTACCTACATCGTGGGATGCCAGCGCGAGTTTGCCGGTCGTGCTCGTCCTGCACGGCGGTGGCGGCAATCGCGCTATCGCCGACAAGACGACGTGCCCCGACGGCGATACGTCGCGCGCCGCTGGTGATCAGCGATAGATCGTGTCGGGGCACGCGCCCGTCGACTGGTACCGCGAGACCGCGACGGCGTCGATCGTGGACCTGGTGCTCGCGACCGAGACCCCGGCTGGGCCGTCGATCTGAGCGACGTTGAACATCTGCTGGGCGCCGACCGAGACGCCGTAGTCGACGCGGCAGCTGATGTTGATCGGATTGATCGCGGCCTTCGTGTCGAGCGTGATGAGCCGCAACAACACGCCCTGTCCCACCGCATCCGGGGGAACCAGCGTCGACGCGATCGTCGGGCTGATGCCCTGGCCGATCGCCATGACGCTCGGTGGTGTGATTGCGCAGCCGTGGAACGTCGTCGCATCCATCGCGCTGCTGAACGCGGTCATGATCCCGGTCTTGTCCGTCAAGGTCCCGCGGACGATCACGTCGCTCAGGCCGCTCGTCCCGTTCATCGTCAGGTCGATCCTCGACGGCGACGCGACGGGCTGCACGACCACGCGTCCTGCCTCGGGCGTCACGATCGATCCGTCCGGTGCCGATACCGTCCAGTTGGTCGCGAACGTCCCCGGCTCGACGAAGCTGTCGACCACCAGCAGGCAGTCGCCCGCGCGCGTCGGGTGCGGGTCGCAGATGTCTCCCTGTCCGTCGTTGTCGAAGTCGTCGCCGGGCGTGTTCGCGATCAGCGGACAGTCGTCGCAGCGATCGCCGCGGCCGTCGCCGTCGGTCTCGCTTTGATCCGTGTTCGGCACCGTCGGGCAGTTGTCCTCGAGATCGATGACCCCATCCAGATCGGTATCGGCCGGCTGCTCCGCTGCATCGCGCTGCTTCGTCGAGTCGAGCGCGTAGATCTGGTTGCATCCGAGCGTGAACACCACGACCGATCGCCACATCCGACTACGGTAACGCGAGGGCTCGCGTGGCTGTCAGAACCCGGCGTGCAACGTGATGGAGAGTGCGTGGAGGGTCTGGCCCGTCGGGTTCACCGGCGGAGAGGTGCCGCCGTGCGGTGGTTGGCCCGACGCGGGATCTGGATCGGGCGCGCCGAAGAAGCCGCCGGTGTACTTCGTGTCGATGAACAACCAGCTCGCTCGCAAGAACGTGCGTTCGTCGATCGGCTGGATGTAATAGGCCTCGAAGGCGCTGCCGCGATTCGCGAGCTTGTTGGTCAGCGTGTCGGTCGGTTGCGCGAACGAGATGCTGTAGCGCGAGCCGTAGTTGTACTCGGCGCCGAGCTTCGGCGCGCGTGCACCGCCGAACGGCAGCGTCCAGCGCCCGCCCGTATAGACGAACTTCGTCACGTGGTTGGCGCCCGGATCGGCACTCGCGAGCGCGAGCACCGGAACCGAGCTGCCGTCGGGGGCGAGCGGATAACCGATCGCCTCGTTGTTGGGATCGAGGAAGCCGAGCGCGCCGCCCGCGAACAGATCGAAGCCGGCGACGTCGCGCAGCATCACGAACAGGCTGAGGTTGGCGTACGTGCCGAGCGAGTCCGGCATCGACGTCGGAAACACCAGCGAGCCATCGAGCGGCGGTGGATTGTTCGCCGGGTTCGCCGGCGGCATCGGGTTGGGGATCGGGATCGTGAACGGCCGGAACTTCGGCACGAAGTAGGCGCCGAGCTGCGCGAACAGGTTCGCCGACGGGACGTTGATGTCGGCGTTGCCACCGATGATGCGGAGGTTGTCGGTGCTGCTGTTGAGGAACAGGTTCGACGAGAACAGGTCGTCGTTGCGCGGAAACGCCCACGACGCGTAGAACCCGCGGAGCAACAGCGCCCGCGTCGGCTGGTACGTGAGATCGACGGTCTCGTATTCACCGTCGACCATCGTCAAGCCCCAGGTCGCGTCGGGCTGCGCGAGGTTCTCGCGGAGCTCGGCGGGACTGCCATCGGAGTACGAGATTCGACCGAACGACAGTGCGAGCTTGGGCGTGATGAACCAGTCGAGCCAGAACCGATCCATGCGCACGGCGGAGTCACGTGGGATGCGGCTCTCCGAGAAGTCCTGCGGCGACGGCGTCGCGGTGTTCGAGCCGAACCGCTTGAACACCGCCATCCGGCCACGGAATCGAAACCGCTCCGATGGCTGCGCCTTGATCATCAGGCGAACGCGGTGGAGCCACTGCTCCTGGTTTCGATCGTCGATGACGACCGGTGGTGCGTACGGATTCCCGTCCGGCGACGCGCCGTGATACCAGAAGCTGCTGAGCGTGGTGCGGTAGTCGCCCGACCACTCGAGGCGCTGGAGCGCTGCGTGCCGCTCGACCTCGTCGACGCGATCTTCGAGCTCGCGGATCCGAGAGCGGAGCGAGCTGGCCTCGTCGGCCGTGGGGGGCGCTGCGACCTCCGCAACCGGCTCGGTGGGTGCCGGCTCGGCGGGCGCCGGCGTCGTGGGTGGCGTCGCCGGCGCGGGACCAGCGTCGGTGGGCGGATCGTCCGCGCCTGCGCGGGTTGCGGAGAGCGCGAGCGCGAGCGTCGCGACGAACAGGGTCGACTTCGAGATCATGCTGTTACTCCCGGATGCCGGCGCCTTGGTTCTCGGGCGCGTCAGCGGCGTTGGCGCTCAGGTAGGCCTTCGCGGCCATCAGCTGCGCGGCGGACATCCGATCACCGATCGGGATGTATCGGTCGTGCTGACCGGTGGCGAAGAACCGACTCCACTGGGCGCGCGTGTAGCGCCGGCTCGCGACGCCACCGATCCCACTGTCCGCGTGACAACGATTGCACGCCCCGACGACGCGAAGGCCGGCCGCGACGTCACCCGCACCGGTGACTCGCGGCGTGGGCGTGGCGGCGGGCTTCGCCGGCTGCGTTGGCGTCGGAGCTACATCCTTCGCCGGTGGAGGCGGTGGCGGTGGAGGCGCGACGGCGGCCGGTGCTGGTTGCTCGACGTTGATCACCGTGGTCTCGCCGGCCGCGACCGCGATGCTCTGGGTCTTGAGGCTGGTGGTCCCGGCGTTGACCTGCAGCTGGTGGTTGCCGGGATCGACCTTGACGCGAACGGGCGTCTGTCCCATCACCTTGCCGTCGACGAGCACGACCGCCTTGGGCACGACCGAGGTCACGACGAGATCGCCGGTCGTCGCCGCCGGGCGTGCGCTCTCGCTCGACGGCGGAGCCGGATCCGCGCCGCGCGCGATCGTCGTGGATTTCGGTTCCGGCGCAGGCCTCGGCTCGGGCTTCGAATGCACGGGCTTCGATCTCGGCTCGGACTTGAGCTTCGACGGCTTGGCGGGCGCGGGCACGGGCGCGGGCGTGGGCGTGGCGATCGGCGGCGTGATCGCAGGCTCTGGTGTCGTGCTGGGGGTGGTGCTCGCGGGTTCGGCCGCAGCGACCGCGTGCTTGCGCGCGGTCTCTTCGGTCTCCAGCTGACTCGCCATCTGCATCAGCTGCAACAGGTCACCGCCACCGCCCGCGCGGATCGCCTCGGCGTATTCGGTGCGGGCCTTGGCGTAGTCGCCGTCGGCCATCGCCTTGAGTCCGATCTGACGATGCGCCTCGGCGAGCGACATCTCGCTGCCGTTCGCGTCGGTGACCGCGACCGCGGCGGTCGGAGTCGTCGGTGTCGGTGACCTCGACCGTGTCAACGCGAACGCGGCGGCGATCGCGATGCTCGCGAGCGCGGCTCCGATCCACAACCCACGGCGCGAACGCGTCGGCTGGGGTGCCGCGATCGGCGGCGGTGCGGTCTCGCCGTTCGCGATCCGGATCGACGTCCCGCTCGGGGCGTCGTGATTTCCCGAGGGCGATAGGTTCTGGAATCCGCGCTGGCTGTTCGACGGCGGGATCGTCGTGAAGCCGCTCGGCCGATAGTTGTATGTCCCGGGAACGCTGCCGGCGTCGCCGCCGAGCTCGTAGTCGAGCGGCGCGAAGTCCGGAATCGGTGCGCCCGGTGGCAGCGACATCAGCATCTCGTCGGTCTGGTGGCGATCTTCGAGGCGCCCGGGGATCCGGTGCTCGAGCCACTGGCGGAGCGTCAGATCGCGTCCGGCGGGGAGCGTGCGCGCGAGCTCACCGAGCGCGTTGGCCAGCGTCGTCGCGGATGCGATCCGACATTGCGGATCGCGCTCGAGCGCGTTCGCGACGAGGCTCGCCAGCTCGGGCGGGAATCCAGGGACTTCGTCGACGAGTGACGGGATCGGGCTCTCGAGCAGCTGGTGGAGCTGCGCGGCCTCGTTCGAGCCACGGAACAACCGCCGGCGCGCGAACGTCTCCCACATCACGACGCCGAGCGAGAACACGTCGACGCGGTGGTCGTACGTCTGGTTGCGGACGTACTCGGGCGCCATGTAGCCGAACTTGCCCTTGAGCGTCCCCGGCGTCGTCAGCGACGCCGCGCCCATCGCGCGCGCAACACCGAAGTCGATCAGCTTCGCGACACCGTCGTCGCAGATCATGATGTTGTTCGGCGAGATGTCGCGGTGGACGAGCCCGAGGTCGTGCGCCGCGCCGAGCGCGCCCGCGATGGTGGAGAACACTTCGGCACCCAGCCGCGGATCGAACAGCGGCCGATCGCGGATCGTCGCGTCGCCGAGCAGCTCGCGCAGGTTCTGACCTGGGATGTACTCCATGACCATGAAGTACTGGTTCTCGTGCTGCGCGATATCTCGGATCTGGACGATGTTCTTGTGATGGAGCCGGCCGACGATGCGCGCTTCGTCGAGAAACATCCGCACGAACGCTTGGTTCGAGCTGAAGTTCTTGAGCAGCATCTTGATCGCGACGAGCGTCGTGAAGCCCTCGACGGCCGAGCGCTGGCGGGCGAGGTACACCTCGCCCATGCCTCCCGCAGCGAGAAGTCGTAAAAGTTCGTAGCGACCGACGACGGTGCCGACAACGGTCATGATTCCCCCGATGCGACCGTAGCCGAACCGCGTTCGGGTCTATCTGCACCTGCTCTGTACTTCGTCTTTACATCGAGCTGCGGCGCTCGCCGGCGGTCGTCACGCGAGGATCGCGACGCGCGATCGCGACGTCGATCTCCGTCGAGATCGACCATCCGAGCGCGTCGTGGTGAATCACGTCACGCTCCTCGCCGATCTCCCTCAGTAACTTTCGCGTGCGATTGAGTGCGATGTACAGCGTGTTGCGGTGGCGGAGCGGATGGTATTCGCGGCCTCCCCACACCAGATGGTAGAGCTGCTCGGCCGACAGCGGCTCGGGGCTGTCCGCGAGCCGCGCCAGGATGCTGGCCGCGGTGTCGCGTCCTTTGACGCGCAACCCGGAGCGACCGATCAACGTGCCGCTCGAGACGTCGACCAGGACATCGTGCTCGCGCGCGATCGCGTCGAGTTGCGAGGCGTCGGTGTGGACGACACCGTCGCGGCTCGCCACGATCACCGTCTCCGGTCGCAAGCCGAGGAGCCGCAACAGCCCGAGGTATCCCTGGCGATGCTCGGCGGGCACCCGCTCGAGTATCGAGCCGCGCGCCTCGGCCGTCGCGCCGCGCAATAGGTTCACGCGGTCGCGAAGGTGCCGGATCCCGTATTCGGTAGCGAGCGTCTCCACCTCCGCGAGCGCGTCGAGCGCGTGATGCGTATTGCCGACCGCGAGCTCGGCCGTCGCGAGCGCTGCGAGTGCGCGCCCACGCGCGTACGGGCGCGACCGCCGAGCCTCGTCGTCGAGCACGGTGAGTGCGGCGGTTCGCATCCGCTCGGGGTCGCCGCCGAGCATCTCGAGCTGGGCCTGATCGAGCACGAGGTTGGAGCGCAGCGGCTCGCGATCGCCGGCGCGGTCGAATGCACGCGCGAGCTCGCGACGCGCGCTCCCGATGTCGCCGGCGAAGGCGGTCACGTACGCGCGGATCGCCAGGGCCTCCGTGCTTACCGGTCGACACGCATGCTCGACGAGGGGAGCCACCAACCGGTCCGCCTCTTCGTCCCGCCCGACCGAGATCAACGCGCGGGCGAGGTGGACCTGCGCAGGCCCGACGAGCGGACGCAGCCCGCACTCGATCGCATGCTGCGTGACCGCGCCGAGCACGTCGATCGCCGCGACCACGTCGCCGCGGGTCAACAGTGCGCGCCCGAGGTAGTGGCCTGCGAGGGACGCGAGCAGGGTGTCCCGTTGACGGCCAAGCTCGGTATAGGTGTGCTGGAGCGTCTCGATCGACGCGTCGAGTTGCCCGCGCGTCAGCTGTGCGATCCCGAGATACAGCCCCGTCATCCGATCGCGCAACGGCTGGCTCGGCAGCGCACGCGTCACCTCGGCCGCGATCGCCTCGCACCGCGCGACGTCCGCGTGCTCGCTCGCCGCGAGCAACTCGAGCAGCAGCAGCAAGAAGTCGAGGTCGTGCGCACCGGCCCTCGCCGTGGCGCGGCGACCCTCGCGAACCGCGGCGACCACGTCATCCCAGTCCTGGTGGAGTGCGTGGACGATCGCGCGCACCCACCACAGTCGTGCGAGATCGACATCACCGAGCTCGGCGCACGCATCCTCGACCTCGCGCAGCGCCGCGGTGGAGCCGGCGTCGTCGCCGGCCAACGCCAGCACGGCGGCGAGGCGCATTCGCAGCAGGCAGCGCGCGCGGCCCGGCGCGCACTGCGCGATCGCCTCGGAGAAGTCGCGAATCGCCGCTGCGAGATCGCCGACTCGCTCGGCGATCGAGGCGCGTAGCGCGAGCACGCGCGTGGTCGTCCCGCGGTCGCTCGGCACGCGCGCGAGCATCGTCGCCGCATCGTCGATGCGGGACATCCGCAGGTAGATCCGCGCGACGAACAGCGCGGCCTCGGCATGTCCCTGGCAGGCGAGGCGCTCGAGCGTCGGCAGGAGCAGCAGGTCGAGGCCCGCGCTGGCGATCGTCCGACTCGCCGCTTTCAGCCGCGCGAACGCCTGGTCGAGGTCCCCAGTCGTGAGCGTCAGGCAGATCGCGTTGACCGCGAGCAACGGACGGTGCCGCTGCTCGAACTCCTCCCACAACACGCCGGCCGCGGTGCGCCGGCTGTCTGCGACGAGTTGCGGATCGGCGGTGTTCATCACGAGGTCGCGAACCAGGTCGTGCACGACGATCCGATCGGGACCGCAGTCGACGAGCAAGTGCTCGGTGAGCGTCGAGAGCATCCGGCCGTCGACCAACTTCGCCGCGGCGATCCGCGACTCCGAGCACCCCGAGAGCGAGGCGAGCTGGACGAGCGAGCGCCGCGCCTCGGAGTCGAGTACTTCGATCGCCGCCTCGATCGGGTTGGTAGTGCCGCCGCCACGTCCCGCCACCAGGTGACGGAGCAGCAACGGGCTGCCTCCGCCTTGCGCGACCAGCACGTCGGGATCGTCGACGTGAACTCCGAGCCGGTCCGCGAGGTGAGCGATCAACGCGCGCGCGTCATTCGGACCGAGCGCCCCGAGTCGCACGACGATCGGCGTCGTGGCGATCGGCAACTCGACGCGCGAGGTCACGACGAGGCGGCTCGCCGCGCCGTGACGTGCCACGCCGTCGATCAACGCCGCGATCGCGGTCGGTGCGTAGTGCGCGTCGTCGATGACGATCACGTGCCGCTCGCGGGCGAGCACGTCGAGCAGGCGATCGAGCGGCGTGGTGGAGCCTTGCCCGGTCAGGCGTGCGAGCAGGTAGGTGTGGAAGTTCGACTCCATCTCGGGATCGACGATCACGCGCGTCAGCGGGACCTCGCGCCATTCGGGTGTTGCCAAGAGCTCGTTGGCGCACCGGTACGCGAGCTCGGTCTTGCCGATGCCGGGCAGACCATAGATCACGACGACCGGATCGTTCGCGATCGCGCGCAGCCGCTCGAGCTCGGGTTCCCGCCCAAAGAAAAACCCTGACACGACCATAGCTTACCTTCTGCTTCGGGGAGGAGCTGCCGTGTACAGACGATGTAAAGAGCATCCCGGAGCCGAGCGTGCGTGGCGTTTCAACTCGGTTCATGCTCGGCGCATGCAACTCCAGCTCGGCACGGCACTCGTCCTGACCGCCGTCCTCGCATCGGCCATGCTCGTGGTCGATCGCGAGCATCGGTCGTCGCCGTTCGTCGCGCTCGGCGCCGCCGGGATCCAGGCGCTCATGCTGTTCGGCGTGTTCGACTTCCTCCGCGGGATCTGGCGCATCGACTTCATCCTGCCCGCCACGCAGTTCGTCGCCGCGTACACGGTGTGGTCGGAGACGACGAAGAAGCGCGCGATCACCGCGTCGACGGTGCTGCTCTGCGTGACGATGATCGAGCTCGGGTTCCTGCTCGGCCGCCTGCGCCCGTAACTCCGCGTTCCCCAGGCGATCGCGGCATCTGGGGGAGCGTTGCCCCAGGCGCGCGAGGCGCGTCGCGCGGTTCGGCGTGGCACGCCACGCGCTCTTGAAGCGGGCATGCAGCTCGACTGTTTCGCCCTCACGATCGCCGGCCGCCGCACCAACAACGAGGACGCGATCTGCGCGCGTCCCGATCTCGGCCTGTTCGTCGTCGCAGATGGCCTCGGCGGTTACGACGGCGGCGAGATCGCGAGCTCGCTCGCGGTCGAAGTGATCTGCGATCTCGTCCGGCGCACCGCGGGCGATGGCGACGTGACGTGGCCGTACAAGATCGATCCGCAGCGCTCGATCACCGAGAACGAGGTCATCGTCGCGACGCGGCTCGCCGGCGACCGCATCACCGCACGTCGCGTCGGGCTGCTCGAGCAGATGGGGAGCACCGTCGCGGTGTTGCGGTTCTCCGACGACCGCGCCGTCATCGGTCACGTCGGCGACAGCCGCGTCTATCGGCTGCGCGCGGGCGCGCTCGCGCAGCTCACCGTCGATCACTCGCTCGTCAGCCAGATGATCGCGGCGGGGATGTCTCCGGATGCGTCGTTCCCGTGGCGACACGTGATCACGCGAGCGCTCGGCATGCC
>Ga0316603_10001269_pt1 | contig 13307 bp, 8 predicted proteins | sample OWC_soil_day10_n_FD_207649 | JGI IMG/M metagenome (GOLD analysis project Ga0316603, IMG submission 207649) | Wetland soil microbial communities from Old Woman Creek delta, Ohio, United States - OWC_soil_day10_noCT | ecosystem: Environmental > Terrestrial > Soil > Wetlands | place: USA: Ohio...
CGAAGCGTAACTATATATTCAATACAATTCGCGAAGTTTTTCATCTTTACGGATTCGAGCAAATTGAAACTCCGGCAATGGAAAACCTTTCAACTTTGATGGGGAAATACGGAGATGAAGGAGATAAACTTTTATTTAAAATACAAAACTCAGGTGACTATTTCTCTGGATTAACAGATGAGGAACTGTTGTCTCGCAATGCAACCAAGCTTGCTAGTAAGTTCTGTGAAAAAGGATTGAGATATGACCTTACAGTGCCTTTTGCCCGTTACGTGGTAATGCACCGTGATGAACTTAGTTTTCCTTTCAAACGTTACCAGATTCAACCGGTTTGGCGTGCTGACCGTCCACAAAAAGGTCGTTACCGTGAGTTCTATCAATGTGACGCCGACGTAGTGGGAAGTAATTCGTTACTAAACGAAGTTGAACTGATGCAGATGGTAGATGCTGTATTTACTCGTCTGGGTGTAAGAGTATCTATAAAGATCAACAACCGTAAGATATTAAGCGGTATTGCCGAGATAATTGGCGAAGCTGAAAAAATCGTTGATATAACAGTAGCTATAGATAAACTTGATAAGATAGGTTTGGAGAATGTGAATGCAGAACTTGCTTCTAAAGGAATTTCTGACGAAGCAATTGCCAAACTTCAACCTATCATTTTATTGAGCGGAACAAATATTGAGAAACTGAATACTCTTAAAACAGTTCTTGCTGCAAGTGAAGTGGGAATGAAAGGGGTTGAAGAAAGCGAGTTTATTCTTTCTAAACTTTCTCTCTTGAATATTAAATCGGAAGTTGAACTCGATCTGACTCTGGCTCGTGGATTAAATTACTATACAGGAGCTATATTTGAAGTTAAAGCGCTTGATGTACAGATTGGAAGTATAACAGGTGGTGGTAGATATGACAACCTGACAGGAGTATTTGGTATGGCAGGAGTTTCCGGAGTTGGAATCTCTTTCGGTGCCGATCGTATCTTTGACGTTTTGAACCAGCTGGATCTTTATCCAAAAGAAGCAGTGAATGGCACACAACTTATGTTTGTGAACTTTGGAGAGAAGGAGGCTGAGTATTGCTTACCTTTACTGACAAAAGTTCGCGAGGCAAATATCCGTGCAGAAATATATCCGGATGCTGCCAAGATGAAAAAGCAAATGGGATATGCCAACGATAAGAAAGTACTGTTTGTTGCCATTGTTGGTGAAAACGAAATGAACGAAGGCAAGGTTATGCTTAAAAATATGGAAACCGGAGAACAACAACTGGTGGATATTGCTCAGCTAATAACTGCTGTTACAAAATAAAAACTTTAAAAACTCAATATAAAAGGTCAATTTGTCAGTCGTAAGATACAAATTGACCTTTTTTGTCTTTGAATCTGACTTAAAGTATATTTTTTAGTGCCCTTATTTCTTTTGGCACACTTTTGGCAGTATTCTTAGCGTTACACATAAAATAAATAGTAAACATTAAAATATTAAAGAATTATGAACATTAAACCATTAGCAGACAGAGTACTTATTCTTCCTGCTCCTGCAGAAGAAAAGACAATCGGCGGTATTATTATTCCTGATACAGCAAAAGAAAAACCATTGAAAGGTGAAGTTGTTGCAGTTGGTCACGGTACAAAAGATGAAGATATGGTACTAAAAGTTGGCGATACTGTCCTTTATGGCAAGTATGCCGGAACAGAACTTGAATTTGATGGTACAAAATACCTTATCATGCGTCAGAGTGATGTTCTTGCAACTCTCTAATTGTAATCATTCATTTTTCATTAATCATTATTAAAATTAAAAATCATGGCTAAAGATATAAAATTCAATATAGATGCTCGCGATCAACTGAAAAAAGGTGTTGATGAGCTTGCAAATGCAGTAAAAGTAACTCTAGGTCCTAAAGGACGTAACGTAATTATCGAAAAGAAATTTGGTGCTCCACATATCACAAAAGATGGTGTAACAGTTGCTAAAGAGATTGAACTAAGCGATCCTTTCCAGAACACTGGTGCTCAGTTGGTAAAAGAAGTTGCTTCTAAAACAGGTGAAGACGCTGGTGACGGAACAACAACTGCAACTGTTCTTGCTCAGTCAATTGTTGGTGTAGGAATGAAGAACGTTGCTGCAGGTGCTAATCCAATGGATTTGAAACGCGGTATTGATAAAGCTGTTGAAGCTGTTGTTGCCTCTATCAAAAAACAATCTGAAAAGGTTGGTGATGATTATGACAAGATTGAACAAGTAGCTCGTATCTCTGCAAACAACGATTCAACTATCGGTAAATTAGTAGCAGATGCTATGCGTAAAGTTTCTAAAGATGGTGTTATCACTATTGAAGAAGCTAAGGGTACTGATACAACTATTGGTGTTGTAGAAGGTATGCAGTTTGATCGTGGTTATCTTTCTGCTTATTTCGTAACTAACACAGAAAAGATGCAGTGCGAAATGGAAAACCCATATATCCTTATCTATGATAAGAAGATCTCTAATCTGAAGGATATGCTTCCAATTTTGGAACCAGCTGTTCAAACAGGTCGTCCATTGTTAATTATTGCTGAAGATGTAGATAGCGAAGCTTTAACTACTTTGGTTGTTAACCGTCTTCGTTCTCAATTGAAGATCTGTGCAGTGAAAGCTCCAGGTTTTGGCGACAGAAGAAAAGAAATGCTTGAAGATATCGCTACATTGACAGGTGGTATCGTTATCAGCGAAGAAAAAGGTATCAAACTAGAACAAGCTACTCTAGAAATGCTTGGTACTGCTGAAAAGGTTACTATTACCAAAGATAACACAACTGTTGTAAACGGTTCAGGTGCGAAAGAAAATATCGAAGCTCGTATCAATCAGATTAAGGCTCAGATTAAGACTACTACATCTGATTACGATAAAGAAAAACTTCAGGAACGTTTGGCTAAGTTAGCCGGTGGTGTTGCTGTTCTTTATGTAGGTGCTGCTTCTGAAGTTGAAATGAAAGAAAAGAAAGACCGTGTAGACGATGCACTTTGTGCTACTCGTGCAGCGATCGAAGAAGGTATTGTTCCTGGTGGTGGTGTTGCTTACATCCGTGCAATTGATGCATTGGAAGGAATGAAGGGTGACAATGCTGACGAAACAACTGGTATTGAAATCATTAAACGTGCAATTGAAGAACCTCTTCGTCAGATTGTAGCTAACGCAGGAAAAGAAGGCGCTGTTGTTGTTCAGAAAGTACGTGAAGGTAAAGCTGACTTTGGTTACAATGCTCACAGCGATGTTTATGAAAACATGTACGCTGCCGGAGTTGTTGATCCAGCTAAGGTTACTCGTGTAGCTCTTGAGAACGCTGCTTCTATTGCAGGTATGTTCTTAACTACTGAATGTGTGATTGTAGAAAAGAAAGAAGATAAACCAGAAATGCCAATGGGTGCTCCAGGAATGGGCGGCATGGGTGGAATGATGTAATTCATTTCTTGATCATAATAGTTATAAAAATGGGGTTGTTCACTTGTGGACAACCCCATTTTTATATTTTCTTCTTCGGATCTTTATTGAGACCGTTTTTTATATTCAATTTCCAAAGGCTTAATTAGAGTTATATAAATAACTCTTTCTTTGCTTTATCAGGGCTACTTAGTACTTGCTTTAAATACCTGATTCAGTTTATTACCCGTAATCTTGACAATATAAAGCCCTTTAGGCAAGCCGTTTAAATCAATAGTCTCTTCTTGTTTGATGGATATTTCATTGAAATTCTTACCAAGGACTTGCTGACCATTTACATTGAATACATTGATTTTTACGTTTGTATCTTCTTGCGTAAACAATAAATTTAATTGTTGATTGTTTCCTGAATACATAATAATTGATTGTGGCAATACGGGCATATCTTCTATGGAAGTATATTGCTTAATAACTTCCAGAAGTCCGTTAAAGGCATCAATTTTACCATATCCCCATGTGTTGTTTCCGTTGGGAAGTATATCTCCGGTATATGAATCGTTGATAGCTGAATTCTGAAAAATAGCTTTCACTTTATCTGGCGTAAGGTTTGGATTCGCTTGTAGCCAGGTAGCAAGAACACCGGTTACATAAGGAGTAGACATTGATGTTCCACCCATTATTCCATAATAATAAGCTTTATTGTCAACAGTTGTTTCCTTAACTCTATATGTATTCAGTGTTGTGTCATAGCTGGATAAAGATGAAGCTAAAACACTTCCCGGAGCAGTGATGTCTGGTTTCATTCGTCCATCAACAGTAGGGCCGATGCTTGAAAAAGTGGCAATTGTATTTAAGTTTTGTCCTATACCATATATTTCATTACTTAGGTTGGTAAACATGTTTTTGCTCACGTAGGCACCTACACTAATTATTTGTTTGCCTGTTCCTCCAATTTCTCCTATAGATAAATTATTATCACCATCAGTCCACCCAGGTTTATCGTTGCTGGTGAAATGATAAGATTCATCACTCCATGCATGCACTGTTCCTTCTGTCGATTTAATAATGATTCCGATGCAATTCCCGGCAACTACTGAAGCAAACGTAGTGTTAATGTCAAAATGAGGTTTCTTATTTAATGTATTAATCTCTGATGTAATATATAGATAACCACTTGCCCCATTTTTAACACTAGTATTGTTCTTTAATCTGGTTGTAATGTCCACATTGTCAGATGCTTTGTATTCAGGGCTAATATAAACATTAGTATTATTAATCGTGTCATACACACAAACCTGTACTTTATAATCTTTTCCTGCTTCTCCCCAGATATCAGCAGCAATATTATTTGATCTGAGGAATGTCTTACAGATTGTATCTGTTTGACTAAAGGTCTTGGATATGTGTATATATTTATTGCCTTCATTTCCAGCAGCACCAACAATTAATCGTCCTTTTCCTTGCATCTGGTCGGCTGTTATATCAAAGGATGAGGTTCCGTCATGTGGACCGTTATAACTACCTATACTGAGATTTATAACACAAGGTTTGCCTACTGAAGTTGCATAATCATATATATATTTAATACCGTCTATAACATCAGTGTCATATCCTATATAAGAAACTAACACAATATCGGCTTCTCCGGCAATACCATAGTAAATGTTATCATTAGAATGATCGGCTCCGGCTGCAATACCAGTAACATGTGTTCCATGAGATTTATTAATGTCATAGGCTTTTTTCAGAATGGAATCTTGCGAAATATATTCCTTCCCATAATTAAAACCTGTAGGAGGGGTTCCTGTCGTTGCATTCTGTTCCCATACTCTTTTTACACGATACTCTGTGTGTTCTTTATTATAGAAATTAGGGTGTCCATACTCAAATCCTGTATCAATAATTCCAATAACCACACCCTTTCCAAAGAATGGGGCAGATAATGGAGATGTACCAGCCTGTACTTTATCAACACCTGAAGTAACCCTGGCTTTATCCATCTTCTTATTTACAGGAGTTCCTATTTGTACATACTTAACTTCCGGCAGTGAAGCTACATTTTCAATTGAACTAATTGGAATCATTGCTGTAATTATGTCTCCTGTATGGCTATTGATTTTTACTCCTTGCTGCTCCAGTGATTCAGTACCGGCATTTTTTTTCAGATAGATAAATGCACTAATGTACTCTTGTACACCATTCTCAATTACTGCACTTTTCGTTAATATCGCTTTTCTTTGTGTAGTAGATATATCCTTTTGATTCATCTTCAACAAGAAAGTCTTTGTGTGAGGAGATAATTTCCCGGTTGCTACTTGAGCTTGTGCCGATGCAAGGAAAAAAATCGTAAAGAAGCAATACAGCAGAGTGATACGTTTCATATTTGTCTTTTTAAGTATTGTGTTTTATTTTAAATTGTCACGTTGTTTATTTTATCTTCGCCTTTTTGCCAATCTCAATATAGGTAATTCCTTTAATCTGAATAAGAAAAGGAATACTCTTGACTGGGACTGAGAACGTTTTGATTTTGTCAGTGTATGTCACAACATTTCCTCCGATATCTTTAATCTTTTCTTCATTAAAAGTACTATCCGAATAAAGAAATCCTGAAAGATAAAATTGCTTATCATGTTCTATTAGTGAATATCGTGCAATTAGTATATTGGATGGAATAAATTGATCTAATGGTCGCTCACCGGCTTCGTTGTTTAATTCATTCCAGAAAGATCTTAAATTATTCGATAATTGCACATTATTCGTTATTAGTGATCGCTCCTTTTTTATACTGATATTTTGGGTAGTTGAGCAACAACCAATTAGCGCGCTAGCAATAACAGTGTAAAAGAGGAACTTAGGATTCATTTATATATATTTTTTTATATCATTATCGCAAATATATGTATTATTTTTGAAGTAAATAGTATTTATATTCATAAATGTATAAAGATGCGATCTGTAAATAGCTCTTTTATAAAGAGATATAGATGATGAAGATGTTCGGCTGTTTCTATTATTATTGATAATTAATACTGAGGCTGTTATTTATATTTTATATTGAGTATAGCTTCCAACTATTATAAAAGTATTAATTTTGCGTATTGTATTGATTAATATGCTAATTGAATGGAATTTAAAAATAAACACGTGCCTCTTAAAGATGTATTAGATAAACTAACTATTACTTATAATATTCCTTCTTTTATAGAAACAGACCCTATTCAGTTTCCCCGTAGATTCTCTAATCTGAAGGATATTGAGATATCGGCATTGTTGACTTCTGTAATAACCTGGGGGAAGCGTGATTTAATACTCCGCGATGCGGAACGAATGCATCAGATGATGGGGGATAGTCCAAACAATTACATTATGAATCAGGAATGGAAAGTTCTGAAAGATTCGGGTAAGAACATTCATCGCACTTTTTTTGAACGCGATATGTGGAATATTTGCCAGGGGCTTTATCATTATTATCTTGAAAATGAAACGTTGGAGAGTTTATTTCTGGAAGATGGCATATTATCAGGACTTGATAAACTTTCCAGATTGATGAATACTCGTCACATATCTTCACCACAAACCAAGAGTCCTTGTAAACGCAGTAACCTGATGCTTCGCTGGTTGGTAAGGAACGATGGAATTGTAGATATGGGTGTATGGAAAAACATATCACCGGCTCAGCTTATTATTCCACTTGATGTGCACGTGGCACGCATTTCAAGACTGATATGGGATGACCTTCCAAAAACGGAACGACTTAAAACCGCCCTGATTATTACCAATCATCTTTCCCAACTTTGTCCGGAAGATCCTTGTAAATACGATTTTGCTCTGTTTGGCTTCGGAGAAGAACAACGCAGAACTATGTCTGGAAAAATAATACTTTAAGCTTTATAAAATCTATTTTGTAGCAATTAAAATATTGTTGCTGATAAAAGCAAAACTCTGTCCCTGGATCAAGTCGGAAAAGTTCTTAAATTAAAAATATAGCTGCCGGTAAAAGTAAAACCCTTGTTAGTAAAAGGATAACTTGATTCCCAGGATTTTAAGGAGCCAGTCTCTCTATTTTCCAACTTTGGTCACTTTGTAATGTGTATAAGAAACGATCGTGCAAACGACTTTCCCGCCCTTGCCAAAATTCAATGCGATTTGGAATAACGGCATATCCGCCCCAGTTTTCGGGTCTTTTCACTTCGTGTCCGGCAAAACGGATGCTTTCACGAAGAAATGCCTGCATAATCTCCATTCTTCCTGATATAGGCCGACTTTGCGGAGATATCCTTGCTCCGATTCTGCTTTTGTAAGGTCGGGTTTTAAAATACTCATCAGACACCTCGGACGAAACTTTTGTTGCAATTCCCTCCACATGTACTTGTCTTTCCAGTTCATGCCAAAGAAACGTAAGCGATATGTAAGGAGAGTTAGCAAGTTGTTTTCCCTTCCTGCTTTCATAATTGGTATAGAATATAAATTCTCCATCCCGGAGTTCTTTCAGTAAAACACAACGGGTAGAAGGTTTTCCATCTTCGGAAACCGTACCTACAATTACTGCAGTAGGCTCGTTAACCTCAGCATTGATAGCCTCTTCCAACCACTGTTGAAACTGTATAAAAGGGTTTTCAGACATATTCTTTCGTGTCAGTCCGCCTCTTGAATACTCTCTCCGGATATTGCGAATATCTGTCTTCATAATATTCAGCCATTTTACGTTTCAGGCAAAGTTATTGAAATAGTTAGATTTAACAACTTAAGCTTGCAATTTTTCAATAAAAAACAGTTTATTTGCATTAAAATAGAAAATTATATGAGAAGTTTTGCATCTGACAACAATTCAGGGGTTCATCCTTTAGTAATGGAAGCCCTTTCCAAAGCCAATACTGACCATGCTTTTGGCTATGGAGATGACCAATGGACCGCTGAGGCTACTATTAAAATACAAGATACGTTTACACCCGATTGTGAACCTTTGTTTGTTTTTAACGGAACAGGAAGTAATATTGTTGCTTTACAACTGCTGACTCGTCCGTTTCATTCAATTCTTTGTGCAGAGACTGCGCATATTTATGTAGATGAATGTGGATCGCCGGTAAAAGCAACAGGTTGTCAGATCCGTCCGATTGAAACACCTGACGGAAAATTAACTCCTGAACTGATTCAGCCACATCTTCATGGATTTGGAGATCAGCACCACTCTCAGCCGGGAGCTATTTATATTTCACAATGTACAGAACTTGGTACCATATACACCGTTGAAGAACTGAAAGCCATTACTGCACTTGCTCATAAAAACGGTATGTTTGTTCATATGGACGGAGCGCGTATTGCCAATGCTGCTGCGTCATTGAATGTTTCCCTGAAAGCTCTTACTGTAGATTGTGGTATTGATGTACTTAGTTTTGGTGGAACAAAAAATGGATTAATGATTGGTGAGTGCGTTGTTGTATTCAATCCTGCTTTAATTAAGAATGCAAAGTTCTATCGCAAGCAATCGGCTCAGTTAGCATCCAAAATGCGTTATCTGTCTTGCCAGTTTACTGCATATCTTACAGACGATCTTTGGTTGAAGAATGCTACTCATGCTAATAATATGGCTAAAATGCTTTATGAAGGATTAAAGAAGTTTCCTGAAATTGAATTTACTCAAAAGCCAGAAACAAATGCTCTGTTCCTCACTATGCCTCGCCAGATGATAGATAAGCTTCTTGAATCTTATTTCTTCTACTTCTGGAATGAAGCAAACAATGAAATTCGTCTGGTAACATCATTTGATACAACAGAAGAAGATGTAATTGGTTTTATTAATGCACTACAAAATATCTAATAATATTTTGAATTGTTTTTTGATGAATCTAAATGTAATTAGTGACATTTAGGTTCATTTTTTATATATTTACGTCAAACATGACGTGACCTTATAACTATCAGAAAAATATGATGAATTTTATTCCCGAAAACCAACTAAAAGAACTATTGAGTAATGAGTCTGATTTCTTGTTCATACTGAATATGGATGGGAACATTATTACAGCAAATTTTGCAGTCAATAATGTACTCAAATATTCTCTTAATGAACTCAGAGGAAAGCACTTCTCTGCTGTTTACCCGGATGAATACAAAGTTAAATCAGGTATGACTATCCCTTTGGTCATTAAAGGTGATATAACTACATGCCCATACCCATTCGTAAAAAAGGATAGAGGAATAATACCTGTAGATACAAAATTCTATTTCGGGTGGTGGAATGAAGAAAATGTTATAGCCGTTGTGAGCACTAATCTATCTGTTGAACATTTCTCAAAGGAAGTCTTTTTCAGCATATTTAATAGCTCTCAGGTAATGATGGCAATAGGGTCGGTTAATACCGGAATAATTTTTAATGCAAATACTGCTTTCCTTGAGAATATTGGCTACTCTTTGGACGAGGTATCCGGTAAATCGGTTAGGGAATTAGATCTGTTTTATGACAGTGAGCAAATAAAGAATCTACTTGCCGAATCTAATGGTAAAGAATGCATTAAAGGAGAGCTCGCTATCAGAAGTAAGTCGGGTGAACGGATAGTCTGTCTGTTTTCGTTCGAACAGATTAAGATACAGAATAACGAGTATATGCTTGTTGCTGCGACCAACATTACTCAAAGAAAGCAGATGGAAGAGAAACTGAAAAAGCTCGGAAATCAGCAGAAGTTGCTGGCCAATATTGCTCAGATACTTAATAAGTCAGACAACTTTGACGATATTATAAATGTAGTTCTGCGGTTAATAGGACAACATACTAATGTATGCCGTGTTTCAATCTACGAAAACACTCCCGATGAACTATTTACAACTAATACGTTTGAATGGTGCAATGAAGGAATAGCCAGTAAAAAAGAAGCTCTTCAAAGGGTTTCTTTTGAGAATATACCTTCGTGGATTAAAATTATAAATAGTGAAGGACATCTTTCTTCAAGTGATATTATTGAACTGCCCGATGATATTGCTCCATTATTGGAACGTTTTCAGATAAAATCAATATTGATTTATCCTCTTTATATTCAAAATCGCCTTTGGGGATTTGTTGGTTTAGATGATTGTCTTCACAACAGAGTGTGGCTGGAAGAAGAAATCAGCCTGCTTAAAACTGTAACAGGCAATATAGCAAATGCTCTTGAACGAAAACTATATCTGAATCAGTTTCAGAACAGTGAAATGCGATTAAGACTTGCTCTGGATGGCGCAAGAGAAGGAATGTGGGATTGGGATCTCCAGAAAGATGTGATTTACTTTACTAATATTGGTTATGAGATAATTGATCAGGATCTTGATGAATCGTTTGGAAAAGGCCACAACTGGCAAAAGTTTGTTCATCCTGATGATTGGGGCTGGGTTTCTCAACTTTTCATAGCTCATAAGAATAGTAAAATAGATTACTTTGAGGCTACTTTCCGGGTGCTGGGCAAATCGGGCAAGGAAAAATGGATTCTGAATCATGGCAGAATTATTGAGAGAGACGAAGAAGGTACAGCAACCCGTGCTATCGGTACTCTTATTGATATCAGTAAGCAGAAGGAAAATGAAGAACAATTGAAAAGGCTTCTGGCAACGAAGGACAAGCTTTTCTCTATTATTGCGCATGATCTTCGAGGCCCTGTAGGTAGTTTTATGCAAGTAATTGAGCTTCTTACAAGCAATATGGAAATTACTCCCGATATGGAAAGTGCTCTTCTTAATGACTTGAAAGATATGTCGAAGAATACATTCTATTTATTGGAGAATCTGCTTAACTGGTCGAGGTCTCAACGAAGCGAAATTGTATATAATCCGGGAAGTATAATTATTAATAAGCTGGTAAACGATAATATATCTTTGTTATCAGGTACTGCAGGACAAAAATCAATTCAGATTCAGTTCAGTGCAAATAATAATTATACAGCTTATGCCGATTACGATATGATAAATCTGGTTATCCGCAACCTACTGTCGAATGCTATTAAGTTTACTCGTTCAGGAGGTTTAATTACGGTTGGTTTATCAGAGCAAGATGGCTTTATAGAAGTTGAAATTGCTGATAATGGGGTAGGTATGTCTAAGGAAATGGCCGATAAACTGTTTACGGACAACCAGTTTCATACCACCTATGGTACAAACAATGAAAAAGGATCGGGGTTGGGACTTGTTCTTTGCCAGGACTTTGTTAAGAAGAACGGTGGGAATATAAGGGTTGAAAGCATTGAGGATGAAGGAAGCAAATTCTTCTTTACTTTACCCTCCATTAGCAAGATTATTACTTCGGTTTAATAATAAACACTTTTTTAATCATCTATAACTATAGAACTGACTATTTTATCTTTCCCTAGAGATATTTTATTTCATTGGAATAATAATTATTCAGCGTTGTACAGAAGAATGCAATCTTTTGTACAAGAGAATTTAAACTCGTCGAGGACTTCTTTAAAAGTATAACCAGAGTCTTGTTACAAATAAAAGAAGGCATCTTTTTGAGACGCCTTCTTCCAATATTATTTATGAATTATCTGATTACTTTCTGTAATAAGCTAATTCTTCTGCATCAAATTTGTTGATAAACTGAGCATGTTTGTCAATTTCACCTTCAGCGTATCTTACGAATACATGTGCCGATTCTGTAAACGAATCACATTTAGAAGCATCCTGAACTAAAAGGTAAGCCATAACATTATAAGCAGCCATTTCAACTAATCTGCGAGCCATGAAGTCTAGTAATTCCTGATCTTTTGTAGTTACAATCTTTTCAACAGCAGCAGCATATTTATCAGTCATAACCTTCAAGCGGTTACGCAAGCCTTCGAATCCTGGAGCAAGAGGCATAGTTTCATAATCTTTCAGGCGAGCAAGGTAAGTACCATTCGTTACGTAACGGATAGCAGCTACAACCTGAAGCTGAGTAGTTCCTTCATAAATACTTGTGATACGTGCATCGCGGTAGATACGTTCGCAAGCATAATCTTTCATGAAACCTGAACCACCATGAATCTGAATACAGTCGTAAGCATTCTGATTAGCAAATTCACTACCCATACCTTTAACCAGTGGAGTAAAGCAGTCGGCATATTTAGCAAAAGTCTTTTGTTCTGTTCTTTCTTCCGCAGTAAGTTTGCGCTCTTTTGAAATATCATCCAGACATTTGTATACGTCTACAAAACGAGCTGTTTCATATAGAAGCGTACGAGAAGCATCAAGTTTAGCCTTTATTAATGAGATAATCTCATATACAGCTGGGAATTCAATAATTGCCTTGCCAAACTGCTTACGATCTTTAGCATAAGCCAAAGCTTCATTGTATGCAGCCTGAGAAATACCTACTGACTGAGCAGCAATACCCAAACGAGCACCGTTCATCAAAGCCATAACGTATTTAATCAAACCAAGTTTGCGATCACCACAAAGTTCTGCTTTAGCGTTTTTAAATACTAATTCGCAAGTAGGAGAACCTTTGATACCCATCTTGTTTTCAATACGACGAACATTTACGCCACCGTTTTTCTTGTCGTAAATGAACATTGAAAGACCACGACCATCGTGTGTTCCTTCTTCAGAACGAGCAAGTACAAGGTGAATATCTGCATCACCGTTAGTGATGAAACGTTTTACACCGTTTAGGTACCAGCAGTTATCTTTTTCGCAGTAAGAAGCTTTCAGCATTACTGCCTGAAGGTCGGAACCGGCATCTGGTTCTGTAAGGTCCATAGACATAGTTTCACCAGCACAAACGCGAGGTATATAACGCATCTTCTGGTCTTCACTACCAAATTCATAAAGAGTTTCTGCACAATCCTGCAATCCCCAAAGGTTTTCGAAACCTGCATCGCAGGTAGAAACCATGTCGGCTGCCATCATGTAAGGTACAGTAGAGAAGTTAAGTCCACCGAA
>Ga0316603_10001272_pt1 | contig 13306 bp, 9 predicted proteins | sample OWC_soil_day10_n_FD_207649 | JGI IMG/M metagenome (GOLD analysis project Ga0316603, IMG submission 207649) | Wetland soil microbial communities from Old Woman Creek delta, Ohio, United States - OWC_soil_day10_noCT | ecosystem: Environmental > Terrestrial > Soil > Wetlands | place: USA: Ohio...
CAACTTCGTCCGCGCGGGCACGTCCCCGTTGCGCCTGGCGCTGCCCTCCGGCGAGCATGTGATCGCGGCGGCCGCGGGCACGCGGCGTGGCTGGGCGGCGGGCACCGCCGTCCGCACGCAGCCCACCGTGACGCTGCCGATGCCCGAGCAGCGTGGTCCCAACGCGGAGCTCGCGGCGCGGATCGCGGGATGGAACGGCAAGGTCCCTGCCCCGACGGAGCTCCGCGACGTGTTCCGCCAGATCAAGGCGCGCGTCGCGATCGTCCGCGTCGGCGATCGGATCGAGGCGTGGGGCCACGTCGGACGATCCGAGGCGCCGCGCGCCCTCGGCGGCGAGGACGGCATCGGCACGCTCGGCGACGCGGCGCGCCTCGTCGCCGTGATCGCGGACCGCGTCCAGACCTGGAATGACCGCGCGCCGGATCCCGATCAGCCCTTGCTCGTCGAGGATCCGAAGACCCGCGGGAAGCGCAAGGAGCGGATCGACGAGCCCACGAAGTGGTGGGTCTACGCAGCGATCCTCGGCGCGGTCGGCGGAGGTGTCACGCTGATGCTGCTCCACGACACCGCGGACAACACCCAGCGCGTCGAGCTCCACTACCCCGCGAGCCGCCCGTGAGGTGGCTCGTCACGCTGCTCGTGACGCTGCTCGCCTGGGCCCGCCCGGCCGCCGCGGCGCCCCAGCTCGTCGAGGCCGCACAGCGCGGCCGCATCACGGTCTACGCGGAGTCCGGGCTCGAGTCGACCGCGCGGGATCTCGCCGACGGAGCGGAGGCCGCGATGGCCCGGATCTCGGCCGACCTCGTCGAGCTCGCGGTGCCCCGCGCGATCGAGGTCCGCCTCGTCCGGGACTCGAAGGATCTGTCGGCGGTCGCACCCGCGGGCCGCGGCGCGCCGGCGTGGGCGATCGGCGTCGCGTATCCCGACCTCGGCATCGTCTCGGTGGCGCTGCGCCGCAACTCCACCGTCGTCGATCCGATGAGCACGCTCAAGCACGAGCTCGGGCACATCGCGCTCGGGGTCGCACTCGGCAAGCTCGCCCCGCACTGGCTCCACGAGGGGTTCGCGTATCAGCACTCCGGCGAGTGGTCGTGGGATCGCACCGAGACGCTCGCGGGGATGGCGTGGTTCGGCGGCGTGGTCGAGCTCGATCAGCTCGACAACAGCTTCCCGCGTGAGGAGCTGCCCGCGCACCGCGCCTACGCGCAGAGCTACGACTTCGTCGGGTTCCTGTCGCGGCGGGGGCGCTGGGATGACAAGCACGACGACGGCGATCGCTGGCCGTTCCGCCGGTTCCTCACCGAGATCCGCCGCACCAGCGACCTCGATCTTGCGGCGAAGACGGCATTCGGCAAGCCGATGCGCGACCTGTTCGAGGAGTGGCGATCCGATCTGACGAGCCGCTACATGCTCGTCCCGGTCGGGCTGCTCGGGCTCGCGCTCTGGATCTTCGCGGCGTTCCTGCTCGTGCTCGCGTTCCTGCGCCGGCGCCGCCAGAACCGGAAGCGGATCGCGCAGTGGGATCTCGAGGAGCTCCAGCGCGCCGAGGCCGAGCGCGCCGAGGCCGCCGCCCGGGCCGCCGCGCTGACGCCTGCGGCGGTGTTCGGCGAGCCACCGCCCGACGACACGCGCTGGATCAACTAGGCGCGCGAGTCGTCGGCCGTCGCATCGAGTGCGTTGCCCTGCTCGAACATCGTCAGCCGACCTTGTTCTTGAGATCCTCGAGGTCACGCTCGACGCGCCCCACCCGGTCACTGAGCTCGCGCTGATCCTTCTGACGGCTCCGGAACAGGCGGCCGACATCCTGGACAGCGCCCGCGACCGCCGTGATCTCCGTGGACAGGTGGAGGTCCAGCGCCGTCACCCGGTTGTTGGTCTCGTCGATTCGTTGACCGAGGTCTTCCCGCAGGTGATCGAGGCGGGCGTTCGTCTGATCGAGGCGGGCGTTGGTCTGATCGAGGCGGTCCCGGATGTCGATCAGGACGCGGACGGTCAGGTCGTCGTTCTCCATGACAGCTCCATTCTAGCGAGGGGGGGGCGAGCCAGCCACAGCAGACTTCGTGCCGGCGCAACTGGGCGACGACACGGGCCCACGTTGTCCGGGGCCGGCTGGAACCCGGACGGGACGTCCACGCGGCGGACGGTCGATTTCGGGGAACATCTCGCCCCCTCGTCCGAGGAATGGGCGAGGACATGCTGAGCGTGGCGCATCGGCTCCGGGACGAGGTCGCAGCGGACGAGATCGACGAAGTCACGCTCCGGCGTGCCGCGTCGGGGGACCGCGGCGCCTCACGGGCGCTCGTCGAGTGCTACCAGCACCGCGTGTTCGCGCTCGGATCGCGGATGCTCGCCGGGCGCGGCAGATCGACCGTCGAGGACATCGCGCAGGACACGTTCCTCGCCGTGTTCCGCCGGCTCGCGACGTTCGATCCCGACGGCGCGGCGAAGCTCTCGACCTGGATCCTGACGATCTGCGCGCGCCGGGCGATCGACGAGCTGCGCCGGCAGCGCCCTGCCCCGCTCGGCGAGCTCGACCAGCTCGGGCCCGGCGGGCCACGCGCCGACGAGGCGACGGCGCGCCGCGAGGTGATGGCCGCGATCGAGGCGGCGCTCGCCGACCTGTCGCCGGAGCTGCGCGCCGCGTTCCTGCTGCGCGAGTATCACGACCTCGAGTACACCGAGATCGCGGCCGCGCTCGACATCGATCTCGGCACCGTCAAGTCACGGCTGTCCCGCGCGCGCGCTGCGCTGCGCGCCAGCCTCGTGGAGGTCCGCCATGGATGAGCAGCTGTCGACCGCCGAGCGCCGCGCGCTCGAGGCCTGGATCCCGATCGAGCCACCGCCCGGGTTCGCCGATCGTGTGCTCGACGCACGAGGTGCGGCTCCCGCGGCTGATCGCCTGCGCGACGCGCGCGAGCTCGACCCGGAGCACATGACGGATCGCCGCGCGCGCCGCGATGGCCGACGGCTGCCGATCGCCGCGATCGTCGCCGGGTGTGTCGCGATCGCCGCGATCGTCGCCCTGGTACTCACGCGCCGCGGTCCCGGCGAGGAGCGCTCGACACCCGTCGTCGAACCGGCGGCGCGCCCACCCGCCCCGGCGCCGGCCCCCGTCGCCAGCACCGGCATCCGGGTCGAGAGCGCGCTGCCCTTCGAGGTCCGCGCCCCCTACGCCACGACGTGGGTCGCGAAGGATCCCGGCATGCGCGAGGTTGCTCCCGGCAGTGCGCTGCGGTTCCGCGGCGCACCGGCGCAGGTGACCGCCTGGGATACGACCCTCGAGATCCGCTCCGCCGCGGTGGTCCAGATCGACGCGCCGACGAACTTCGTCCTCGAGGCCGGGAGGATCATCGTCCACGCCAGGGCTCTGGTCTCGGCGCGCGTGCGTGGTGGCTCGATCCTGCTCGACGGTCCTGGAGAGGCCGAGCTCGTCGTGACCGACGGCGATGCCGTGATCGCGACCGTGTTCGGCGGCGTCCGCGTCCATGGGAAGTACCTCGAGCATGTCGCCGCGATCGGCGATGTCGTGCTGCTCGAGGAGGACGGCGGCCTCCTGGTGACGGGCGTCTCGCCGACCGAGGCCGACGTCAAGGTCGAGCCGAGCACGGCGATCACGATCCACGATCCACACCCACCGACGGCGGTCCAGTTCCAGATCGGCGCGACCTGCCCAGCGGGCGGCATCGTCGAGTTGGCAGCGGAAGGCCAGGACCTCGACCTCCAACGCGGTGGCCGCGGCAGGTTCGCGAACCTCCTCGTCGAGGCGGGCAGCTGGACGTATCGCGTGCGCTGCTATGGCACCGGCGGGCTCGGAGGCGCGGTAGCCACAGGTCGCATCCACGTCGAGCGCGCCCCGGGGACCCGCGGGCTACCGCGCGCGCAACCGGCGGTCAACCGCCTCGACGCCGACGGCCGCAGCTACCGCATCGCCTACGACTCCGTGATCCCGACGCTGGAGCTTCGTGCCCAGGGCACCGGCTCGCGGTTCAGGCTCCACGTCGTCCGCGACGGCACGGGGGTTGTGTTCGAGAGCTCGCTGCCGACGATCCTCGTGCCGAGCAGCGCCCTGCGCGATGGCGCCTACACCTTCTGGTTCGAGCGCGACGGCGTGAAGGACGCGGTGGTGACGTCGCTGGCGATCGAGCGCGACACCAGCGCGACACAGCTCCGCCTCGACGCGCCGATCGACGGCGGCAGCTGGGCGACCGACCTGACGATGCGCCCGATCGAGGTGCGAGGCTCGGCCGCGCCGGGCTGGGTCCTCTCGATCGAGGGCATCCCGCTCCCCGTCGACGATCAGGGCCGGTTCGCCGCGAGCGTCGGGCCGCTGACGACACGCGCCCTCGCGCTGCGCGCGGAGCACGCGACGCGCGGGCTCCACTACTTCCTCCGCCGCCCGCGCGAGCCTTAGAGCCAGCTGCCGAGCGCGGTGCGGGCCTGCTCGACGGTCATCTTGTCGGCGGCGGCGGCGACCTCGTCGGGCACCCACTCGGGGAACGGCGTCACGAGGTTGCGGTGCTCGCCGGTCGGCATGTGCTCCTGCTGGAACGACGCGACGCGATCGGGCGCGAGCATGCCCGCGCGCGCGAGGCAGACCAGCGCGGGCCACACGCGGCGGTGGACGAACGTGACCTTGCCGTCGACGAGCTTGAAGCAGCGGACGTCGACGTCGTCATCGATCGCCGACAAGGTCTCGAAGATCACCTGCGCCTTGGGGTGCGACCACCAGCTGCCGACGATCTCCTCGCCCGCGACCTCGGACGCGAGCGACGGGATCGGGCCCCGCGCCGTCGCGAGCACGACGCCGTGCTGCTCGACGAACTTGAGCCATCGCGATCCGGTGGCGGCCCGGGCCTGGCGCGGCGAGCCGCGCTTGCCCTTCTTCGGCACGGCCTTCTTGTTCGGCGCAGCCTGCTTCTTGTTCGGCGCAACCTGCTTCTTGGGCGCGACCTTCGTCTTCTTGGGCGCGGCCTTCGTCTTCTTCGGTGCGGCCTTCGTCTTCTTGGGCGCGGCCTTCGTCTTCGGCGCACGCGCGGGTGGCTTCGCGCGACCGCGCTTCGGGGACTTCTTCGATGTCGCCTTGGTCTTCACCGCGGGATGACGAAGAGGAAATCACGGGGCGGGACAAAACGATAGCCATCTTCGGTCACGCGGATGATCTCCGAGCCGTCCTCACCCAGGAGCCGCCGGATCCGCATGATGTTGGTGAACAGCGCGGCGTCGTGGCGGAGCGGGTGGTACTCGACGTTCCACACCGCCTGGACGATCGCCTCCTTCGAGAACACCTTGCCCGGGGCCGAGGCGAACAGGAACAGCAGGCGCTTGAGCAGGCTGCGGCGGCGGAGGTCCGCGAGCTCCGCGCCGTGGCGCCAGATCACCTCGCGCACACCATCGACCGCGAGCGCGCGGTTGGGGAGCCGCAGGACCTCGGGGTTCGCGTCGGCGACATCGCTCGGAACGCCCTCGGCATCGATCACGCGGAACGGGCGCTGCGCCGTCAGGCCGAGATCGGTCAGCAGGCGAGCGGCGCCTTCGATCGCGGTCGTGGCCATCGTCGCGGCGCTCGGCGCCGACGGATCGGCGACCGCCTCCGCCCCGGAGATCGCGTCGAGGGCGGCGTGCGCGACGAGCCGCTCGACGGGGAGCCCGGCGGTCATCGCGAGCTCGGCAGCGTCGCGGGCATAGGACACCGCGGACGGTGCGTCATCGTCATCGCGAGCGAGCGCGGCCAGCGCGAGCAAGGCGTGGACGCGGGCGCGGACCAGCCCGGCCGACGCCGCCTCGCGAGCTGCGCGGGTCGCGGCAGCGCGGGCGTTGCCGCGGTCACCGCGGGCGAGCTCGAGGCGAGCGACGATCACGAGCGCGGTCGCGAGCTCGATCGTGCGATGAGAACGCTCGGCGAGCACCGCGGTCTCGCGGGCCAGCTCGAGCGCGAGCTGGACGTCACCGGCCGCGAGCGCGACCTCCGCGCCGGCGAGCTTGCGGTCGAGGTCGTCACGGGCCTCGGCACCGGCATTCTGCGCGAGCTCGACCGCACCGGCGCGCTGGCCGCTCTGGGCACGCGCGCTCGCGAGCATCACCGCGACGTTCGCGGCGGACGCGGCATCGAGCGTCGGCTGGCCGTGGAGCTCCTCGAGTCGAGGGAGCGCGGCGTCGAGCCGAAGCTCGAGGAGATCGATCGCGGCGACGACGGCACTGCCGCGCGCGGCGAGGTGGCCGAGCTCGCGGCGCACGCTCGAGGCGAGCGCGGCGCTGGCGAGCTCCGCGGCGAGCGACGGCTGGCCGCGCATGATCTCGAGCTCGGCGAGATCGAGCTCCGCGCGCAGCGCACCGAGCTCGTCACCGCGCTCGCGACGTGCGCGCACGACGACCTGGAGCAGTGAGGCGGCGGTCGTGGCATCTCCGCGGCGGCGGGCGACTAGCGCGCGCGCGGCGAGCACCTCGTCGGCGACCGCGACGGCATCGAGATCGCGGGAGGCCGCATCGGCGGCGTCGAGCGCGGTCACGGCCTCGACGAGGCGACCTTCGCGGGCGAGGCCGATCGCGCGGCGCGCATCGATGATCGCGGACAGCTCGCTAGCCTCGAGGCACGCCGGGACGCTCTTGCAGGCGCCGTGCGCGCGCGCGAGCGAGCTGCGCATCGCAGCGACGCGCCCCATGTACTCGTCCACACGCGCGGTCGCGAGGTGGACACGCGCGCGGGCGAGCGGATCGGCGCCCGCGAGATCACCGGCAGAGGCGAGGTGCGCCGCGGCGGCGTCGGGCTTCCCGGCGAGCAGCTCGAGCTCCGCGAGCATCGCGATCGCACGGACCCGCTCGCTCGCATCGGCCGCGCCGAGGAGGCCGGTGAGCGCGCGCCGGGCGGAGGTGACATCGCCGGAGGCGAGCGTGAGCTCGGCGTGGAGGTGCGGCGAGACGGCTCCGGGAGCGGCACTCGCGCGCTCGAACGCCTCGGTGTAGCGGCCGCCGCGGACCGCGATCTCGACGCGCAGCGCGGCCAGGGCCCGGGCGCGCTCGGGATCGAGCGGTGCCCGCACGAGCTCGGCGGCGCCGGTCTGGGCGACATCGGCGTGGCTGCCGGTGCGACGGCGTGGACGCTGCTCCTGGAAGGCATCGAGCAGCGACTCGAACTCGCCGGCACCACCGCTGCGGGCGGCGAGCTCGCGATCGGCGAGCAGCGCATCGGCCGCGCGGTCGCGATCGCCCGCGGCGATCCAGTGCCACACGACCTCGCGGACGCGGGTGACCTGATCCATCGCGCCGAAGGCGCCGTCGTCACCGGCCTGCCACGCGAGGCGCGGGCCGCTCGCGAGCGCACCGGTGCTCGCGACGAGCTCGGCGGCCGCGCTCGACAGCCGGATCTTGTCGTCGGGAGACATCTGCGCGAGCACGTCGACGCGCACGACCTCGTGCACGACGATCCGACCGTCGCCGACGCCGTCGGCGAGCTGGCGCGCGACGAGCCCGGTCAGCGCGGCCTCGATGTCGACGCCCGGAGCGAGCGCGGAGATCGCGGCTGGCGCGACGGGCGCGCGGAGGATCGCGAGCGCCTGGAGCGCGGCGCGTGCGGGGGCATCGAGCGTCGACAGGTCCCACGCGCCGGCGCCGAACCTGGCGCGCGCGAACTCGCGGCGCAGCGCGAGCGGGAAGCCACGCGTGCGGGCGAACGCCGCGTCGAAGCCGGGGACCTCCCCGTAGGTATCCTCGAGGCTTCCCCACATCTGGGCGCCGGCGTCGGCATCGAGACCCTGCAGCTCGACCTCGGCGATCTGGGCGCCGACCGCGGCGGCGAGCGGATCGCGCCCGACGACGACGATGCGCCCGAGCGCGGTCTGACCGAGGAGCAGCGGCGACAGGAGGCTCGTCGCCTCGTCGGTGCGCAGGTGCTGGATGTCGTCGATCACGAGCACGCGTGCCTGCTGCGCGAGCGTCTGGTTCAGCGTGCCGGGAGCGCAGCGCAGGGCGCGCTCGGCGCGGGCGCGGAGCGCGGACGCGCGATCCCCCGGGTGGCAGTCGATCACCGTGCACGGCGCGCCGAGCCCCGGCGCGAGCTCACCGACGAGCCGGGTCTTGCCGGACCCGAGCGCGCCGTGGAGCGAGACCAGCGACACGATCGCGAGGTGCTCCTTGAGCTGGGTCAGCTCCGCTTGCCGGCCTACGAACGGCACCGGGCCGATAGGGGTCATGGGGTTGGTGATCTTGGATGGACGGCGCCGCTGCATGCAGTACGGCGAGAACAGCAAAGTGTGAGCCACGGTAGGTGCGAGTCGGCCTCGCCAGATCGCCTCCGCAACCTCGTGAAACAACATAGCCTACCTCGCCTTGGCCACGGCGAGCGAGGCGCCCGGATAGCAGACCGCGCGTCTCACTGAGAGTCGGGCCGGGGCCTGATCCCCCCTCTGTCAGCGAGTCGGAGTCAGGGCGAGTCAGCGCGCCGCGAGTGTCAGGAGCCGGCCGATCGCCGCGTCCCAGTCGGCCGCCTCGTCCTTGCGCTGGCGCATCAGCGCCTCGATCCCGGGATACGCCGCGACCGCGGCATCGATCGCCGGATCGCGCCCGGCCTGGTAGGCGCCGAGCGTGATCAGATCGCGGTGCTCCTCATAGATGGCGAGCTGCGTGCGGAGCCGCGCCGCGGCCTCGGCATGACTTGCATCGATCACGCGCTGCATCAGGCGCGACGCGCTCGCGACGACATCGATCGGCGGGAAGTGACCGCGCTGCGCGAGCCGGCGGTCGAGCACGATGTGCCCGTCGACCAGGCCACGCACCTCGTCGGCGATCGGCTCGTCGAGATCGTTGCCGGCGACGAGCACCGTGTAGATCGCGGTGATCACCCCGTCGCGGGTGGCGCCGGTGCGCTCGATCAGCCGCGGCAGGAGCGCGAACACGCTCGGCGGATAGCCGTGGCGCGCCGGCGGCTCACCCGCCGACAACCCGACCTCGCGCTGCGCCCGCGCGACCCGGGTCAGCGAGTCGCACAGCAGCAGGACCGAGGCGCCGCGCCGGTCACGGAACCACTCGGAGATCGCGGTCGCGACGTGGACCGCGCGCAGCCGGACCAGCGCCGGGGCATCGCTCGTCGCGCACACGACGACGGTCCGCGATCGCGCCGACGACAGCTCGTCCCCGAGCAGCTCCGCGAGCTCGCGACCGCGCTCGCCGACCAGGCACAGGACGATGACGTCGGCCGTCGAGCCACGCGCGATCTGCCCGAGCAGCGTCGACTTGCCGACGCCCGCCGCGGCGAACAACCCGACCCGCTGGCCGCGCCCGAGCGTCAGCATCGTGTCGAGCGCGCGCACCCCGGTCGGGAGCGGCGCGGTGATCGGTGGGCGATCGAGCGCCGGGGGCGCCGGGCGATCGACGGACCACGGCTCGCCGGTCAGCGGCGGACCACCGTCGATCGGAGCGCCGATCCCGTCGAGAACCCGGCCGAGGAGCTCGTCGCCACACCGGATCTCGAGCGCGGAGCCGGTGCGCCACACCGCACTCGCGGGTGCGACGCCGGCGAGCTCACCGAGCGGCAGCAGGACGGCCTGCTCGCCGCGGAAGCCGACGACCTCGGCCGGCAGCGGAGGTCGCCCGCGGCGATCGATCTTGACCACCTCGCCGAGGGCGACGCCCGGCACGGTCGCGCGCAGGACCAGGCCGACGACCTCGTCGACCGAGCCCACCACGACGCCGTCCACCGCCACCGTCTCCTTCGCATCGAACAGCTCGTCCGGTCGGGCCGGATCCGTGCCCCGCGCGTGCGCGCCGCCGGCTCCGTCGTCGGTCGAGGCGCGCAGGTGGGCCCGCGCCGCGGCGATCCGCTCGGACTCGCGCCGCGCATCCGCGACGAGCCGCTCGGTCAGCTGCTCGGCGTCGCTCTTGAGCCGCGCGGCCTCGGCGCGCGCGTCCGCGAGGATCTTGTCGGCCGTGGTCCGAGCGTCGAGCTCGTCCCCCCCGATCACACGCCCGGACTTCACGCCCTCGATGGTATCAGGGCCGTCGGGCGATCAGGGCGCGAGCTGGACCTGCGGGTTCGCGTTGATCGCGTTGGTCGTCAGGTTGACGCGGATGATCGTCGTCTGCTTGTTGACCCGGATGATCGTCCCGGTCCCACCGGCGAGCGTCGACATCGACGTGCCCCGCAGGACGTTCGCGGTCCACCCCTTGCCCACGCCGTGGGCCGAGCCCGCCGCGACGGTGAGCTCGAGGCCCTCGGGCGAGATCTCGAACTTGAGGACGCGCGTGACGATCGGCGCCGCGACGGCTGGCGTCACCGGCGGCGTCACCGGCGTTGCCACCGGCGGCGTCACCGGCGGGGGCGCGACGCAGCCCTTCCACGTCAACGGCGCGCCCGGCGCGCAGACCTGGTCGCACGCGCGATCGTGCGGATCGTGGACCTCGCACGTCGACGGCGGCGGCGGCACGTCCGGCAGCTTCGGCGGATCGCTGATCTGGAGCCCGAGCAGGCCGGGGTCGGGTGGCGGCGCGTCCGGGCTGAACGCGGCCTTCATCGTATAGGCGCCGGCATCGCCGCGGCGCGGCGCGTAGATCCGGACGAGGTACGTGCCCTTCGCGCGATCGATCGTCGCGGAGCGCATCCGCCCGGCGCGGGCACTCGCCGACGCGTTGACGACCTGGATGTTCCACTGGTCGAAGACGTCGAACGCGACCTTGAGCCCCGGGCGTGGGGTCGTCCACGACATCTGGAGGTCGAGCCGGCCGCGCCTGCCCGCGGGCAGCTCGATCAGCTTCCAGTCGACGCGATCACCGCCGGGATAGGTGACGATGCCACGGACGGTGCCCTCCCCTTCCTGGAGCGCGATCGGCTGCGCGCCCTTGACGCGTCCATCAGGACCGGTCGCCCGATCCTGCGGGACATTGTTCGCGCACGCCGCGACCACCACGAGGCCCAACCAGGACGTCCTCATCATGGGTCCAATGGTGATCGACCGCGGCGGGCGCTGCAATGCCGTTCTAGGTCGCCGCGAGCGCCGCCCAGGCCGGCGCATCACCGACGGGAGTGCGCGCATAGACCCGTAATTCCCGCGCGACCGCGAGCCCGAGCGGGCGCGGCAGCCGGTACACGAGCTGGCGGCGCAGCAGGGGATCGGTGTGCGGCGCGAGGGCGCGGGCCCCGATCTTGAGCAACGCGACCGGATCCGGATCGACCCGCGCACGCTCGATCGCCGCGCGCCGAGGACCGAGCGCGCCGTCGCGCGGGGCCGCGCTGATCCGCGCCGCCGCGACGAGCAGGCGCTCGCCGAACACGGTCGCCGCGTTCGCCGCGTGCGGACCGAGAGCGAACGCGAGCTGATCGGCGCCGATCTCCTCGAGCCACGCCTGGAGCGCGGGCGCGGCGAGTCGCCCCGCGTCGGCGAGCTCGCGCGGCCGGCTCATCGTGGCCTCGATCGGGCGCATCGGCGGGATCGCGGCGCACGCCCAGCGCGCGAGCCAGACCTCGACCTCGGTCGTCGCGCCCGATGCGATCGCCGTCCGCGCCCCCGGCGGGACGCCGTCGAGCGCTGCGTCGATCCAGCTCGGATCGACACCGCGCAGGCCCGGTGGGATCGACGCGCGAGACGCCGCGGCCCAGGTCCTGCGCTTGCCCTTGCGCGCCTCGGGCGACATCGCCTCGAGCCGGTCGAACGCCGTGCGCGCGGCCTCGCCGATCGGTCCGCCGATCCGCGCGAGCACGACGCGATCACCGAACGCGACGGCCGTCGCCGCGGCGAGCACGCGCCCGATCACGACGGCCTACTTCTCCGGCTTGTACTGGCCGGTCTCGGCGTGGCGGCGGCGCTGCTTCGGCGTGCGTAGCTTGTAGCGGAGCAGCTTGCCGCCGGGTCCGCGCGGCAGCGCGTCGACGAACTCGATCCAGCGCGGGTACTTGTACGGCGCGAGCATGCTCTTCACGAACTCCTTGAGCTCCGCCTCGAGCTTGGGTCCGCTGTCCTGGCCGACGTTGGTCACGACGAAGGCGAACGGCTTGATCAGCCCCTCGTCGTCGTCGGCGCCGATCACCGCGGCTTCCCACACGGCCTCGTGCGAGGTCAGCACGCGCTCGACCTCCGACGGCGACACCCACTTGCCGCCGACCTTGAACAGATCGTCGACGCGGCCGCAGTGATGGTAGTAGCCGTCGCGATCGACCATGAACCGATCCCGCGTCGTGAACCAGCCGTCGGCACGGAGGTCGATCTCGCCCGTGTTGCCGCCCCCCCAGTAGCCGGTGAACAGCGAGCCGCTCTGCAGCTCGAGCGTGCCGATCTCGTCGACGCCGACCGGATCGCCATCCTCGTCGACGAGCCGGGCCTGGACGCCCTGCAGCGGCTTGCCGCAGACGCCCGGCCGCGCACCAGGATCGCTGCTCTTGCCCGCGAGCGCGAACTGGAAGATCTCGGTCAGCCCGTAGCCGACGACGACCTCGGTGCCGAGCACCGAGCGGATCCGCGGGATCAACCGCTCCGGCATGCCCTCGGCGCCGGCGACCGCGTGGCGGAGCTTGGCGAGCGGCTTGACGATGTTCTGGGCCTCGGCGTCGTGGGCGAGCTGCGCGTAGACCGACGGGGTCGCGAACAGCACCGTCGGCTGGTAGCTCTCGAGGGCCTCGAACAGGAGGTTGCTCTGCGGCTGCTCGGGGAACAGCAGCGCCTCGGCCTGGACGACCATCGGCAGGAGCAGGCCGGCGCCGAGGCCGTAGGCCGTCGACAACCGCGCGACCGACAGGATCCGATCCTTCGAGGTCAGCGACAGGAGATCGCGCGCGAACGAGTCATGCGCCGCGGCGATCGTGCGCTGGCAGTGGGGGACGGCGCGCAGCTCGCCCGGGCCCGATCCCGCCGAGTACAGCAGCATGCTGACGTCGTCGGGGCCCATCGCCACCGGCGGCTGCGGCGTCGCCGCGTCCAGGATCGCGTGGAAGTCATGGCTGCTCGGCAGCTTGGAGCCGACGCAGACCACCTCGCGCAGCATCGGGGTCTCGCTGCGCACCGCATCGACGACCGCCTCGTGCGTGTCGTCGACGATCGCGATCACCGCGCCCGCGTGGACGACGTACGCGCCGACATCGTCGGGGGTCGACAGCTCGGAGACCGGCACCGCGACGGCGCCCGCGTGGATCACGCCGAGGATCGCGGCGGCCGCCTCGAGTGTGTCGCGCATCAGGATCAGCACGCGCTCGCCGCGCTGGAGCTTCAGGGTCCGCAGTGCACCGGAGAGCTTGGCGACGTGGGTCGCGAGCTCGTCGAACGTCCACGCGCGGTCTCCCTGGCGCAGGGCCCCCCGCGGACCCGCTCCGGTCGCGAGCGCGCCGTCG
>Ga0316603_10001274_pt1 | contig 13304 bp, 11 predicted proteins | sample OWC_soil_day10_n_FD_207649 | JGI IMG/M metagenome (GOLD analysis project Ga0316603, IMG submission 207649) | Wetland soil microbial communities from Old Woman Creek delta, Ohio, United States - OWC_soil_day10_noCT | ecosystem: Environmental > Terrestrial > Soil > Wetlands | place: USA: Ohio...
CGCATCGACGTGTTGTTCGGTGTACTTGTTCAGCGTTGCCTTAAGTTCCCTGCCGGCTCCGCTGGACCGCCTGCAGGCGCTTTCGATGGGCAAGGTGGCCGATCTAAAGCTCCTCTTCGACGCCCTCATCACTCAGTTCGGTTTTGGAAAGATCACTTCATTTCGCGCCACCAACATCACAAGCCGCATTCCGAAGTACAAGGATGTCAAAGTTGTGGAGACGGACTTGAATGAGAAGGTCTTCTACTCCGGGCGGTACACCGGGTACAGCGACAACGAACTCGCCGAGGTCCTAGACACGACGCTATTCCGGCCCGACGAAGAGAAGTTCGGCAAATTCACAACCATGTACCAAGACCGCGAAGATCTCATCCACAACGGCAAGCTGCTCCACTTTCGGGAGACCGATAGAAAACTCGATCTGCCGCCCGGAACTGCGAAGCGTCTGATGAACGTCGTTGCCAAGCGCTACGGTCTTGAGCCGGAGGTTGAGATGGACAACTTGGTCCGCTACAAGGCGAAGCGCAGGCGAATCTAGGTTCCCTCGTCCTGCGGCGCCGCGGCATGGCACGGGTTAGCTCTACGCTGGGTGTCACTGGCCACGTGCCACGTTGTTAGCAAATGCGCTAACATCCGTCTATGGCGTTTGCAGTCGAGTACTACCACCCGAAAGTCCTCGCCGACATCGAGGCTTGGCCAGTAGATGTGCTTGCTGCCTATGCGCGGTTGGTTGAGTTGCTCATGGAGCATGGTCCGAATCTCAGGCTGCCTCATTCGCGAAGCATGGGGGACGGCTTGTTTGAGCTTCGGCCACATGGCCGCTCCGGCATTGGCCGCGCCATGTACTGCTTTCTACTCGGCAGGCGCGTCGTTGTCGTGCATGCGTTCATCAAGAAGACGCAGCAGACGCCGGACAAGGAACTGAAAATCGCCCGCAAACGGGTCAAGGAGTTGCAACATGGCTGAACTCAAGCACATTCCCGTCAAACATGATCACCGGGACTTCCTGGACAAGGCGAGCAAGCGCAAGGGGTTCGCTGAGGCCTATGCGTCGCTGGAACTGGAGTACCAGGTGGTCAGTCAGCTTCTCAAGGCGCGTACCAAGGCGGGGTTGACGCAAGACGCGGTAGCCGAGCGCATGGGCACCACCAAGAGCGCGGTGTCGCGCCTGGAATCCGCCGGCAAACACGCCCCGTCGCTCAGCACGTTGAAGCGCTATGCCGAAGCAGTGGGTTGCGAGCTTCAGGTCAAGTTGGTGCCGCAGCGGTAGTGCTCAGCTCGAACAAGCGCAAGCCCGTATCAAACCCGCTCACTGACGCAGTGCGCAGCCCGCGCCAGCCACTCCGGCTGAATCTCCACCCCCCAGCCCGGCGCCTCGGGAATGCGCACCTGGCCGTTGTGCACGCCGTAGGGTGACTCGACGAACAGCCCTTCCTGCCAGGGGTAGTAGTCCGGGCCTTCGATGGACAGTTCCAGGTACGGCCCGGCATTGGGGATCGCGCCCAGCAGGTGCATCGTGAACAGCGTGACCATCGACAGATTAGCGCTGTGCGGCGTGCACGGCAGCCCCGCCGCCTGCGCCATGCGCGCTACGCGCAGCGTGCGCGCGATGCCGCCCATGTAGCAGACGTCGGGCTGCACCACGTCGACCGCGCGCATCTCGATCATGTGCTTCCACAGCGGCAGGTAGTTGTCCTGCTCGCCGCCGGTCACGTCCAGCGCCAGCGCCTCGCGCACCTGGCGCGTCTGCTCCAGTTCCCAGTAGGGGCAGGGTTCTTCGTAGTGCACCACGCCGTGGTCCTGCAGCAGGTGGCCGACCTGTATGGCGCGCGCCGGCGAGAAGGCGCTGTTGGCATCGACCAGCAGCGTCGCGTCGGGCCCCAGCGCGCGGCGGATTGCGGGCACGATGGCTTCGGTGCGGCCGGGCCATTCGTCGCGGTCGTGGCCGTATTCGGCGCCGACGCGGAACTTGAAGGAGTCGAAGCCGTGGCGCTCGCGCAGCGCCGCGAAGCGCGCCGCCTCCTGCTCGGGCGTGATGTCGCGCTTCATCGACGAGGCATAGGCGCGCAGCGGCCGCGGCGTGCCGCCCAGCAGCGCGCACACCGGCTTGCCTTCGAGCCGGCCGCGCAGGTCCCACAGCGCGGTGTCGATGCCGCCGATGGCGCGGTACAGGTGCGATCCGGGAAACTTGTGCTCGCATTCGCAGACGCGGTCGACCAGCGCGTCGATGTCCACCGCGTCCTGCCCCAGCACCCAGGGCGCCACCTGGCGGTGCAGCACCAGCGCGCTGATGTCGGCATGGTAGGTGGACACCTGGCCCCAGCCGAAGGCACCGTCGTCCGTGGTGACGCGCACGAAGCCGACGTCGCCGGTGCAGAAACTTTCGATGCGCTGGATCTTCATCGGTCGCGATCATGGTCGCGGCCCGTGCCGGCGCGACAGGTCCATTCTGAAACTTCGGTGATACCGTTTCCCCCTCGACACCACTCCAGGCGCCCCTCTCATGGTCAAGCGCGCCGGCGGCGCGCTGCTGCTGTCCATCGTCATCGATCCGCGTTCGCCGCGCTCGGTCAGCTCGCAACTGCACGGCGCGCTGCGCGAGCTGATCCTGTCCGGCAGCTTTGCCGTCGGCGAAAGGCTGCCGGCCAGCCGCACGCTGGCGCGCGAGCTGTCGCTGTCACGCACCACGGTGATCGAGGCCTTCGACCGGCTCACGGCCGAGGGGCTGATCGAATCGCGCGTGGGCGCCGGCGCGTTCGTCAGCCGCACGCTGGACACCGAGCGTCCGCGCGCACCGCCGCGCGAAGCCGCCGCTGCGGTGCCGATGGCCACGCCGCAGCTGTCGCGCACCATGACGCAGGCGGTCAGCCGCTTCGGCGACCGCTCTCGGCTACCGACCGAAGCGCGCGCCTTCACCACCGCCCTGCCGGCCTTCGAGGCCTTTCCGGTGGCGCAGTGGGCGCGGCTGTCGGCGCGCCACTGGCGCACGCCGCGCCACCAGGTGATGGGCTATGGCGAACCCGGCGGCCAGGCGGCGCTGCGCCAGGCGATCGCGCTGCACCTGCGCGCCAACCGCGGCATCAGCTGCGACGCGCAGCAGATCTTCATCGTCGGCGGCGCGCAGCATGCCTTCCACCTGGTGGGCTCGATGCTGCTCAACCCGGGCGACAAGGTGTGGTTCGAGAACCCGGGCGCGATCGGCGCGCGCAACAGCCTCATCGCCGCCGGCGCCGACCTGGTGCCGGTGCCGGTGGACGAACACGGGCTGCGCGTGGCCGAGGGCTTGCGTCTGGCGCCGACATTTCGGCTGGCCTTCGTCACGCCTTCGCACCAGCAGCCCTTGGGCATGGTGATGAGCCTGCAGCGCCGCTTCGAACTGCTGCAGGCCGCGGCCCAGGCGGGTGCCTGGATCATCGAGGACGACTACGACGGCGAGTTCAGCTTTGGCGGCCCGCCGCTGCCCACACTGAAGAGCGTGGACGCCACCGGGCTGGTGATCCATGTCGGCACCTTCAGCAAGTCGCTGTTCCCTTCCCTGCGCCTGGGCTACCTGCTGGCGCCTCCCGCGCTGGTGCAGCCGCTGGACGCGATCATGAGCCGGCTGATGCACGGCGTGCCCACGCACACCCAGGCGGTGGTGGCCGACTTCATCGGCGAGGGCCATTTCGCCGCGCACATCCGGCGCATGCGGCGGCTCTATGCCGAGCGCCACGAGGCGCTATGCAGCGCCGCCGCCGCACAACTGGGCGAGGCGCTGGAGGTGGAGCGCAGTTCCAGCGGGCTGCACACCGTGGGCTGGCTGCGCGCCGGCCATGACGAGGCCGCAGTGGTGTCCGCCGCGGCACAGCGTCAGGTGACGGTGTCGCCGATCGCGCGTTATGCGATTGCGCCGCGCGCCGCCGGTGACCGGCAGGGCCTGGTGCTGGGATTCGGCGGCGTGACGGCGGGCGAGATCGAGCGGGGCGTGGGGGTGCTGGCACAGGTGTTGGGACGCCGGCGCCCAAGCTGACCAGTGGTCTGCGACAAAAGCCAAAGTGGGTCTGCCGGCTGCCCCTGCCCCTGTGGCAACCTCGGCGCATGGGCCCCTTCGACTACGTCATCGTCGGCGCCGGCTCCGCCGGCTGCGTGCTCGCCAACAGGTTGACGCAGAACGGACGCCACCGCGTGCTGCTGCTCGAAGCCGGTGGCAGCGACCGTCGGCTGCGCGTGCAGGTGCCGATCGGCTATGGCCTGTCCTTCCACGACCCGCGGTTGAACTGGCGGCTGTTCACCGAGCCCGAAGCCGCGCTGGCCGGGCGCCGCGGCTACTGGCCGCGCGGCAAGGTGCTGGGCGGGTCGAGCGCCATCAATGCGATGGTCTACATCCGCGGCCAAGCGGCCGATTTCGAGCGCTGGCGCGCGGACGGCAACCCCGGTTGGGGCTGGGACGACGTGCTGCCCTACTACCGGCGCATGGAGGGCTTCGACGCACCGCCCGATGCGCATCGTGGCCACGATGGCCCGCTGCGCATCAGCGACGTGTCGGACCAGGTGCACCCGCTGTGCGCCAGCTTCCTGCGTGCCGGCGCCGAGCTGGGCCTGCCGCACAACGCCGGCTTCAACGGTGTCAGCACCGAAGGCGTGGGCCTGTACGAGATCACCATGCACGGCGGGCGGCGCATGTCCAGCGCGCGCGCCTACCTGCACCCGGCGCTGTCGCGACCCAACCTGGTGCTGCGCACGCAGGCGCAGGCGACGCGCATCGAGTTCGACGGCACGTGCGCGGTGGCGCTGCACTACCGCCACCGCGACGCCAGCCACCGCGTGGCCGTGGGCCGTGAGCTGATCCTCAGTGCCGGCGCGGTGCATTCGCCGCTGCTGCTGCAGGCTTCTGGCGTGGGCCCTGCCGCGCTGCTGCAGTCGCTGGGGCTGCCGGTGCTGCGGGACCAGCCGGCCGTGGGCCGTCATCTGCAGGACCACCTGTGCATCGACCACCTGTACCGCGCACGCGTGCCGACGCTCAACCAGGAACTGCGGCCCTGGTCGGGCCGGGTGCGTGCCGCGCTGCGCTACCTGGCGACGCGGCGCGGGCCCTTGAGCCTGAGCGTCAATCAAGGCGGCGGCTTCATCCGCTCGATGCCGGGCGCGGCGCAGCCCGACCTGCAGTTGTACTTCTCGCCACTGAGCTACACCCGCGCCGCACCGGGCCAGCGCGCGCTGATGAGCCCGGACCCGTTTCCCGGCTTCCTGCTCAGCGCCCAGCCCTGCTGGCCGGCCAGCCGCGGCCATGTGCAGCTGCGTTCGGCCGACCCCGACGCCGATCCGCTGATCGTGCCCAACTCGCTGAGCGCGCCGCAGGACCTGGACGCGCTGGTCGAAGGCTCTCGCTGGCTGCGCCGGCTGGCGGCCACGCCGGCGCTGGCCGCGGTGATCGAGCGCGAGCTGGAACCGGGCGCACAGGCGCAGTCGCAACAGGAGCTGGAAGACGACATCCGCCAGCGCGCGTCCAGCGTGTTCCATCCGGTGGGCAGCTGCCGCATGGGGCCCGATCCGCGCCAGGCCGTGGTCGACGCTCGGCTTCGCGTGCACGGCCTGGCCGGGCTGCGCGTCATCGACGCATCGATCTTCCCGCACATCACTTCAGGCAACACCAACGCACCAACGATGATGGTGGCCGAACGAGGCGCCGACCTGGTGCTGGCCGACGCCGATGGAGACCGCTCTTGACCTCACTGTTCCTGCCCGACGCCAAGCTCGCACCCTACTGGTGGGACCAGATGCCACGCCCGGTGCTGCCCGACACGGCACTGCCGGCGCAGGCCGACGTGGTGGTGGTGGGCTCGGGCTACACCGGGCTGCACGCGGCGCTGCAGACGGCGCGTGCCGGCCGCCAGACGCTGGTGCTGGATGCCGAGGACGCCGGCTGGGGCTGCAGCACGCGCAACGGCGGCCAGGTGTCGACCAGCGTCAAGCCCGGTTTCGCCGAACTGGCGCGGCGCCACGGCGAGGCCCGTGCCCGCGAGATCGTGCGCGAGGGCCGGCGTTCGCTGGCCTGGCTGGGCGAGTTCATCGCCAGCGAGGGCATCGACTGCGACTATGGCGTCGTCGGCCGCTTCCACGCCGCGCACAACGCCTCGCAGTTCGAGCAGCTGGCGCGCAACGCGGCACAACAGCCCAAGGGACTGGAGGTCAGGCTGCACGTGGTGCCGCGCGCCGAGCAGCACCAGGAGCTGGGCACCGACGCCTACTGGGGCGGCGTGGTCTACGAGCAGCATGCCAGCGTCGACCCGGCGCGCTACCACCAGGGCCTGCTGCAGCTGGTGCAGCAAGCGGGGGTCACGCTGGCGGCGCGCTGCCCGGCCACGCGCGTCGAAGCCGATGGCGCGGGCTTCAAGGTGCACACGCCGCGCGGCGTGGTGCAGGCCCGCGACGTGGTCATTGCCACCAACGGCTACACCGGCACGCTGACCCCCTGGCTGCGCCGGCGTGTCATCCCCATCGGCAGCTACATCATCGCCACCGAAGCGCTGCCGCCAGAGCAGATGCGCCGACTGATGCCCAGGAACCGCATCGTCAGCGACACGCGCAAGGTGGTCTTCTACTACCGCGCGTCACCCGACCAGACGCGCATCCTGTTCGGCGGGCGCGTGTCCACGCATGAAACCGACCCGCGCGCGAGCGGCCCGCTGCTGCATGCCGACCTGGTGGCGCTATTCCCCGAACTGCGTGACGTGCGCATCGGCCATTCGTGGTGCGGCTTCGTCGCCTACACCTTCGACGAGCTGATGCACATCGGCCGCCACCAGGGCATGCACTACGCCATGGGCTACTGCGGCTCGGGCGTGGGCATGGGCAGCTACCTGGGCATGCGGCTGGGCCAGCAGGTGCTGGGCCTGGCCGAGGGCCGCACCGCCTTCGACGACCTGGCCTTCCAGACACGGCCGCTGTACAGCGGCAAGCCCTGGTTCCTGGCGCCGTCGATCCGCTACTACCGCTGGCGCGACCGGCAGAGCCGTTGAGCCGACCGCAGCGCGCGTCTCAGCCCGGCAGCGGCAGCAGCATCAGTCGCTCAATGAAGCGGTCGCGCTCCGCGCGCTGCAGCTGAGCGATCGGCGCCGCGATCTGCGATTCGGCCACCACGTAGGCATACAGCGCAAAGGCACGGAAGCGCGCCTCGGCCACGCCGAAGCCCAGCGCCGAGAACAGCTGCGCGATGTAGGCGATGCGCGAACCATCGGCCTCGTCGACCGCTTGGCGTGCCATCGCATCGCGCCGCGCCCAGGCGCGGATCGCCAGCTCGATGCGCGCGGCGCGCTGTGCCGCCCGGCCGCGGATCGGCAGCGAGATCACGTCGCGCAGCTGTTCGCGCGGATCGGGATGCGCGCTCTCCAGCCGCGCCGTGAGCAGCACGGTGGCCTGCTCGCGCCAGCCCTGCAGCACCCGGCGCAGCAGGTCCTCGCGGTCGCGGAAGTGCCAGTAGAAGCTGCCGCGCGTGACCCGCAGCTGCTGTGCCAGCACATCCACGCGCACGCTGTCGATGCCGTGGTCGATCAGCACCTCGGTCGCTGCGTCGATCCAGCGCTCCGGCGTCAGCACGCTGCGCGCCGGCTCGTTGGCAGCGTCCTTGCGGCGACGGACTCGGGGGGTGGCAGGGGCGGCAGCAGGCATTGACGGACCGTGTGGCGACAGGTCTCGACGATGCCGCCATACACATCTGTATGGAAACTGGTGAAAACCCCGATGCGACGCCGTCAAGGCAATTTCACAATGCGTTCAACCCACATACAGATATGTATGGAAACACGATGAGCAGCTCCTGGCTCGACGATCCGCACTGGCTGGCGCCGCCGCGCACCGTGCGCATCGGCTTCGACGACGGCAGCTTCGTGCTGCGCTCGCCGGAGCCGCTGCGCCCCTATGCGCGCTGCATTGGCGAGTGGCTGGAGCGCTGGGCGGCCGAGACGCCCGACGCGCCTGCCTTCGCCGAGCGCGCGAGCGACGGCGACTGGCGCCGCCTGAGCTGGGCGCAGGCCCGCGCCGCGGTGGGCCGCATCGCGCAGGGCCTGCTCGAGCTGAAGCTGGCCCCGCAGGCGCCGATCGTGGTGCTGTCGGACAACGCGCTCGACCACCTGCTGTTGCTGCTGGCCGGCCTGCACATCGGCGTGCCGGTGTGCACCGTGTCCAGCGCCTATTGCCGGTTGACACAGGACCACACCAAGATCCACGGCATCCTCAACACGCTGGGGCCGGCGCTGGTCTATGCGTCCGATGCAAAGATTTACGGGCCGGCGCTGGCCCATGCGGGGCTGCATGCGCCGGTGGTCTTCAGTCGCGGCGCGGACAGCTTCGCCGGTGCGCTGGACTTCGCGCAGCTCGGCCGAGGCGAGACCGCGGCGGTGATGGACGCCTTCGAGGCCATCACCCCCGACACCCACGCCAAGTACCTGCTCACCTCGGGCTCCACCGGCCACCCGAAGGTGGTGATCAACACCCACCGCATGCTCTGCGCCAACCAGCAGATGATCGCGCAGGTGTGGCGCTTCCTGGAGCACGAGAAGCCGGTGCTGGTGGACTGGCTGCCGTGGAGCCACACCTTCGGCGGCAACCACAACCTGCACATGGTGCTGCGCAACGGCGGCACGCTGGTCATCGACGAGGGCCGGCCGGCGCCGGGGCTGGTCGAGCGCAGCGTCGCCAACCTGGCCGAGGTGCAGCCGACGATCTGGTTCAACGTGCCGCGCGGCTTCGACATGGCGCTGCCCTTGCTGGAAGCCGACCTGGACCTGGCGCGGCGCGTGTTCGAGCGGCTGCGCGTGGTGTTCTATGCCGGCGCGGCGCTGCCGCAGGCCACCTGGGAGCGCATGCAGGCGCTGGCGAAGAAGGTGCGCGGCGAGGAGATCTGGCTCACCACCAGCTGGGGCTCGACCGAGACCTCGCCGGGCATCACCAGCGCGCACTGGAAGCTGGATCGCGCCGGCATCATCGGCCTGCCGATGCCCGGGCTGGAGCTGAAGTTCGTGGTGGACCCGTCGAACGTGGGCGACAAGCTGGAGATGCGCGTGCGCGGCGTCAGCGTCTTCCCCGGCTACCGTGACGCGCCGCAGCTCACCGCGCAGGCCTACGATGCCGAGGGCTACTACTGCATCGGCGATGCCGGTCTCCTGGCCGACGAGGCCCGGCCCGAGGCCGGCGTGGTCTTCAACGGCCGCGTCGCCGAGGACTTCAAGCTCGGCACCGGCACCTGGGTGTCGGTGGGCACGCTGCGCGTGCGCGTGGTCTCTGCCCTGGCGCCACATGTGCAGGACGTGGTCGTCACCGGCCACGACCGCGACGAGGTCGGCGTGCTGGTCTTCCCCACGCCTCAGGCCGCGGCACTGCCGCCGGGCGAGTTGCAGGCCCACGTGGCTGCAGCGCTGAAGGGACTCAAGGCCGAGGGCGGCGGCTCGTCGCAGGCGCCGGCCCGAGCGCTGCTGCTGGCCGAGCCCCCCAGCGCCGATGCCGGTGAGATCACCGACAAGGGCTATATCAACCAGCGCGCGGTGCTGAAGCGCCGCGACGCGCTCGTGCAGGCGCTGTATGCCGGCGGGCCGGACGTGATCCTTGCCTGCTGAACCCTGGAACCGAAATGACCAGCGAACTCCGCCCCGCCGAGGGCCTGCTGGGCCAGATGTCGATGCTGCGCATCGAGACCGACGGCCCCGTCGTGCACCTGCGGCTGAACCGCCCCGACAAGCGCAATGCGTTGAACGAAACGCTGGTGCGTGAGCTGCAGACCGCCTTCGTCAACCTGCCCAAGGAAGCCCGCGTCGCGGTGCTCAGCGGCGAAGGCGCGCATTTCAGCGCCGGGCTGGACCTGTCGGAAGTCACCGAGCAGAGCGTGGCCGAAGGCATCGTGCATTCTCGCAAGTGGCATGCAGCTTTCGATTTGATCCAGTTCGGCCCGGTGCCGGTGATCGCGGTGCTGCACGGCGCCGTCGTCGGCGGCGGGCTGGAACTCGCCGCCACCGCGCACCTGCGCGTAGCCGAGGCCAGCAGCTTCTACGGCCTGCCCGAAGGGCAGCGCGGCATCTTCGTCGGCGGCAGCGGCTCGGCACGCATCCCGCGCCTGATGGGCGTGTCGCGCATGACTGACATGATGCTCACGGGCCGCGTCTTCGATGCTGCCGAAGGCCAGGCCGCGGGCCTGAGCAACTATCTGGTCGGCGAGGGTGAGGGCCTGAAGAAGGCGCTGGAGCTGGCGCGCAAGATCGCGACCAACGCGCCGCTGTCCAACTACGCCATCACGCAGGCGTTGCCGCGCATTGCCGAGATGGCGCCGGCCGAGGGCCTGTTCGTCGAATCGCTGATGTCCGCCATCGCCCAGGGCGACGAGGCGGCCAAAAAGCGCGTTCGCGATTTTCTCGAGAAGCGCGCCGGCAAGGTGGGCAAGTCATCATGAAGCCGTGCCCGGCGCTGAAACCAGTCACCCCAACCCCCTTAAGGAGACACTCCCCATGAAGCTTTTGCGCAAGACGATCGCCGCCGCTGCGGCGCTGCTGGCCACCGCGGCCTTTGCCGAGGTGAACATCGGCGTGACGCTGTCGCTCACCGGCCCGGCCTCGGGCCTGGGCATCCCGGTGGGCAACCAGTTCAAGCTGTGGCCGCAGACCATCGCCGGCGAGAAGGTCAACCTGATCATCCTCGACGATGCCTCCGACCCCGGCAAGGGCGTGAACAACGCGCGCCGCTTCGTCACCGACGACAAGGTCGACATGATCTTCGGCGGCTCGATCACCACCGTGTCGGCCGCGATCGCGCCGGTGGCCAGCGAAGCCAAGACCACGCAGATCTCGATCGCGCCGGTGGGCGTGCCGCCCGAGCAGGAGCGCTGGGTCTTCCGCCTGCCGCAGGGCTTCACCGTGATGGCCTTCCCGATCATCGAGCACATGAAGAAGGCCGGCGTCAAGACCGTCGGCTTCCTGGGCTATACCGACGCCTACGGTGAACTGTGGCTGAAGGAATTCACCGCGCAGGGCGAGAAGGCCGGCATCAAGGTGGTCGCGGTCGAGCGCTTCGCGCGCAGCGACACGAGCGTCACGCCGCAGGCGTTGAAGCTCGTGTCGGCCAACCCCGACGCGATGCTGGTGGTGGCCTCGGGCTCCGGCGCGGCCATGCCGCACAAGGCGATCATCGAGCGTGGCTTCAAGGGCAAGGTCTACCAGACGCATGCCGCGGCCACGCCTGACCTGGTGCGCATCGGCGGCAAGGATGTGGAAGGCGCCTTCGTCGTCTCCGGCCCGGCGGTGGTGGCCGAACAGCTGCCCGACAACCACCCATCGAAGAAGGTCGCGGTCGACTTCGTCACCAATTACGAGAAGGCCTATGGCCCGGGCTCGCGCAACCAGTTTGCCGGCCATGCCTACGACGCGAAGATCATGCTCGAGAAGATCCTGCCGGTGGCGCTGGCCAAGGCCAAGCCGGGCACGCCGGAGTTCCGTGCCGCGTTGCGTGACGCGGTGGAGACCATGGGCCGCACCATCTTCTCGCACGGCGTGATGCTGTGGACGCCCACCGACCACTGGGGCTACACCAACGAGACCGGCGTGATGCTGAAGGTCGTCGACGGCAAGTTTGTGGTGGAAAAGTAATTCGCATCCGCGAATTACTTTCGTCGCAGGCTAACTTGGCGTAGCCAAGTTAAGGGCCCGACGGCAGTCGGGCCCGGCCGTAGACAGAAATAGCCCCAACCGACTCTCCCTTGATGGACGCGACAATCGCCAGCATCCTGGCGCTGGACGGCCTGACCAACGGCGCGATCTACGCGCTGCTGGCGCTGGCCACAGTGCTGGTCTTCGCCGTGACCCGGGTGATCTTCATCCCGCAGGGCGAGTTCGTCGCCTTCGGCGCGCTGACGCTGGCGCTGCTCCAGGCCGGCAAGGTGCCGGGCACGGTGTGGTTCCTGCTGGTGTTGGCCGCGGCGGTGACGCTGCAGGACCTGGTCCACGGCTGGCGCCAGCGCCTGCCGGTGGCGACCTTGCTGAAGCAGGGCTTGCGCACGCTGGCCTGGCCGCTGGCGGTGTCGGCGCTGGCGATCTGGGCGGCGCCAAAAGGCCTGCCGCTGCTTGCCCAGGCCGCGCTGACGGTGGCGCTGGTCACGCCCTTCGGCACGCTGCTGTACCGGCTGGCCTACGAATCGCTGGCCGATGCCAGCGTGCTGGTGCTGCTGATCGTCTCGGTCGGCGTGCACTTCGCCTTGGTCGGGCTCGGGCTGTTCTTCTTCGGCGCCGAAGGATTCCGCAACCCCAGCTTCTGGGACGCGCGCTTCTCGATCGGCGCATTCACGCTGTCGGGCCAGACGGTCATCATCTTCGCCGCCTCGCTGGCCTTGATCGGCTCGCTGTGGCTGTTCTTCGAGCGCAGCCTGGCCGGCAAGGCGCTGCGCGCCACCGCGGTCAACCGGCTCGGCGCGCGGCTGATGGGCATCTCCAGCAGCAGCGCCGGGCGCCTGTCGTTCACGATGGCGGCGTTCATCGGTGCGCTGTCAGGGCTGCTGATCGGGCCGACCACCACGGTGTTCTACGACAGCGGCTTCCTCATCGGCCTGAAGGGCTTCGTCGCCGCAGTCTTTGCCGGCCTGGCCAGTTACCCGCTGGCGCTGGTCGGCGCGCTGGGTGTCGGGCTGCTCGAATCCTTCGGCAGCTTCTGGTCCAGTCCCTACAAGGAAGTGATCGTGTTCTCGGCGATCCTGCCGGTGTTGTTGTGGCGGTCGTTGCGCGACCCTCATTCAGAAGAACATTGAGATGAGCCGCTGGACCTTCCCCGCCTTCGCGGCGGTGATGCTGCTGCTGCCGCTGCTGCCGGTGCCGGACTTCTGGATCTCGCAGAGCATCTACATCGGGCTGTATGCGATGGTGTCACTCGGCCTGGTGCTGCTGACCGGTGTAGCCGGGCTCACCTCCTTCGGGCAGGCCGCCTTCGTCGGCGTCGGCGCCTACGCTGCGGCGTACCTGGCCACACAGAGCCACCTGCCGCCGCTGGTCACACTGCTCGTGGGCGTCGCGCTGGCCGTGCTGGCGGCGCTGGTGCTGGGCGCATTGACACTTCGCATGTCGGGCCACTACCTGCCGCTGGCCACCATCTGCTGGGGCCTGGCGCTGAACTACGCAATGGCCAATGCGGACGGGCTGGGCAAGTACGACGGCATTCTCGGCATCCCTCCGATGAAACTGCTCGGCATCGACCTGGCCAGCAGCCGCGCGCTGCATCCGCTGGTCTGGGCGATCGCGCTGCTGGCGGCGCTGGCGGTGATGCACCTGCTCGATTCGCGCCCCGGCCGCGCGATCCGC
>Ga0316603_10001276_pt1 | contig 13301 bp, 5 predicted proteins | sample OWC_soil_day10_n_FD_207649 | JGI IMG/M metagenome (GOLD analysis project Ga0316603, IMG submission 207649) | Wetland soil microbial communities from Old Woman Creek delta, Ohio, United States - OWC_soil_day10_noCT | ecosystem: Environmental > Terrestrial > Soil > Wetlands | place: USA: Ohio...
CGGAGATTCTCAAGGGAGAGATGCAATTCAAAGGCTTCGTCGTGTCCGACTGGGCGGACATCATACGGCTGCATACGAGGGACCGTGTTGCAGTTTCGCCCAAAGACGCGGTGCGCATGGCGGTCATGGCCGGAATCGACATGAGCATGGTGCCTCTGGACTACAGTTTCTCTCCCCTGCTTCTGGAGTGCGTGAAAGATGGGTCCGTCCCGGTGTCCCGCATCGATGACGCAGTCAGCCGCATCCTTCGCGTCAAGTTGCAGCTCGGGCTCTTCAAGGATCCCTATCCGGATGTGCGGCTGAAGAGCGGCTTCGCAAGCGCGCAACACACTGCGGTGAACCTCAAGGCTGCTGAAGAATCCATCGTCCTCGTCAAGAATGACGGTGCGCTTCCGCTCCGCAAATCGGCACGAGTGCTGGTGACAGGGCCGACCGCCGACGCACTTTCCCCGATGAACAGCGGCTGGACGATCACCTGGCAGGGAGACCAGGAGCAACTCTATCCGACGGCGAAGCCAACGATCCTGAAGGCGATCAGAGAGAAAATCGGTGCGGACCACGTCACCTACGTGCCCGGCGCGACATTTGACCGCACCCTTGACATCCCCAGCGCTGTGAAAGCGGCCTCCGGAGTCGATGCTGTTGTGGTGTGTCTCGGCGAGAGGGCATACTGTGAAACCCCGGGCAACATTGACAACCTTACGCTGGATGCCGCGCAGCTGGAACTTACCGCAGCCCTCCAGGCAACCGGAAAGCCGGTCGTTGTCGTGATGATCGAAGGCCGGCCGAGAATCATCGAACCCATTGTGGACAGGGCCCCGGGTATACTCATCGGTTTCCTCCCCGGCATTGAAGGGGGAAGGGCGGTTGCCAACCTCCTGTTCGGCGATGCTGTTCCCTCCGGAAAACTCTCTGTAACGTATCCGCGGTTCCCCAATGCGCTGATGTGCTATGATCACAAACCAGCGGATGCGGCCGAGGGGAATGTCTACAATCCCCAATGGCCCTTTGGATTCGGACTCAGCTACACCACATTTGCGTACGCTGACCTGAAGCTCGATCGCACTGTCATCCGGTCGGGAGAATCTCTCGGTGTCTCTCTCACCGTGCGCAACACCGGTTCGATTGCAGGTGCAGAGGCGGTTCTGCTCTACCTGAACGACAATTACGGGACGGTCTCTCGCCCCGCCCGGCAACTCAAGGCCTTCACCAAAGTGTACCTGAAGCCCGGGGAGCAGCAAACGGTGCGATTCACACTGCTGCCCGCATCACTTTCCTTTATCGGTACCAATAACACCCGCATCATCGAGCGGGGCGGGTTCACCGCTTCCGTTGGTTCGATGAGCCAATCCTTCGTGCTTGAATAATCTGGCAGGCGGTCCACGCCTGCCCGCCGTATTGTGCATGCACCTCTGCCGGAGGTCACCCCATGACCGCACGCCGCTCCATCGCCGCGACTCTTGTGATGTTTCTCCTGGCCGGATCGTCTGCGCTCCTGACAGCACAGACTTCGCCCAAAGACGATCCCAGACTCGAGAAGCTCCTTTCCCTTCTCACCCGTGAGGAGAAGATACACCTCCTGGGAGGAAACGACTTTGAAACTCTTCCCATTCCGCGGTTGGGCATCCCTCCCCTCACGATGACGGACGGTCCGGTGGGCGTGCGATGGCAGCCCTCCAGTGCATTCCCCGTCAGCATCATGATGTCTTCGAGTTGGAACCCCGCTCTCGTGGAGAGCCTGGGCGTTGCCCTGGGCCGCGAGGCCAGAGCCAAGGGGAGGAAGATGCTCCTCGGGCCATGCGTAAACATCCATCGCACTCCCTTTGCGGGCAGGAACTTCGAGAGCTTCGGCGAAGATCCGTTCCTGGCCTCACGCATGGCAGTGGCCATCGTCAATGGCGTACAATCTCAGCGTGTCATTGCCACGGCAAAACACTATGCATGCAACAACCAGGAGTTCGAACGGGATTTTACCAACGTGACCGTGAGCGAACGGGCGCTGCGCGAGATCTATCTTCCGGCGTTTGAAGCAGCGGTGAAAGAGGCCGGCTCGATGTCCGTGATGTCTGCCTACAACAAAGTCAACGGACTGTGGTGCAGCGAGAACCCTTACCTGCTGACCGATGTGTTGAAGAAAGAGTGGGGGTTTCAGGGCTTCATCGTCTCTGACTGGGGTGCCGTGCATAGCACCGTTCCGACGTTCAAGGCTGGACTGGATGTTGAGATGCCGACAGGAAAACACCTGAATGCTCACAGCCTGTTGCCGGCTCTGAAGTCCGGCCTGGTGGACGAGACCGCGCTCAACGAGAAGGTCAGAAGGCTGCTCAGAACCATGCTCTGGGCAGGCCTCTTTGATACGGGGTCCGAAAGCGTTGGCGAACTGAATAGCGCGCGTCATCGCGCGCTTGCACGTGAAGTGGCCCGTGAGGGGATGGTACTGCTGAAGAACGAGAATCAGCTCCTGCCCCTGAACATAGCGGCGTTGAAGTCGCTTGCTGTCATCGGCCCCAATGCAGCGACAGCCCGGACGGGCGGAGGTGGAAGCTCCCGCGTCGACCCGATCTATGCGGTCAGCCCTCTGGATGCGTTGCGCCAGCGGCTCTCACCCGGCGTCACTGTCAACTACGCGGTCGGATGCTATACTGCCGGCGATCTCGATCCCATTCCGGCCGGGGCGCTCCGGCCGCCCGGGTCTCCTCCGGGTGTCAATGGGCTGAGGGCAGAGTACTTCTCCAACAAGGATCTCAAGGGGTCACCGGTATTGATGCGGGTCGATCCGACGATCGATTTCTCCTGGTCCTCAGGGGGAGCGGACAAGATTCTTCCCGCTGACAGTTTTTCCGTACGGTGGACCGGAACCCTGACTGCATCCAGAACGGGCCCCCACACGGTGCAGACACTATCAGACGACGGCGTGCGTCTCTGGCTGGACGGGGCACTGATGATCGACAACTGGTCGGATCATGCCTCGGAGCCCAGCAATTGCACGGTCGATCTTGTCGCGGGAAAATCATACGACCTGCGCATCGAGTACTATGAACACAAAGGGGAAGCGGTGATACGGCTGGGGTGGAGGTGGGTTGATGCGTCGCTTGTCACCGAGGCTGCCCGCGTTGCCTCCGCTTCGGATGCTGTCGTGCTCTGTGTCGGTCTTAACGAATTCTTCGAGAGTGAGGGCTTCGACAGAACCTCTCTGTCCCTGCCCGAAGATCAGGTCCAACTCATCAGGGCCGTTACGGCTGCCAACAAGCGGACGGTCGTCGTGCTGAATTCGGGCGCCCCCGTGCTCATGGATGAGTGGCTTGCCCGGACGCCCGCTCTGGTGGCGGCATGGTACCCCGGCGAAGAGGGAGGAAACGCTCTGGCGGATATCCTGTCCGGCGTGGTCAGTCCCTCCGGCAAACTCCCTGTGACATTCCTGAAGCGCTGGGAGGACTCTCCGGCATTCGGCAACTATCCGGGGAGCGGAACCGTGAACTATGCGGAAGGTGTGTTTGTTGGCTACCGGCACTTCGACAAGAACAACCTTGACGTGCTCTTCCCGTTTGGCCACGGACTTTCCTACACAACATTTACATACTCGAACCTGAAAGCCGTGCCGCTGCAGACCGGATCCACAATGGCCGTCCAGGTGTCATTGGATGTGAAGAACACAGGAACACGCGCCGGGGCGGACGTCGTCCAGTTCTATGTCCGGCCGCCTGTATCACCAGTTGAACGCGCCGTCAGGGAGTTGAAGGGATTCCGTAAGATCTCCCTGGACCCGGGTGAGACAGCCACCGTTGAGGTCACACTCGGCTACCGGGCGTTTGCATACTATGACGAAGGGGCGAAGGCATGGACCGTATCGCCCGGCACATACCAGGTTCTTGCCGGCTCATCTTCGCGCGATCTTGGACAGCCGGTCGACCTGATTCTCAAGTAATGCTATGCTGGATTGGAGAAACATGTGATCCACCGATCGAATGCACTCACGGTTCTGCTAGTTCTGATCTTGATTGCCACGGGTGCGGTCCTGACAGGCCCGCAGACGGCCGCGGCTCAGCCGCCGGGTGCCCCGCCATTCGTCCGGGTACAGGGGACGACACTCGTCTCACCGGATGGCAAGCCACTGCTCCTGCGGGGCATCAATCTCGGGAACTGGCTCGTTCCTGAGGGATACATGTTCCGGCTCGATTCCGCGACCTCCTTTAGAATGATCAACGGGCTCCTGTCGGAGCTCATCGGTCCCGCTGAGACCCATGCATTCTGGAAGACGTTCCGGGAGCGGTATATCACACGGGCCGACATTCGGTACATCAAGTCGATCGGATTGAATTCCGTACGTGTTCCGTTCTCATTCCGGCTGTTTCTCTCCGAAGAATATTATGGCATCTGGACGGATGACGGGTTCCGCTACCTCGACAGCGTGATGGCATGGTGCGGGTCCGAAGGGCTCCTGGTGATACTGGATATGCACTGTGCTCCGGGCGGACAGACGGGCGACAACATCGACGACAGCTGGGGATATCCGTGGCTCTTCGAGGACGAGTCGGAGCAGGAACGCACGGTTGAACTCTGGCGTCGCATTGCGCAGCGCTATGCACGTGAGACCTGTCTCGTCGGGTATGATCTTCTGAACGAACCCATTGCGCCCTTCTTTGACGTGGAGCGGCTCAATCCCCGCCTTGAGCCTCTTTATAAACGAATCGCGGCGGCGATCCGGTCAGCCGATACCAACCATGTCGTCTTCCTTGGCGGTGCACAGTGGAACAGCAACTTCAAGGTCTTCGGGCAGCCGTTCGATGCCCGGGCCGTGTACACGTTCCACAGGTATTGGTGCGACACAACGCAGGCTCTGGTGCAGGAGTTTGTGGATTTCCGGGACAGGCTTCAGGTTCCCGTCTGGCTCGGTGAGTCGGGTGAGAATACCGATATCTGGATCGATGCTTTCCGCAGACTGCTGGAGCGCAATGCGATCGGATGGTGTTTCTGGCCGTATAAACGCATGGATGCATCCAGGTGCATCGTTACTGTCGCCAGGCCGGCGGGATGGGATGTCATCCGGCGCTACGATCACGCCAGGCGGACGACCTACGCCGGTATCCGCTCGACACGGCCGGATCCTGCCGTCGTCCGGAAGGCCCTGGAGGAATACCTTCGCGCGATCACGTTCGACGCGTGCCGCCCCAATGCCGGTTACATCGCTGCACTCGGCTGTGCCATCCCCCGTTGATCGCTCGCCTTTGAAAAGGACAGAGACTCCATGCGTATCCGCTGCCTGAGTCTGATCGGGTGTGTCGTTGCTGCTGCCTCCGGGTTGGCGCACGCACAGCCTCTGGAAGACCGCATCACTGCGCTCCTCCAGCAGATGACAACCGAAGAAAAGATCCTCCAGCTCCATGCGGAAGGAGGTTTCAACACAGCGGACAATCAGCGCCTGGGAATACCCGGATTCATAATGGCGGACGGTCCCCACGGAGTCCGGGATGGACTCGCGACGAGCTTTCCTGTCGGGATCGGTATGGCCGCGATGTGGGACACCGCGATGGCACGACTGATCGGCGTGGCGATGGGGAAAGAGTTTGCGGGAAAGGGGAAGCATCAGGCGCTGGGACCGGCAGTGGACATCGATCGCGACCCCCGCAACGGGCGGAGCCCGGAAACGGGGGGCGAGGATCCTTACCTCTGTGCGCAGATCACGACAGCCGTCGTGCGAGGCATACAATCGACACCCACGATCGCCACCGTGAAGCATTACACGGCGAACCATCGGGAAAACGGACGGACGACCAACAACATCCTGGCGTCGAGACGCATCCTGCATGAAGATGCCGGGCTTCCATTCCGCACGGCGGTCCAGATGGGCGGGGCGCTTTCAGTGATGAATGCGTACAACCTTGTCAATGGCGACAAGTGTGCGGAGAGCCGCGAACTCCTTACCACCATGCTGCGCACGAGGTGGGGTTTTCCGTACTACGTCGTTTCCGATTGGGGCTCAATCTGGAATTCACAAAAGGCCATCAGTGCGGGATGTGATATCTGCATGGGGTCGGACAACTACCGCAATGATCTTCCCGGACTTGTTGCCGCTGGCCAGGTGTCCGGTGCTCTCCTGGATTCAGCCGTGCGGCGGGTGCTGCGGACGAAGCTGGTCGCAGGCATGCTCGACTACCGGCCATCCGGAAACCCGGACGACGTCAACAGCCCCGCGCACCAGGCCCTCTGTCTCGAGGCGGGGAGGAAATCGCTGGTCCTGCTCAAGAATGAGGAGAATATCCTGCCGCTCTCGACAGAGTTGGCCCGCGGCGTTGCACTTATCGGCCCCCATGCTGCAACCCTGGTTGTCGACGGATCCGGTAGTGCCTATGTCACTCCTTTCTACACCATCACGCCCCGACAGGGGATCGAGTCCATTATTGGCGCATCGCGCGTCACCTACGCAAGAGGTTGTGACATCAACAGTGCCGATACGAGTGGCTTCGGTGCTGCGCTCCAGGCTGCCGCCAATGCCGATGTGGTGATCTTCTGCGGAGGACTGGATGGCGGTCAGGAAGGAGAGGGCTTTGACAGGGTCGGAGGATCTACCACCCTTCCGGGAAGGCAGCAGGACCTCATCAACCGGCTCGCGGCGGCAAACCCGAAACTCGTGGCCGTGATCTTCAGCGGAGGCGTGTGCACGCTCGAACGGTGCATCGGGAATATCGAGGGGCTGATCTATGCGTTCTATCCTGGACAGGAGGCAGGGAGGGCCATTGCTGAGGTGCTGTTCGGACGCGTCAATCCAGGGGGACGGCTGCCTGTCACCATCCCGCGGAATGTCACGCAGCTGCCGCCGTGGAACGATAATCTGAACGACGACTACGGCTGTGGTTATCGATGGTTCGATGCAACTGGCAACGCACCGGAGTTTGCGTTCGGAAGCGGCCTCAGCTACACGACGTTCAGCTATGGCGCTCTGGATGTTGCGCCATCTTCTGTGGCACCCGGTGAACCGGTCCAGGTTTCGGCCACCGTGACAAACAGCGGCCTTGTCGCAGGCGATGAGGTTATCCAGCTCTACCTGAGCTACGCGTCACCGCCAGTGCCGATGCCCACAAAGGCGCTCAAGGGATTCCGCCGGGTCACACTCGCGCCGGGTGAGTCCAGGCGCATCACGTTCACCCTGACCGCGGAAGAACTCTACTTCTTCAACGAATCGACATCACAATACGAGGTGCCCACAGGCAATATTGTTGTCCGTCTTGGAAGATCATCGGATACTCTGCCTCTGACTGGTGTGTTCACCGTGAGGCAATCGCAGGGGAGACCCGACCTGCTCATCACAGACATCCGGACCGTGCCGCCCTATCCCGTGCCCGGGGAACAAGTCCTTTTTCTGGCCGCTGTAAAAAACCAGGGCTCTGCTGCCACACAGGCCGGCGTCCCTTTGAATGTCGCGTTCACGCTGGGCGGAACGCTGGTCAGCTCCGTGACGGGCTATTCATCGTCAATCCCTCCTGGTGGCATGGCTCTTCTGTGCGGCGACTCAGGGCCTGGAGGAATTGCCACATGGACCGCTGCCGGAGCAGGATCGTACGCCCTGGCGGCGGTGGCCGACCCCGGCAACACTGTCGATGAATGTTCGGAGGGGAACAACACTGCCAGCCACACGCTCGCCGTGTACGATGCGCCGCCCCCCAATCTTGCTCTGCGGAAACATGTGTCTGTGACATCGATCGAGGGCCCGGGCTACGAGGGAAAGTATGCCGTGGACGGGAACAGGGGCACGCGCTGGTCGTCTGCCTTCAGTGATCCGCAGGTGCTCGTGATCGATCTGGGTTACAACTACCGTGTGGACATGATCGATCTCTACTGGGAAGCCGCCTATGCCACAGAGTACGCGATCCGCATAGCGGACGACGGCGGGGCGTGGCGCGAAGTGGAAACTATCACGAACGGCGACGGAGGCGTGGACCGTGTCCAGGTGGGAGCAGATGCACGGCGCGTGATGATGGTGGGGACTAGACGGGCTACTCAGTATGGCTATTCCCTCTTCGAGGTCGAGGTGTTTGGCGGTCCGGCGACTGATCGTCCGGACGACAGCACGCCGGTCCCCTCACGCTTTGCACTGTATGACGCCTACCCCAATCCCTTCAACCCCGCCACGAACCTTCGCTACGATCTGCCCGAACGGGCCACCGTCCAGGTCAGCGTGCACTCGGTGCTCGGGCAGGAACTCCTGACTGTCATCCAATCCGAGCAGGAGGCGGGACGGCATTCCGTGGTTATCGATGGCAGCGGACTGGCGACAGGGGTCTACCTGTGCCGGTTCCGGGCAGTGAGCGAAGGGGGAATCGTGCACTCCGGCGTTCGCCGGATCATGCTCGTGAAGTAACACTTACTGCAGTCGTCTGAGAAGCTCCTGTGCCTCCGTCATGCCGGGTTGCAGAGCAAGTGCGTGCCGCAGGTGGCCAATAGCCTCGCTGCGCTTCCCGCTCTGAGCACAGGCCAAACCTGCGAGATATCGTCCTCTGGCATGTTCGGCAACGGTCAACACTCCTCCCTGTGCCGTGCTGACAAGGAATCCGTCTTCGAATTCCTGCAGTGCCGCGAGCGGCTTTGACTCTTCCATGAACAGCACTCCCAGCTTCATGTGCGCGTAGGGATTCTGTTCGACAGACAGGGAACGACGGTAGAGGTCGCGGGCTCCGGCGATATTCCCCTCCCGTGCTGCATAGTCGCCCATCAGTACCCACGGCTGGAATGAAAACGGCGTGGCCCGGGCGAGGGCCAGGCATTCGCGCCTGGCGTTGGCGTACTCCCCTCTGCGGGCATAGTATTCAGCCACCTTGAGCCGCGTTGTCGTCCACGGCAGATTCTGTTCCAGTGCTGCGTAAACGATCGAACTCAACGTATCCCGGATCGTCTCCCGCTCCGCTCCCGGTGCTTCTGAAAAAGGCCAGTGGCGTTTCAGTATCCTGACTTTGATCGACGCGAGCGTGTCATCGAACGGAGAAACGCCGCAAAGGCCGAGATAAGCGGAATCGGGGAGGGGCGCCCGCCACTCATGTGAAGACCGAAGCGCGTCAATGCCGCGGATGGTTTCCGCGAGCGTGCGGGCCATCAGGGCATAGCCGGCGAGTGTTGGATGGACATGTTCCAGGAAGAGGTCGTTCCCAGGAATGCCATGTTCGGCCTCGGCTGAGAATGACGAATCGATGCGTGCAACCGGGACTCCTGATGCCCTGCAAATCTCCAGCAACGCGGACGAAAGATCTTCGGGGGCGCGAAAGCGAACCTGGTCCAAATCCTTTGCCAGGACGTACTGCTGACGGGCCTCTGCAAACATGCCGCTGTCGAACAATGCGCCCGCCAGACGGTAGTGCCCGAGCGCATGCGTGGAATCGCAAGCCATGGCCGACCGAAACGCTGTTATCCCTTCAGCATGGTTTCCCGCCGCGACCTGCCGCGCCCCCTCATCCATGAAGGATGACCACTGCTGCTTCACGGATTCGGAAGTTGCCGGCGCAAACATCCCCGCAAAAGGAGGGATTCCCCGCAGATTGGACACAGGCGTGACGAAGAGGAGCCGGACACCTGCATCTTCAGCTTCTTCGATGATGGCGTGTATGTTATCCCGGTAGAGCGAAAGGCCGTTCTGATACGTCTCCGAGCCAAGTGGAATTGCCGCCTCTCCAACCATCTGGTGCATGAGTGTGGTTTCACCGGGTTCGCCTGAGGCGTGAATCTTCTCTCCGAGCCCGCCTATCACATCGCGGAATAGAGCATAGGTGCGATAACGAAGCAGTGTCAGATGGAGGCGGATGAGCCATGGGCTCCTGTTTGCGGCCACGGCTGAAGCGGGTCCGAAGGCACCGTAGTACTCATTATGGCCGACATAGATGACGATGAGGTCCGGTGCGCATGCGAGGACCTCCGGCAAAAGGTCGCGCACAACGGTGCTGCCGATGGCCGAGATCCCGAGGTTAATCACTTCCACGCTGTCATCGGGCAGCATGCTCTGAAGCCGGGCTTGCAGGAAGGATGGGGCTGTTGCATTGTACTCGTAGGGAAATCCTTCCATAGTGGATTCCCCCATGCAGAAGACGCGTTTGACCGCGGGAGATTTGTGGACCCGGAACATCGCGTCCGGCGGCTCCGGCACGGCAATACCGGGTTGAGCAAAGTACCGCCTTCCAATAGTCCTGTTGAGGCTCTGGAACGACCTCCCCCGGATCTGTGTGCGTACGACCAGATCCGTCGGCGGTGCAGAGGAGAGCGCACGAAGCACCAATTCCGTCGCGGCCAGGACGACAAGAGGGATGGCGATGATGATGCTCCAGAACAGCAACCGCCTTTTTCGACTTGTCTGCTGAACGGGTCTACTACCCGTACGCGTCATGATGCCTCTCTCTCATGTCACTGCCGTGTGCCAGGATCGATGGTTGAAGCCCGGTATATGAAGAGAGCATTCCTCTCCGCTGTGCGTTGCCAGGTCCACTCTGCTCCTCGGGGAGATCAGGGGACAGCGGCGAGTGTTTCGCAGTTGAAACGTAGCGTAAATCCCTTGCATGCGCAAGAGGGAGAGGCCGGGACGTGACAATGGACGGGACTTGAATATGCACTCTTTCATCCCTACGTTCTACATGTCGATGAACGGTCCTCTCACAGTGTCCTGGGTCTCGATGAACGAACCTCCCAAACTTTTCTGCGTATCAATGCACGAACCTCTCACAGTGCGTCTCTGCCATGACCCCGACTGACCTTTCCGCTCTGCTCTCGAAAATCCGGACTGCAAGAATAGGAATTCTCGGCGATTTCTGCCTGGATGTGTATCTGCTTCTCGATCCTTCTGCATCGGAGGTATCCGTGGAGACCGGACTCTCCACACGCGCCGTGCGCACCCAACGCTATACGCTCGGAGGGGCAGGCAACGTCGCGAACAACCTGCTCACGATGGGGACCGGACATCTCGCCATCTTCGGCGTCATTGGACGCGATCCCTACGGTTCGGAGATGCAAAAGATGCTTGTGCGGGACGGGGTCGACCTCGATGGACTCATCGTACAGTGGGAAACCTGGGACACGCATGTCTATACGAAACCGTGCGAACGGGATCATGAGGAGCACCGGATCGATTTCGGCAATTTCAATCACCTCCAGTCGACGACCGCACGGCTGCTGCTGGAACAGCTGGAACGGAAGTTGCCTGATCTGGACCTCGTCATCGTGAACCAGCAGGTGATCCGCGGACTGCACACGAAAGAATTCCGCCAGCAGCTGGAAGAGCTCATCCTGCGGCATCCGGAGCACCGCTTCATTGTCGATTCGCGGCACTATTCGGACGAATTTGCAGGGGCGATGCGGAAAGTCAACGTCCTCGAAGCATCCAGGATCTCGCGACGGGGAGGCGAAGCGCCGGAGCCATCGGATGGCCCGGCGGTGGGTGAGCTTGCGCTGGAGCTGTATGATCGCTGGGGCAAACCAGTTTTCGTAACCCGCGGTGAGCACGGGTGCACTGTTTGTGATGCGTCAGGAGTCAGGGAGATCCCCGGGCTATTGATCCTCTCGCCCGTTGACCCTGTCGGAGCAGGAGACAGCATGCTTGCCGGTATCGCTGCTTCTATGGCTGTCGGTGCTGATGCCTTTGCTGCCGCAGAGCTTGGCACACTTGTCGCCGGGGTGACTGTGCAGAAGCTCCTGGTGACGGGAACGGCATCACCCGAAGAGATCCTTGCACTGGGCAGCGATCCCGATTTTCGCTACAAGCCGGATCTGGCCCGGCAGCCCCGGAAAGCAGTCTATCACCCCGGGACAGCCATCGAAATTGTGACCGGGCTTCCCCGCCAGAGGCGCTTCACGCACATCATCTTCGATCACGACGGGACACTCTCGACGCTGCGGCAGGGGTGGGAAGAAATCATGGAACCCATGATGATCCGCGCTATTCTGGGTGCCACCGCAAGCGACGTGGATGAAGCCTTCTTCGAGGAGGTTCGCTCGGCGGTCAGGGATTTCATCGACAAAACGACGGGAATACAGACCCTTGTACAAATGAAAGGGCTCATCGACCTTGTCCGCCGTTTCAAGTGCGTCCCGGAAGATGCCATCCTGGATGCGGCGGGATACAAGAGGGTGTACAATGATGCCCTCATCGATATGGTCAATGCACGGATCCGGCAGCTCAAGACAGGCGAGTTGACTGTCGAAGATTTCGCGATGAAGAAGGCGCACGAGCTCCTTCGCGCGCTGGCGCAGAAACAAACAACCCTGTATCTTGCAAGCGGTACCGACGTCGAGGATGTCCGGAGGGAAGCGGAAATCCTCGGCTTCGCTCAGTATTTTGGGAGCAGAATCTACGGGGCGGTGGGCGATATGACCAAGGAGGCAAAGCGCATCGTGCTCGAGCGTATCATGAATGATATCGGGGAAGATGCACACAAGCGGATTCTGACGTTCGGTGACGGACCGGTCGAAATTCGCGAAACCCACAAGAGAGAGGGATACACGGTGGGCGTGGCAAGCAACGAAATACGTCGCCACGGACTGGAGGTGCGGAAACGCAAGAGGCTCATTGAGGCGGGGGCCGATCTCGTCATTCCGGACTACTGCCAGATGGAATCACTCATGCAGGTGCTCTTTCCATGAGCCATCACCGGACACCGGAGCGAACAAGCCGCCGGTCAGCATGAGGCAACGATGCCGCGATGCGAGTTGTGATCACGAGCAGCAACCATGAACGAACAGAAGCCAGAATCACTTGCCATCCTCTTCGCAGACGTTGCCGGTAGCACGCGACTCTACGAGCGCAGGGGAAATGCTGTCGCCCAGAAGATCATCGGTGCCTGCCTGGGCTATTTGCGGGAGATCGTGGCACGGACGCGGGGGGTTGTCATTAAGGAAATCGGCGATGAGGTTATGTGCACGTTCTGCCAGGCAGAAGATGCTGCATCAGCCGCGGAGGACATGCAACGGACCGTGCAGCAGGCATCGGCCTTCGGGAAGTTCGAGAACGAGCAGGTACGGATCCGCGTGGGGTTCCATTTCGGGCCCGTCGTGCGCGAAGAGGCGGATGTGTTCGGCGATGCGGTGAATGTGGCGGCGCGCGTTGTTGCGCAGGCGAAGGCCCAGCAGATCCTGACCACGCGCGACACCATGCAGTGCCTCCCCGAATCGCGAAGAGCGAACGCCCGCATGATCGACAGGGTGATGGTGAAAGGGAAGACAGAACAGGTAGAGCTCCATGAGCTCCTCTGGGACATCGACAACCTGACGGTTCTACAGGGTGAACTGGTGGCTGATGGTGCCCGGATCACGGCACGGGTGACGTTCCGAGACAA
>Ga0316603_10001277_pt1 | contig 13300 bp, 11 predicted proteins | sample OWC_soil_day10_n_FD_207649 | JGI IMG/M metagenome (GOLD analysis project Ga0316603, IMG submission 207649) | Wetland soil microbial communities from Old Woman Creek delta, Ohio, United States - OWC_soil_day10_noCT | ecosystem: Environmental > Terrestrial > Soil > Wetlands | place: USA: Ohio...
CGGAGGAGGGCTTCGCAGACCCGGCGTGCGGCGCCGGGGCCGGTCTCGGGGTGCGTGGTCACGGCTCGTCCGTGCCGCCGCCGGTCTCGTCGTCGGGCGGGGCGGCCTCCTCACGTGCCGCGTCCTGCTCGTGGATCTCGTGGATGAGCTGCTCGATTCGCGCGTGGTGTTCGATGGACTCGTCGAAGCGGAATTCCACTTCCGGCATCCGGCGAAGGCCGAGGCGGCCGGCGAGCTGGCGCCGCACGAAGGGCGTGGCCCGCTGCAGGGCCCGGGCGGTCTCCTTGCGCGCCGCGCCGGCGGCCATCGTCGTGTAGTAGACGCGCGCGATCTGGAGGTCGCTCGTCACGCTCACGCGCGTGATCGTGACGAACCCCACGCCGGGGTCGTGCACCTCGCGAGCGAGAATGTCGCTCGTCTCGGTCCGGATCTGATCCCCGAGCCGATCGGGGCGGTGTCCCTGTGGCATCGGACGCTCGAACCCGCCCGGCGGCGGGAAGGGCGCGGCGGCGCCGGCGGCTCAGGCCGTCGGCACGGCCGCCAGTTTCTCGATGATGAAGACCTCGATCACGTCGCCGACCTTGATGTCGTTGAAGCGCTCGAGGCTGATGCCGCACTCGGTGCCGGCCTTCACTTCGCTCACGTCGTCCTTGAAGCGGCGCAGCGAGCCGATCTTGCCTTCGTGCACCACGACGTGATCGCGGATGAGCCGCGCGTGCATGTCGCCCGTGCGCGCCACGCGGCCGTCGGTGACCATGCAGCCCGCGATCGTGCCGAACTTCGGCACCCGGAACGTCTCCCGGACCTCAGCCGCCCCGACCTTCACTTCCCGGAACGTCGGCTCGAGCAGGCCCGCCATCGCCTTCTTGATCTCGTCGGTCACGTGGTAGATGACCGAATGCTGCCGGATCTCGACGCCGTCGCGCTCGGCCAACTCGGCCGCGCTGCGGTCGGGCCGCACGTTGAACCCGATGATGATCGCGTCCGACGCGGACGCCAGCAGCACGTCCGACAGGTTGATGGCGCCGACGCCGGAGTGGATGATCCGGATCTTGACCTTCTCGTCGGAGAGCTTGGCGAGCGTGGCGGCCAGCACTTCGGCCGAGCCCTGCACGTCGGCCTTGACGAGGATGGGCAGCTCCTTGACGCTGCCTTCCGCGATCTTGTCCTTGAGGCCTTCCAGGGTCAGCCGCGACCCCTTCGATCCGAGCGCGAGGTCGCGCGCCTGGGTCTGGCGGAACGACGCCACCTGCCGGGCCTTCGCCTGGTCGGCGATGACCTGGAACGTGTCGCCGGGCGCCGGGAGCCCCGTGAGGCCGAGCACCTCGACCGGCGTCGAGGGCCCCGCGGCCTTCACGCCGTGGCCCCGGTCGTCGATGAGCGCCCGGACCTTGCCCACCACCGGGCCCGCGATCACCGTGTCGCCGACGCGCAGCGTGCCGTTCTGCACGAGCACCGTCGCCACCGGGCCTCGGCCCTTGTCCAGCTTGGTTTCCAGCACGGCGCCGTGCCCGGCGGCCTGCGGGTTCGCCTTCAGCTCGCCGATGTCGGTGACGAGCAGGATCATCTCGAGCAGCAGGTCGAGGTTCTGCTTCTTCTTGGCCGACACGGGCACGGTGACCGTCTGGCCGCCCCACTGCTCGGGCATGAGGCCGAGATCGCCCAGGTCCTTCATGACCCGGTCGAGGTTGGCGTCGGGCTTGTCGATCTTGTTGATCGCCACGATGATCGGCACCCCCGCCGCGCGGGCGTGATCGATCGCCTCCTTGGTCTGCGGCATGACGCCGTCGTCGGCCGCCACCACGAGGATGACGATGTCGGTGACGCGGGCGCCGCGGGCGCGCATCAGGGTGAACGCCTCGTGTCCCGGCGTGTCGAGGAAGACGACCGGGCGGTTGTTGACCGTGACCTGGTACGCCCCGATGTGCTGGGTGATGCCCCCGGCCTCGCGCTCGGCGACCTTCGTCGTGCGGATCGCGTCGAGCAGCGTCGTCTTGCCGTGGTCGACGTGGCCCATGACGGTGACGACCGGGGCGCGCGGCACCAGGTCTCCGGGCTTCGACTCCTCCGTGCCGACGTCGACCAGTTCCTCTTCGAAGCTGCGCAGCTTCACGTCCGCGCCGAACTCCCGGGCCAGCGACGTCGCCGTGTCGGTGTCGAGCGTGGTGTTGATCGTCATCATGATGCGGCGGTCGAGGAGCTTCTTGAGAATGTCCTTCGCCCGCACGTCGAGCTTCTCGGAGAGTTCCTTGACCGTCATGCCCTCTGCCATGGTGATGGTGCGCGTGACCGGCGGCGGCGCCTCGACCATGGCCGGGCCCGGCGTGACGTCCCGGGAGTAGTCGCGGCGCGGTCCGCGCGCGCCGGTCCGGCCCATCGGCCTGGGCGGCGGCGCCGGACGGCCGACAGCGGGTCGCGGCGGGGCCGTTGGAGCGCCGGGGCGGTACACCGTCCCGGTCGGCGGCCGCACGGGCTGCGACGGCAGCGGGCGCGGGCCGCCGGTGACCGGCGGACGCAGCATCGGCGGCGCCGCGGGCGGGCGGGTGCCGGGAGCGGCGGGCCTGGCAGGGCCGGCCGGCCTTGCCGCCGTGCCCGTCGCCGGCTGGACGGCCGGCGCCTTGGCCTTGGGCACCAGCTTGGGCAGCACGATCGTCCTGGCCGGCGTGGTTCCGGCCGTCGGCGGCGCGGCTTTCCGCGGCTCCTCGACCCTGAGCCTCAGCGTGGGCGGCACGAGGCGGCCCGTCGGCGCGGGCACGCCTGACGGGCGGGCCGCCGCCTCCGCCGAAGCGGCGGCTGGCGGCCGGCTCGGACCGGCTTCAACCGCCGCCGGTTCGGCCGCGGACGGCTGAACCTCCTGGACGGCGGCTGCGGCGGGCGTCACCTCGGCTTCCGCCGCTTCGTGCACCCGCGGGGCGCCCGCGTCCTCGCGGGCCTCGGCCGCCTCGACGACCGCATGGAGCGCGGCCGGCGCCTCGACGGCCGCCGGTACTTCAGGCACAACGTGCGCCGGTGCCGGCGCCTCGACCACGGCCGTTTCGACCAGCGATTCGACGGCCGGCGCCTCGTGGGCGGGCTCGGCCTCGGCCTGCGCGGGGGAGGGGACCGCCTTGTGGGTCTTCACCAGCCGCGGCGGCGGCAGCGACGGCTTGGGCGGCGGCGGCGGCGGCGCCGGCGCCGCCTTCCTGCCCGCGGCGGCCTTCTTGACCTTGGCGGCCGCGCCTTCGGCGAAGATGTCGCCGCTCGGGAGCGTGATCCCCCGCTTCTTGGCCAGGCGCTCGACAAACTGCCGCGCGACCATCTCCTCGACGGTGCTGGACGCGCTCTTGACGTCGATCCCGTGGTCGCGCTTCAGCAGCGCGACGATTTCCGGGCTCGACGTGTCGAGCAACTCCGCGATTCTGTAAATCCGAACAGTCGCCAACGCCAACCTCTGCGAATACGTTTATGAACCCGACCCGGACTCCGCCTCGGGCGCCGCCTCGAGGGCCTCAGTCGAGGCCTCGGGGTCTGCGGGCGCCTCGGCCTGGCTCGCCTCGACGACCGCCCTGGCGGACTCGAGCACGGCCTGCACGGTCTCTTCGTCGAGGCCGCACTCCACGAGCGCCGCGGGATCCGCGGCGGCGACCTGCGCCGCCGACTGGTAACCCGCGCCGCGGAGCACGCCGACGACCTCGTCGTGGATGTCGGGCAGGCTCAGCACTCCAGTGCCGCCGACGGCCTCCCCGCCGCCCGGCGCCTCGAAGCCCTCGAACTGCAGCTCGACTTCCTTGCGCTTCTCTTCCTCGCTCTTGATGTCGATGCGCCAGCCCGTCAGCTTGGCCGCGAGCCGCACGTTCTGGCCCTTCTTGCCGATGGCGAGCGAGAGCTGGCGGTCCTCGACGACGACTTCCATCACCCGCTCCTGTTCGTCGACGATCGTGACGCGCTGCACCTTGGCCGGACTCAGGGCGTTGGTGACGTACAGGACGGGATCCTCGGACCACTCGACGATGTCGATCTTCTCGCCGCGCAGCTCGCGGATGATGGCCTGCACGCGCGTGCCCTTCATGCCCACGCACGCGCCGACCGGGTCGACGTCCCGCTCGCGCGAGAACACGGCCACTTTCGCCCGGTCGCCGGCTTCGCGGACCGCGCCCTTGATCAGCACGGTGTTGTCGTAGATCTCCGGGACTTCCTGCTCGAACAGCTTGGTGAGCAGCGCGGGATCGGTTCTCGACAGGACGATCTGCGGGCCCTTGGTGTTGCGCGTGGCGGCCTTGATCACGGCCCGCACCCGGTCGCCGGGCGCGTAGCTCTCGGCGCGCGACTGCTCCTTGCGGGGCAGCACCGTCTCGATGCGGCCCACCTCGACGATGATGTCGCCGTTCTCGAAGCGCTTCACCATCCCGGTGACGACCTCGCCGATGCGCTCGTTGTACTCGGCGAAGATGTTCTCGCGTTCGGCCTCGCGGACCTTCTGGAAGATGACCTGCTTGGCGGTCTGCGCCGCAATGCGGCCGAAGCCCTCGGTCGGCTTGGGGAACTCCATCTCGTCGCCCAGCTCGATGCTCGCCGCGATGTCCTCCCCGTAGGCCTCGGTGTACGTCTCCCGCGCTTCGGCCAGCGAAATCTCGGTCACCGGGTTCTCGACGGTCTCGACGACGGTCCGGACGGCCACCAGGTCGACGTGCCCGGTTTCGGGATTGAAGCGCGCCTTCAGGTTCTCGCCGGCCCTGAAGACCTTCCGCGACGCCGTCAGCACGGCGTCCTCGATGGCGGCGATCACGACCTGGGGGTCGATGCCGCGCTCCTTCGCGAGCGCCTCGATCGTCTGCTGAACGGGATTGCTGCTGCCTGCCATGCTCAGAACTCCACTTCCAGCCGGGCTCGCGCGATCCGCGAGGCCGGTACGCGCCTGACCTGGTCTGTCCCGACCGCCACCAGCACGTCGTCGCCGTCCATGCCCTGCAACCGGCCGCGCACGAGCGTCTGTCCCTCGATCGGCTCGGCCAGGACGACCCGGGCCAGGCATCCCGCGAAGCGCCGGTAGTCGGCGGGGCCCCGCAGCGGCCGGTCCAGGCCGGGCGACGACACCTCCAGGGTGTACCGGTGCCCGACGACGTCCTCGACGTCCAGCAGCGTGCCCACCTCGGCGCTGACGAACTGGCAGTCGTCGATGGTGACGCCCTCGCCCTCGATCGTCCCCGCGCGTCCCGCGTGCACCGGCGCGCCGGGCTTGTCCAGGTAGATGCGCAGGATCCACCCGTGCGCCTCGCGCCGGAACTGCACGTCGAACACCTCGAGCGCCCGGGACCGCGCGACGCGGTCCGCGATGGCCCGGATCCGGTCGAGACGCCCGATTTCGCCGGTCGAATCCACTGCGCACCTTCCCCTGAAACGCAAAAAGTGGGCCTGAACCCACTTCATAGGTCTCAGATGGGACTTCCGGAGTACTGCAGTATATCACTCGCAATCGGCGGCGGGCAACGGCCGGACGACCAGGTCGTACTCGCGGGACCCGACGATGGTGCCGTTTGCGAAGCTGCCGGGGACGCTGGCTTCCGGGTCGGCGTCGGTCAGGTAGACGCACGAGTCGATGTCCGGCGCCTGGGTGGAGAGGCGGCCCCTCAGCACGAGGCCGTGCTCGGGCGACGGGCCGTCGATCATGACGCGCACCCGCTCCCCGACGCGCGCCCGCTGGGCTCGCCGGACCAGGCGCTTCTGCGCGCTCATCAGCGCGGCGCGCCGCTGCCGCTTCACGCGCGGCGGCACGGTGTCGGCGAGGGCGTAGGCCCCGGTGCCTTCCTCGTGCGAGTAGGTGAACACGCCGAGGTGGTCGAACCCGACGTCCTGCACGAAGGACGCAAGCGTCGCGAACTCGTCGGCCGTTTCGCCCGGGAAGCCGACGATGAGCGTGGTTCGCAGCGCGACGCCCGGCACCCGCACCCGGACCCGCTCGAGCAGCCGCCGGTAGGTCGTGCCGGTCCCGGGCCGCTTCATCCGCCTGAGGACGGCCGGCGCGGCATGCTGCAGCGGCAGGTCGATGTACTTGCACACCTTGTCGCTCTCCGCCATCGCGCCCAGCATGTCGTCGGTGATGGTGGTGGGGTAGAGGTAGAGCAGTCGGATCCACTCGATCCCGTCAACCCGGTTCAGGTCCCGCAGGAGCCTGGCAAGGGCGCCGCGCTCCCCGCGATCCACGCCGAAATACGTCGTGTCCTGGGAGATCAGCAGCAGCTCGCGCACGCCTTGATCGGCCAGGTGCCGGGCCTCCGCGAGGACCGACTGGGGCGTGCGGCTGCGGTAGTGCCCGCGCAGCGTCGGGATGATGCAGAACGCGCACGCGTAGTCGCAGCCTTCGGCCACCTTGATGTAGGCGTAGTGCTTCGGGGTGACCAGCGTGCGGGGCGTGTCGGCGTCGTACAGGTAGTCCGGCAGGGGGGCGGCGCCGCCTGCGGGCGGGGTGCGGAAGAGCCGCATCGGGACGGCGGCGCCGGCCGGCGCCGGCACCAGCGCGGTGACCGCCTGAACGATGTCCGGAACCTGGCCCGTGCCGAGCACCGCGTCGATGTCGCCGATCTGCTGCTGCAGCTCCCCGCGATAGCGCTCGGCCAGGCAGCCGGTGACCACCAGGCGCCGGCAGCGCCCCGACTTCTTCAGCTCCGCGAGTTCGAGAATCGTGTCCACCGACTCCTGCTTCGCGGAGTCGATGAACGCGCACGTATTGACCACGAGCACGTCGGCGCTCGACGCGTCGGAGGTGATGTCGTGGCCCGCCTGCTTGACGAGCCCGATCATCACCTCCGAGTCGACGAGGTTCTTCGGGCAGCCGAGGGAAACGAAGCCGATTCTCACGATTCTCGTCAGTAGCCAGCATTCAGTAGCCAGTAGTCAGTAGAAACTCTCGAGCGCCCTCTCTTCGGTCACTCCGCGCCGTGCCGAGAAGGTCTTCTACTGGCTACTGGCTACTGACTACTGGCTGCGAGTCCTTTCCTGCTCACGGATACAACCTGTTCAACGTTCTCGCGTACGGAATCGCCTCGCGCAGGTGGTCGAGTCCGCAGATCCACGTCACGACGCGCTCGATGCCCATGCCGAAGCCGCCGTGCGGCACGGTGCCGTAGCGCCGCAGGTCGAGGTACCACTCGAAGGCGTGGGGCGGCAGGTCGTGCTCCTGGATTCGCTTGAGCAGCAGGTCGTAACTCGCGATGCGCTCGCTGCCGCCGATGATCTCGCCGTAGCCTTCCGGCGCCAGCACGTCCACGCAGAGCGCCACGTCGGGCCGCTGCGGGTCGGGCTCCATGTAGAAGGCCTTCACCTTCGACGGGTAGTGCGTGACGGCCACGGGCCTGTCGAAGGCGCTGGCCAGGAGCGTCTCGTCCGGCGCGCCGAAATCGCCCCCCCACTCGAAGGGCTGGCCCTTCTCGTTGAGCAGGGCCACCGCTGCGTCGTACGTGATCCGCGGGAACGGCTTCTTCACCAGCTCCAGCTTCGAGAGGTCGCGGTCGAGGCGCTTCAGCTCGGTCCGGCGTCGCTCGAGCACGCGCGTCACGACGGCGACGACGAGATCCTCGGCCAGCTCGATGACGTCGTCGAGCCTCGCGTAGGCGACCTCGGGCTCGACCATCCAGAACTCCGAGAGATGGCGCCGCGTCTTGGACTTCTCGGCCCGGAACGTCGGGCCGAAGCAGTAGACGCGGCCGAGGGCCATCGCGTTGGCCTCGTTGTAGAGCTGGCCGCTCTGCGTGAGGTACGCCGTGGTGTCGTCGAAGTACTGGACCGGGAACAGGGTGGTCGTGCCCTCGCAGGCGGCCGGGGTGAAAATCGGCGTGTCGGCCAGGATGAAGCCGCGGTCGTCGAAGAACGACCGCACCGCCGCGATGACCTCGGCGCGCACGCGGAGCACGGCGCTCTGGCGCTCGCTGCGGATCCAGAGGTGACGGCGGTCCATGAGGTAGTCGACCCCGTGCTCCTTCGGCGTGATCGGGTAGTCGGCCGACTCGCCGACCACTTCGACCGTCGCAAGGTCCAGCTCGAATCCGCCCGGCGCGCGCGTGTCGGCGCGGACCGTGCCCGACACGATGATCGACGTTTCCTGCGTCAGGTGATCGGCCCGCCGGAACGTGTCGTCGTCGACGGCCGCCTTCGACATGACGCCCTGGATGAACCCGCTGCCGTCGCGCACGGTCAGGAAGTGGATCTTCCCGCTCGACCGCCGGGCGTGCAGCCAGCCTCGGATGATCACCCGCCGGCCTTCGTAGCGGGCGATGTCTTCGATGTAGGCGAGGGTCCCCTCGTGTGTCATGTCCAGCTCCGTGCCGCGTGTTCGAGCCGGGCCGCCGCCTGGCGCGCCCGCTCGAGCGCCGGCGCGGACGGGTCCGCGCTGGCGAGTTCCAGCATCATCGTGCCCTCGTATCCGACTTTCTGCAGCGCCATCAGGGCGCCCGTCCAGTCGATGGTGCCGTCAAACGGCGCCAGGTGTTCGTCCCGGCGGCCGTGGTTGTCGTGCACGTGCGTGGCGGCGAGCACGCCGGACAGCGTCTCGATGGCGTCCACGACGCCACCCTGCAGGTGCGCGTGGCCGAAGTCGAGGCAGACGCCGACCTCGGGCATGTCCAGATCGTCCAGCAGATCCACCAGCGCGCCGGCCGTCGCCATGGCGTTCGGAATCACCTCGAGGGCGACGCGGACACCGAGGGGCGACGCGCACGCCGCGATCTCCTCGACGCTGCGGGCCACCGCCTCGCGGCTGTTCTGCACGGCGGGCGAGAGGAGCGAGTCCTGCAGCCCGGGGTGGACGACCAGCACGGACAGCGGGACCCTCCGTGCGAGCTCCAGCGCCGCCTTCGTCTCGCCCACGGCCAGCGCTCGCGCCGCCTCGTCCGGGGACGCAATCGACAGGGGATGCACCCAGCGTCCCTCGAAGCGCTCCATCACCGGCGCGTGCAGGCTGTGCAGGCGGAGGCGTTCGCGCGTCAGCCAGTCCGCCACCTCGTCGAGGGCGGCCGGATCGTGGTAGTCGACGTGCGAGCGCGTGGCGATGATCTCCACCGCGGCGAACCCGTGCGCGGCGACCTCGGCGAGGTGGTCGCGGCGCAGGCGCTGCGCGTGGTAGAGCTGGGTTGAGACGCCGAACTGCACGGAGGCTGCTCCCGATGCGGGGTGAAACTCCTATTCTACCCCACGGCCACGGCTCAGCCGCGCAGCTCCTCCACGTAGCGGCCCAGCACCTCGCGCAGCCCGGCGAGGCGCGGGTACTTCGCCAGGTTGGTGCCCGCGTAGTGCAGCGTGCGCGGCATGTACTGGATGTACACCGGGTTCCGACGCGCCGCCGTCTGGTAGCCGAACGTGCCCAGGGCCTTGAGGTTCCGCTGGAGGGCCATCAGGTCGAAGCGCCGGCGGAACTCGCGCCGCTCCTCCGGCGACGGGGTCCCGCCCCGGAACGCCAGGAAGTAGGCGATGTAGTCTTCGAGCGCGTCCTCGCCGATGTCGACGTACGAGTCCCTGAGCAGCGACACCAGGTCGTAGGTGTCGGGCCCCATCCGGGCGTCCTGGAAGTCGATGATGAACAGCCGGCCGTCGCGCCACATCAGGTTGCGGCTGTGGTAGTCGCGATGGCAGAGCACCCGTTCCTCGCCGGCCAGCTCGGTGACGATGGCGGCGAACTCCGCCGCGAGCGCCTCGCGATCGGCCGGCGTGATCTCGGCGCCGCGGTAGCCGGCGACGAAGTGCTTGAGGAAGAACTCCATCTCCCAGGTGAGCTTCGCCACGTCGAAGGCGACGCCGTACGGCACGAACTGGCTCGACGCGAGCTCGCGCCCGCGGCGCTGGATGGCCGCGATGAGCCTGATCGCCTCGCGGTACAGCGCCGTGTGTTCCGAGACCGGCGCCGAGCCCAGGTGGGCCTGCAGCGTGACGTCGCCGAGATCCTGGAGTTCGAGGATGCCGAGGTCCTCCGCGTGGCCGAGGATCGCCGGGATGGGCACCGGCATCCGCCCGAGCAGGCCCGCCACGTTCACGAACGGCAGGGCGTCGAACGAGAACGGGGAGGCGTGCAGGGCGATTACGAAGCTGCCCCCGCCGCGCGGCAGCACGCGGAAGTAGCGGCGGTCCGACGCATCGCCCGTGAGGGGCAGCACGAGGGCGTGCGGCGCCTGGAGGCTGGCGCGCTCGAGGTACTGGGTCACCTGCTCGGGCAGGGCGGCGTCGGGCGTCGACTTCAAGGTGGTCATCGCAACGGGTCCCTTCGGGGCGCCCGGCGCCGTGTCGCGTCGAGCGGAGACAGCAGCAGATCGCCGAGGCACGCGCCGTCGTCGCCGCCGGCGCGATCGCCGCGCGGCAGGACGACGCGCCGCGAGAGGCGCAGGCCGGCCGGGACGCGCGCGCCGTCGGCCACGACGCACTCCTCGACCGTGGCGCCGCCCGCGATGGTCACATCATCCCACAACACGGATCGCGTGACGCGGGCGCCCGGCTCGACCCGCGCGCGGGCGCCCGCGACGACGTCACCGAGGCCCTCGGCGCGGCCGAGCGCGAGGCACGTCTCGAGGTAATCGGCCGCCGTGCCGATGTCGAAGAACGACGCCTCGCTCGTGAACACGCGGATCGCGCCGGGCCGCGTCGCGACGATCTCGTCGTAGAGGCCGCCGATCGTGCCGGCGGGCGCCTGCGGATCGAGCGGGGCGAACACCGACGCCTCCACCGCCTGGACGCCGATGAAGTGCCAGCCGCGGTTCCCCGGGCCCGGCCGCGTGAAGCCCGTGACGCGTCCCTCCCCGTCGACGGAGACGCCGCCGTAGTGCAGCGGGTCGGGGTTCGGCACGACGGCCAGCGTCACCTCGGCGCCGCCGGCCGTGTGGCGTGCCGCGAGCGCGGCCAGATCGAGGTTGGTCAGCGTGTCGCCGTTGACGAGGAAGAACCGGGCGGCGTCGAGCAGCGGCAGCGCGAGAGCCGGGCCGCCGGCGCTGCCGAGCACGCGGGGCTCCCAGGAGTAGCGCACGCGCACGCCGAACGCGCGGCCGTCCCCGATTGCGCCCGTGATCGTTTCGGGGCGATGATGCAGGTTCAGCACCGCGTCGGCCACGCCTCCCCCCGCCAGCCAGCGCAGGATGCGCCCCGCGAGCGGGACGCCCGCCACCGGGAGCGCCGGCTTGGCCTTGAGATCGGAGAGCGGCGCGAGGCGCGTGCCCAGCCCGGCGGTGAGCACCATGGCCGGCCACGGCGGCGGGGCGGCAGGGCGGGGAGGCGGCGTCCGGGTCACGTGATGCGGTCGGGCTCGTCGAAGATCATGTGGGCGCCGCGGAATCCCAGGGCTTCACGGTCGCGCATGAACAGTCCGCAGTAGGACTCCAGGATGTAGTCGGCCGTCGTGCGGCCCAGCGCGGTCGCCGCCGCGGTGATGCCCGCCTCGGTGCCCTCCAGTTCGACGAAGGTGCCGATGGGCGTCTCGTCGATCGCGACCACCACGCCGTCGAGCGCGTACTCCTCGCGGTACTTCTGATAGCGGAACCAGACGCGCAGGTCGAGGCGCTCGAGGACGCGCTGCAGCACGCCGGCGTCGGCGACCGCGGTTTCGAGCTCCTCGCGCAGCTTCATCGGGCCCGGCTGGACCGGCCCCTTGAAGGTCAGGTACGAGCGCGCGTCCTCGCGGCGCAGCCGCAGCGCGCAGCGGCGCTGGCGCAATTCCTCGCGCTCGTTGTCGAAGAGCGCATCGTCCTGGAAGCGGCGCTCGCGCACGGGCGAGGCGCCGAGGGCCAGCACCGCCTCGCGCGCCTCCTGCGCGGACGTGAAGCGCAGCTTGATCTCCCGTTCGAGCATGGCCGCTTCCAGTCTACCTCTTTGCGAAGACCATCACCGTGTGCGTGCTGCCCAGGCCGCCGGGCAGCAGGAGCGTCTTGAGCGCCAGGCGGTCGGCGAGCCGGTCCGGGGCCGAGAGTTCGGCGACCAGCGGGCTGCCGTCCAGCACGTCCAGCAGGAACCGGGTTTGGGGCGTGACCGCCACCGTGTCGAGGCCGGCGCGTTCAGCGGCGCGGCGCACCGACGTGACATCGACGTGCGACGTCAGGTCGCGTCCGCCGGGGTCCGCGAGCCAGGCCGGGCCGCCCCGGTCGCCGGGCGCGTCGACGACGTGGCGGGAGTACGTCGCCAGCGTCCCGCGCGCGCGGGCCTCCGAGTACAGTTCGGCCGCCTCGTAGCCGTAGTCGATCAGCACGAGGAAGCCCCGGCGCAGGCGCGCGGTGGCGACGGCCACCCAGTTCGTGGCCGCCAGGTTGATCTCCGCGCGCGCGCCGGCGGCGAGGGCGACGCCGGCGTCCGCCAGGTACTCGCCGAGGGCCGGACTCGACGGCGGCCCCGGCCGGGCGACGAGACGCGCCGCCTCGAGATCGACGTAGATCTCGCGCAGGCCGGCCTCCCCCTGCTCGACCAGGTGCACCGGGAATGCGTCGAGCAGCTCGTTGGCGAAGACGATGCCGTCGATGTCGGCCGGCAGTGCCTCGCCGGAGGACTCGAGGCGAGGCAGATGCGAGGCGAGCACCGCCCGGTGTGCGGCGCGGGCCTCGGCGCTTCGCTCGACGAGATGCGCCGCGATGGCGGCGTAGAAGGCGGGATCGCGCCGCGCGGCCGCATCGAGGATGTCCCGGGTGAGCCGGCCGTCGCCCGCGCCCGCCTCGACGAGGTCGACGCGGGCAGGGCCCTGGCCCCCGCTTCCCAGCTCGCGCCAGTACGCGGCGAAGCGCTCGGCGAGCAGCGCGCCGAATGCCGGACCGGTGTCGACACTGGTATAGAAATCGCCCGTGCGGCCAGACCGTCTGGCTGCACGGGCGTAGTAGCCGACCTCGGGCGCGTAGAGCGCGAGGTCCATGAACTCGGCCACCGTGATGGGCCCCTGCCGGCGGATGCGTTCGGCGATGAGCGCGCGGCAGCCGGAGTCCATCTCGGCCGGTCGCAGCCGGTTACTCCTTCGTCACGACGACGAACGTCTCCTGGCCCTGCTTCCACAGCAGCATCCGGGCGGCGCCGCCCTTCTTGATCGCCTGGAGCGCCTGGCTGGCGTCGCGGACCGTCTCCACCGTCTGGCCGTTCACCTTCAGGATGACATCGCCCGGACGCACGCCCTCGCGCGCCGCCGCCGACGTCGGGTCGACCTCGGTGACGAGGACGCCGCGGGTGCCCGAGGGGACCCGGAGGCGCCGAGCCATGTCGGCGCCGAGCGGGCCGAGCGTGACGCCGAATCCGCTCCCGGTGTCCTCCTGCTGCGGCTCCTGGGCGGCGCCCCCGCTCTCCGCGTCGAGGTCGAGTTCCTCGATCGTCACCGACAGGC
>Ga0316603_10001278_pt1 | contig 13300 bp, 7 predicted proteins | sample OWC_soil_day10_n_FD_207649 | JGI IMG/M metagenome (GOLD analysis project Ga0316603, IMG submission 207649) | Wetland soil microbial communities from Old Woman Creek delta, Ohio, United States - OWC_soil_day10_noCT | ecosystem: Environmental > Terrestrial > Soil > Wetlands | place: USA: Ohio...
ATTTCGGGAGAAGGGGCACCGATTGCAATATCGGCCGATGGGAAGACATTCGTTATAGCGGCGAAACACATTGAAATATGGAACGCGATTACCGGCGAGAAGAAGGCGTTGCCGGTGGAGTCCTTTTTCTTGAGAAAAGTTGCCTTATCTCAGGATGGAAAGTATTGCTGGATAATTAAGTGGGGAGATAGATCAGGAAATCTCCCCGTCGAGGTATGGAACACTGATACGGTTAAGAAAGTACGCGAGTTGAATGTTGCCGCACCTTCACAGTGGATAGGCCTTTAATTCCTTTAATTACGCTTAATGCAAATGATCAACATCTCGCGGAGGGTTGCACGTGGCCCCATGCGGCCATGGCTCTTTTGTCATACTCTTCACCTGTTCCGGAACTACTAACGGCATGCCCAAAAAGCCCATGGAATGGCGCTCCCAGGCATGCCCTGCCTGCAACGCCCATTCCACGCGGCTCCCGGCATACCCTCGAAAACGGCTCCGCCAGCGCGCTAACGAACCACGCAATCGAGATTCAGCGGGTTACCCCGCCTCACATCCCCTTCACCGCATAGATCGCCGGCAGGTTGCGCCAGGCGCCTTTGACGTCCATGCCGCAGCCGAAGACGAAGCGATTCGGCAGGCGCACTCCCACGTAGTCGGCCTTGAGTGGCTTTTCGTGGTCGAGGTCTTTTTCCGCCAGCACCGCGACGATGCACTCGGTGGCGCCTTGGGTCAGCAGGCGCTGCTTGACGGCGGCGAGGGTGACGCCCTCGTCGAGAATGTCGTCCAGCACCAGCACCACCCTGCCCTGCACCGGGGTGCGCGGCTCCACCACCCAGGCCAGTTCACCGCCGGTGGTGACGTCGCCGTAGCGGGTGGCATGGAGGTAGTCGCATTCGAGGGGGAACGTCAGGCGCGGCAGCAGCTGGCCGGCAAACACCACGGCGCCGCCCATCACAGTCAGCACCAGCGGATGCTTGTCCGCCAGCTTCTCATTTAGGTGGGCGGCCATCAGCTCGATGGCGGCATGAATCTCGGTGGCGGAACGGATCAGGTCCGCTTCGGCAAACAGGTGACGGGCTTCTTGCGGGGTCATGGCGTTTCCTCCAGAAGGGCTAGCAGTTGGGCCTGGTCGAGAACCGGGACGCCCAACTCCTGAGCCTTGTCGAGCTTCGAGCCGGCTTCACTGCCGGCGACGACGTAATGGGTTTTCTTCGACACCGAGCCGGCGACTTTGCCGCCCTTGGCCTCGATCATTTCCTTGGCCTGGTCGCGGGATAGGCTGGGCAGGGTGCCGGTGAGGACGAAGGTCTTGCCGGCCAGGGGCAGGTCGGCGGCCCTCCCCTGCTCCACCGGCCAATGGACGCCGGCCGCGCGCAGCGTGGCGATGACGTCCCGGTTGTGCGCTTCGGCAAAGAAGTGGCGCAGGCTAGCCGCCACCACGGGGCCGACGTCGGGCACCATCTGCAACTGGCCTTCGTCGGCGTCCATCAGGGCATCCAGGTCGCCGAAATGCCACGCCAGGTCTTTCGCCGTGGTTTCACCGACGTTGCGAATACCGAGGGCGAAAATGAAGCGCGGCAGGGTCGTGGCCTTGCTCTTCTCGATGGCCTCCAGCAGGTTAGCCGCCGACTTCTCGGCCATGCGTTCGAGGTTGGCCAGAGTCGCCATGCCGAGCCGGTAGATGTCGGCAGGCGTTTGCACCAGACCGCCATCCACCAGTTGTTCCACCAACTTGTCGCCGAGACCTTCCACGTCCATGGCGCGGCGGCCGGCGAAGTGCAGCAGGGCCTGCTTGCGCTGAGCCGGGCAGTAGAGGCCGCCGGTGCAGCGGGCGATGGCTTCGTCTTCCGGTTTTTCCACCGCCGAGCAGCAGATCGGGCAGGCCTTGGGCATCTCGAAGGGCGGGTGGATCGGCTCCTGGGCAAACAGGTCGTGGCTGGAAGCGCCGAGGGGGCGGCGTTCCAGCACCACCGACACCACCTCGGGAATCACGTCGCCGGCGCGGCGCACGATTACTGTGTCGCCGACGCGCACGTCCTTGCGCCGCACCTCGTCCTCGTTGTGCAGGGTGGCGTTGGTCACCGTGACGCCGCCGACGAACACCGGCGCCAGCCGCGCCACGGGGGTGATGGCCCCGGTGCGGCCAACTTGCACCTCGATCGCTTCCACCGTGGTCAGGGCTTCCTGGGCCGGATATTTGTGCGCCACGGCCCAGCGCGGCTCGCGGCTGACGAAGCCAAGCTTAGCCTGGAGTTCGAGGGAATCAACCTTGTACACCACGCCGTCGATGTCGAAGGGCAGGCTGTCACGCAGCGCGGCAATGCGCTCGTGGAAGGCTGCTAGGCCGTCGGCGCCGGCGACCCGCGCCCGATGCTCACACACCGGCAGGCCGAAGGCGGCGAGAGCATCGAGCACCCCGCCATGGCTCGGTGGCAGATTCCAGCCCAAGGTTTCGCCAAGGCCGTAGGCGAAGAAGGACAGGGGCCGCTCCGCAGCGATCTTCGGGTCAAGCTGGCGGATGCTGCCGGCGGCACCGTTGCGTGGATTGACCAAGGTGGGCCGGCCCTTGGCGCGTTGTTTCTCGTTGTAGCGCTCGAAATCGGGGCGGCTGATGTAGGCCTCGCCGCGCAGTTCCAGCACCTCGGGAGCGTCGCCATGAAGCCGCAAGGGAATGCAGCGGATGGTGCGCACGTTCTGCGTCACGTCTTCACCGGTCTCGCCGTCACCGCGCGTGGCAGCCTGGACCAGCACCCCATTCTCGTAGCGCAGGTTGATGGCGAGGCCGTCGAACTTGAGTTCGGCGGCGTAGTCGATGGCGGGTTCGAAGTCGTTGAGACCCAGGGCGCGGCGCACCCGGCTGTCGAAGGCGCGGGCACCCTCGGGGGTGGTGTCGGTCTCGGTCTTGATCGAAAGCATCGGCACCGCATGCCGCACCGGGGTGAACTGCGGCAGGGGCTTGCCGCCGACGCGCAGGGTGGGCGAATCGGCTGTCGCCAGTTCGGGATGTTCGGCCTCGATCAGCTGCAATTCCCGGAACAGCCGGTCGTACTCGGCGTCCGGGACGATCGGTTGGTCTTCGACGTAGTAGGCGTGGTTGTGGCGCTCGACTTCGGTGCGCAGCCATGCGGCCCGTGCGGCGACGTCAGTCACGACCACTCAGCAGCGATCAACGGAACAAGCGTTGAGCGCGCCGTCCCCCGGCGGGAATCTGGTGCGCGGCCATGGCCTGCTGGAGTTCGGCGATACGCTTGCGGATGGCGGCGATCATCGGTTCGCCCAGCGGATTGCGCTGGTCGTCCACCAAGGCGCCTTCCAGGGCGGTGGCGAACTGGCGCGCCAGGGTGACGAGGCGGTCGAAGGCCGCCGGACCATTGGCGGCGCAGGGCACGTCGAACCAGAAGGTAACGCCGGCGGTGGTCTGGCCGGAGAGGCCGTCGCGGTCGAAGGCAGCGCCGCCGAGGTTGGAAAGGGAAACGCCGGAATCCGGCTCGGGATTGTGGAAGCGGCCATCGGGCCACCATTCGAGACCGGAGGCCTGGGCGACACCGAGGAGCTTGCTGCCGCGCATTTCGCCACCCTGGGCATGGACCACATGGACGGCGACCTGCATGTCGACACCGGCGCAGAAGTCGTCGAGGGCGATGGCCTGTTCCTGAATCGCCTCCCGCGACGGCAGTTCCATTTGGGCCTGGAACTGCTGGGCGAGGGACTGTACGCCCTGCTCGAAGGTCGTCAGGTCGGCGTCGGAAACCGGCCCCTGGCGATCCGCCAGTTGCAGGCAGGCGCGCAGACGGCGGAAGCGGCCGCTCTCGCCGATGCCGATCGGACGCCATTCGTGGCTGATGTCATGGCAGCCGGCCCAGGACAGGGGCTTGGCCAGATGTTGGGCCAGACTCTGCTGGGCAGCGAGAATTTCGTTGGTGGCGAAGGCGTTGGCGCAGTCGATACGCGCCACCCATTCGATGCCAGGGTCGGCCAGTTCCGCCGGGGCCTCGGTCAGCACCGGCGGCTCGGCCTTGGGCGGCAGGGCGGGTTCGATTGGGGCTGCCGGCCGGCGCGTGGTGACCGACGGGGCCAGGGGCGCTTCGTCTTCGGCCTCCGACGCGGGAATGACGGGCTCGATGCGTTCCGCCACCAGTTCTTCCCGGGTCTCGGCGAACACCGGCTCCACACGTCCGACCGGCTGGGCGGGAGGGGCGTCCATGGCCGGGGCCGGCACATCCACCAGGGTGGCATCCGGATCGTCGTCCATCAGCACGTCGGGCTGCTGGCCCTTGAACACTTTCTCGGCGAGCTTGAAGTGCTTGCGCTCCTGCCACTTGTTGTAGCCCCAGACGCCGATCACGGCGGCGGCGCCAAGGCCGATCAGGGCCAACTGCAATTCATTCACAACCATTTACGCCGCCTCCGATTCGGTCATACGCAGGGCCTCTTCGATATCCACTTCCACCACCCGCGACACGCCGCGCTCCTGCATGGTGACGCCAATCAGGTGCTGGGCCATTTCCATGGCGATCTTGTTGTGGGAGATGAAAATGAACTGGGTGTTATTGGACATCTGCTTCACCATCTTGGCGAACCGTTCGGTATTGCTGTCGTCCAGAGGCGCATCGACTTCGTCGAGCAGACAGAACGGCGCCGGGTTGAGCTGGAACATGGCAAACACCAGGGCAATCGCCGTGAGAGCCTTTTCGCCGCCGGAGAGCAGATGGATAGTGGTGTTCTTCTTGCCCGGCGGCTGCGCCATGATCTGGATGCCGGAATCGAGAAGTTCGTCGCCGGTCAGCACCAAACGCGCCTGACCGCCGCCAAATAGGGTCGGGAAAAGGGTGCCGAAGTGGCGGTTCACCGAATCGTAGGTCTCCTGCAATTGCTCGCGGGTTTCCTTGTCAATCCGGTTGATCGCACTTTCCAGGGTGCCGATGGCTTCGGCTAGGTCGGCCGACTGGCTATCCAGGTAGCCCTTGCGCTCGCGGGAGGTTTTGAGTTCTTCCAGGGCCGCCAGATTGACTGGGCCGAGAGCTTCGATCTCGGCGCCGAGGCGGCTGATTTCCCCTTGCAGGGCGGACTCGCGCATGCCCGGCGTCAGGCTGGCCGCTAGGGCGGCTTCGGCTTCCTCGCCGGTAACGCCGGCCTCCACCAGGCGCTGCTGGAACTGTTCTTCGTTGAGCTGGGCGGCCTGTTCCTTGAGGCGCAGGTCGTTGATCTTGTCGCGGGCCGGTTGCAGGCCCTGCTCCAGGCGCAGGCGGGTTTCGTCGAGCTGGCGCAATTCGGCGGCGGCGGTTTCGAGGGCGTTGCGCCGTTCGCCGAGCGAGCCTTCGCGGCCCTGCTTGGATTCGAGGGCGGTCTGCAACTGCTCTTGCAGGATGGCGTCAGAAATGCCCGCCAGCTCGGTCGTCACCTGTTCCGTGTCCTGGGTTACCCGTTCCATCTGGGCGCTGGCGGTGGCCGCCGCGCGGGCGTTGGCTTCCAGGTGGTTCAGGCACTCCCGCTCGGAGAAGCCCGCGTCTTGCGCCTCGCGGGCCAGTTGCGATTCCATGGCACGGGCTTCGCGCAGGGCGGTGTCGGCATTGCGCTGGGCGTTTTGGGCGGCATCGAGACGGCTGCGCACGGCATCGAGGGCTTCGCGGCAGCGGGCGATTTCGTCTTCGGCGCGCTCGAATTCGATTTTCTCGTTGCCTTCCTGGCGTTCGATCTCGGCCAGGTCGGTGAATATCTGCCCTGCCCTCTCCTCGTAACGGGCCTGGGCCTGGGTCAGCTTGAGGGCTTCGACATGGGCGCCGTGGAGGCGCTGCTGAGCGTCCTGGCTGGCGCGGCGGCCTTCGGCCAGGCGTTGCTGGAGTTCGGCCAGTTGCTGCTCGGCTTCGGTCTGGATGTCGCGGGCAGCATCTTCTTCGGCCTGGCGCGCTTCGATCAGGGCGCCGAGTTCTTCGATTTCCCGCTGGCGTTCGATGATGCCGTGGGTGCGGGTATCCGGCACATACAGGGTCAGGCCGTGGAGAGTACGAGTGTGGCCTTCGCGGCTGACACGAATGCCGCTACCGCCGGCTTCGGCGAGGGCATCGGCACTTTCCACCACGCTGACGCCGGCCAGCCACTCATCCAGCACCACCGACCAGCGGCCATCGTCGCAATGCACCTTGGCGCGCAGGCTGTCGGCGGCAGCGGGCTGGGCTGCGGAGCCATCGGGCAGGGCGAGGGAAAGAATGCTCGGCGGCGGCTCGATCAGGGCGTCGAGGGCGGTGTTGCCGTCGGCCATGAGGGCCGAAAGACGCTCGCGCAGGATGGATTCGACGGCGGTTTCCCAGCCCTTCTCGACCTGGATGCTCTGCCACAGGGGCTTGGCGTCGGCGAGGTTGCGGGCCTTAAGCCAGTCACCGATCTCGCCGCTCTGGGCAACCTTGGCCTGGAGTTGCTCCAGAGCGCCGTGGCGGGCCTGGGCTTCGGTGAGCTGGCGGTGAGTCGCTTGCAGGCGCTCGCGGGCGCTGCGTAGGGCGGCGTCGAGTTCCGGCAGGCGGCCCTGCATCTCTGCCACCTGTTCCTGCCAGCGGGTCTGCTCTTCCTCGGCGCGGGCCTCGGCTTCCTGGGCCGCGGCCAGTTGCAGGGGATCGGGGGCGGCGCCGAGGGCGGCCTTTTCCGACTCCAGGCGCATCTTGCGCTGGGTGAGGTTTTCGATCGCGCGCAGGGCATGGCCGCGGTCGGCCTCGGCCAAACGGACGCCCTGCTCCGCTTCGGCCATGGCGCGGCGGGCATCGTTGACCTGGGCGGTAGCCTCTTGCACGGCGTCTTCCGCGTGAGGCAGGCGCTCCATGGCTTCTTCGTGGCGGGCGGCGGCGGTTAGGGCGCGGTCGCGGGAGTTTTCCAGCAGGGACTTCCAGCGGAAGTCTTCTTCCTCGACCCGCTTCACCTCACCGGACCAGTGGGTACGCTCGGTGTCGAGCTGGGCCAGACGCGCCTCCAGCCGGGCGCGGGAGTCGATGATGTGATGAATCTCGGATTCGAGGCGCTTCACCTCGGCATTGGCCGCGTACATCTCAGCCTGGGAGGCATGAAGGGCGTCGGAAGCCGCGAAATGGGCCTCGCGGGCCTGTTCGACGCGGGCTTCCACCTCCCGCAACTGGGCGGTTTCGGCCTCGACGCGGTTGATCGCCTCTTCCACGTTGCGGGCGTGACGCACTGCCTCGCCACGGGCGTCGTTGCGCTTTTTCAGCCAGAGCAGATTCTGGTTGTGGGCCAGTTGGCCCTGAAATTCGCGGTAGCGCTGGGCCACTTCGGCCTGGGTTTCCAGATGACCGATCTGGCGTTCGAGTTCGTTGCGGATGTCGTCCACCCGCGCCAGGTTTTCTTTCGCGTCTTCGAGGCGGTTTTCCGTCTCGCGGCGGCGTTCCTTGTATTTCGTGACGCCGGCAGCTTCTTCCAGGAACATGCGCAGCTCGTCGGGCTTGGCCTCGACGATGCGGGAGATCATGCCCTGGCCGATGATGGCGTAGGCACGGGGGCCGAGGCCGGTGCCGAGGAACAAATCGATGATGTCGCGCCGGCGGACGTGGAGATTGTTGATGTAGTAGCTCGACGTGCCTTCCCGGTCGATCACGCGCTTGACGGTGATTTCGGCGTACTGCGACCACTGGCCGGCGGCGCGACCGAGGGCGTTGTCGAAGAACAACTCGACGCTGGCGCGGCTGACTTCCTTGCGCGTGTCGGAGCCCTTGAAGATCACGTCCTGGATCGACTCGCCGCGCAGTTCGGAGGCTTTCGACTCGCCCAGCACCCAGCGCACGGCGTCGATGATGTTGGATTTGCCGCAGCCGTTAGGTCCTACCACCCCAGCCAATTGGCCCGGGAAAAGGACGGTGGTGGGTTCGACGAAGGATTTGAAGCCGGCGAGCTTGAGTTTGGTCAGGCGCATTACCAGAGTCGTTCTATGTCGTGCTTGGAGGGTGTCCGGTCAGGACGGGTTTCGCGCAGCTGCCGGGGCTATAAGCCTGCCGGGCACGAAGCACGTTGATGCCAACGGCGCATTATAGCGAGTCAGCCTGGCTGTTCGCGGTTTCCGGCTCCGCTTCGACCCAGAGGTTAACGTCGCCAAGATGGCTCATGGGGCGGTGGTTTTCAATGAAGGTCTGGATTTCCCCCGCCGGCAGGGGTTTGCTGAGCAGATAGCCCTGAATCTTCTCGCAACCGATACTGAGCAGGAAGTTGAGCTGGGCCTCGGTTTCCACCCCTTCCGCCACCACTTCCAGGCCCAGTTTGTGGGCCAGCAGCACGATGACGTCGCAAATATCGGCGTCGTTGGGGTCGGTTTCGATGTCCTTGACGAAGGATCGGTCGATTTTCAGCACCCGCACCGGGAACAACTTGAGGTAGGCCAACGACGAATAGCCGGTGCCGAAGTCGTCAATCGACAGGGACATGCCGGTACCGGCGAGGGATTGCAGCATGGCGATGGTTTCGTCCGGCGAGCCCATGGCCATGGATTCAGTCACTTCCAGGTCGATGCTGTCGGCACGGAGTCCCGCGTCGTTCAGTAGCGCACCGATGCGAACCGGTAGTCCCTTGTCGGCAAACTGGCTGGCGCTGAGGTTGATCGACATGTGGATATGCCCGAGGCCCTGCTGATGCCATACCTGTAGCTGCCGGCAGGCCTCTTGCAGCACCCAGTCGCCAATCGCCGCGATGAGGCCGGTTTCTTCGGCAATCGGGATGAATTCCCCCGGCGGCACCAGGCCGCGGACCGGATGCTGCCAGCGCACCAGGGCCTCGACGCCGAACAGGCGGCCGCTGCGCAGGTCCAGTTGCGGCTGGTAGTGCAGGATGAACTGCCCCTGGTCGATAGCGGTGCGCAGATCGGCCTCCAGGGTGACGCGACGGGTCACCGCCTGGCTCATCTTGGCGTCGTAGAACTGATAGGAACTGCCGCCCTTGGCCTTGGCGTGGTACATGGCGACGTCGGCGTACTTGATGAGGTCGCCGCTCTCGGTGGCGTCGTCCGGGTAGAGGCAGATGCCGATGCTGGGGCTGGTGCGCAGGGTGTTGCCGGCGATCTGGTAGAGATTGGAGAGGTTGGCAACGATCTTTTCCGCCACTAGGCTGGCGTCGGCAGCCGACTCGATGGTGGTCAGCACCACCACGAACTCGTCGCCGCCCAGACGTACCACGATGTCGGATTCCCGCACCGAGGCCACCAGGCGATTCGCTACCTCCACCAGAAGCTGGTCGCCGACATGGTGGCCCAGGGTATCGTTGATGACCTTGAAACGATCCAGGTCGATCAGCATCATTGCAGCATGGCTGCGGTTGCGCTTCGCCAGCTGGATCACCTGCATCAGGCGTTCCTGAAGGCTGAGGCGGTTGGGCAACTGGGTCAGTGCGTCGTGGTGGGCCAAGTGCAAAATGCGCGCCTCGGCGGCCTTGCGCTCGGAAATATCTGAAAAGCTGCCGACATGATGGCTGACTCGGCCGCTGGCGTCGCGGATGATGGAGATTGACAGCCACTTGGGATAGGTTTCACCCGATTTGCGCCGGTCCCAGAGTTCGCCTTCCCAGGCGCCGCCTTGCCGCAGCCGCTGCCACATATCCTGGAACACCTCCGGCGGCGTGATGCCGGCAGAGAGAATTTTCGGGTTCTTGCCCAGGACTTCCCATTCCGCATAGCCGGTCAGACGGGTGAAGGCCGCATTGACCCGCACGATACGATTGTCGGCATCGGTGATGACCATGCCTTCATGGCCTTCGAAGGCGCAACCGGCGATGCGCAGGCTCTCTTCGGCCTGCTGGCGTTGCCGGAACAGGGTGTTGAAGCTGGTGAACAACTCGCCCAGTTCGTCGTTGCGCGCCACCGGCAGCAGGGCCAGTTCGGTGGAACCGGTGGCCATGTCGCGAATTTTCTTCGCCGCCTCTTCCAGGGGCCGAAGCTGGCGCCTCACCAGCAACCAGACGATAATGCTAACCAGCAGCGAGAACACGGCGGCGCTGAAGAAATAGCGCTGCTTCAGGGTCTCGATCGGCGCCATGGCTTCTTCCAGGGGCAGCACTTCCTGCACAAACCAGCCGGCGGCCGGAATCTGCTTCGCCGACGTCAGGACACGGATCCCCTTGGAGTTGGTGGATGTTCCCGAGCCCTCGCCCCCCGCTGCGAACTTGTCGAGCATGACATTGACGCCGGGTTCCGGGAACGACTGCAACACGCGTGTCGGATCGCTGATGGCGATGATGAGCCGATAGCGCGCATCGCTCACCGCAATCCAGCCGCTCTGACCTACCCGCGACTGTTCGATCTGCCCGAACAGGGAGGGATCGGAAAGGGTCGAGAACCCCACCAGCACGGCCGCGACCTTCTTATTCGGATTCAGCACCGGTGCGGCAAAGGCTACGCCGGGCTTGCCAGTGAACCGGCCGACACGCGGCTTGCCGATGGCAGGCTTGGCGGATTTAATGACCTCGGAAAAATACTCAAGCTCGCGAAAGTCCGCCCCGACGCGCCCCGGCACGACCGGATGATCGGCGATGGCGCGGCCATCGGCACCGACCACCACCACACCGGCGCCAAAGAACACGCCAAGCACCGGACGCTCGATCAACAGTTGCTCCAGCCGGGCCGGATCAGCGAGCAATTGGGGCGCAACTTCCTCGGCCACGGCAGCCAGGGCGTGAAGCCGCAGTTGCACCTTCTGCCCGATCTCCGCCGCCGTGTGGCTTACCGAAGCCTGCTGCTGATTTGCCAGCACGGAGACGAAGTCATCCTGCAAGCGCGAGGTCGCCAGATAGGTCAGGCTCCAGATGCCGCCGAGGAACAGCAACAACACGGTCAGGGCAACCCGATTCTTCAGGGTTAGCGAAGACAGGGACTTAATCATGGGGCAGCGGGAATACTTGCGGCGCGAACGGCCAGAACCCTTCACTTTACCCGAGTAAGGCCTATAGAAACAACATCCGTAGGGACATGGAATAACCCTTTCAATGACGCGGCGATCCACGAACGAACGGCGTTGGCGGATAATGCCGCCTTTGCGATTACCGAGACGTCCCCGCCATGCCCAGCCTGCCCGTCAAGTCCCTGGAAACCTTTTCCAATCCGGCCCCCCATCGGGACTACCAGATTCACATGGAAATCCCCGAATTCACCTGCCTGTGCCCGAAAACCGGCCAACCGGACTTCGCCGTGCTGACCCTGGACTACATCGCCGACAAACTCTGCGTCGAGCTCTAGAGCCTCAAACTCTACGTCTGGAGCTTTCGCGAAGAGGGCCACTTCCACGAGGACGTCACCAACCGCATCCTCGACGATCTGGTGAAAGCCACCAAGCCCCGCTACATGCGCCTCACCGCCCGCTTCTATGTGCGCGGCGGCATTTTCACCAATGTCGTCGCCGAACACCGCAAGAAGGGCTGGAAGCCGGCGCCAAAGGTGGAACTGGCGGAATTCTCGCCCCAATCCAACACCCGGGGATGAAAGCGGCGGGGGGCGGTTCCACCGGTCCCGCGCCCCAACGCCTGCTGCTGGCCTTCGCCCTGCTGACGGCGCTGGCGGCGGGCAGCCAGGCCCTGCCCATGCTGTGGCAAACGCCTCTGGCCGGCTGGCATGGCCTCTTCGCCATCGGCGCCCTGCCCATGATCCTCACCGCCATGGGCTATTTCGCGCCCGTGCTGACCCGCAGCGCCAGCGCGCCACTGCAACTTGCCCTGATTCCTTTGGTCGCGGCACTGGCGGGCGGCGCCATCGTTCTGTACTTTCTTGGCAGCCTGCCGACAGCGCGATTCTGGGCGCCATGGCTTGGGCTGACGGCCGCCATTGCGCTCTCCCTTTGGCTTCAGCGCCGCCGCCGTACCTGCCTGGGCGCCCCCCATCCCGGCCTTGCCTGGTATGCCGTTGCCCTCGTCTTTCTCGCCCTGGCCCTCGCAGCGGTAGGCACCTCTGCCCTCATCCCGAGCCTGACGGCGCCGCTGCGCCTATTCCACCTCCACGCCAATCTTCTCGGCTTCATGGGCATCACCGCGCTGGGCACCCTGCAAGTGCTGCTGCCCACCGTGGCCGGCGGGCCCGATCCGGCCGCCGCCGAGCAACTGCGTCGTCACCTGCTCCCGGTGGCTACAGGCGCCTTGCTGATTGCCCTCGGCGCTGCCACATGGACGCCCCTGGCCGTGATCGGCGCCCTGCTCTACCTCTGGCCCTGGACGGTTCTGATGCGCAGCGCTTCACGCCTGCTGCGCCGGCACGGCACAGCCAACGCCCTGCCCCTGCTGGCCGGGGCTTTAGCGGGTCTCGGCCTCACCCTCGGTCATGGCGCCGCTCATGGTCTCGGCCTTCTGCCGGGTCGCGCCGCCTTGCCCCTGTTTGCCATTGCATTTCTGCTGCCCCTGGTCAGCGGCGCCCTGGCCCAGTTGCTGCCGATCTGGCTGCGGCCAGGCGTTCAGGAGGAATGGCATCACACCACCCGCCAGCGCCTGGCCCGACTCGCCTGGCCCCGTGGCCTGCTGCTGCCTGTAGCCGGCATGATGGCGGCTACAGGCCATGACATTGGCTTCTGGATCGCCCTGCTGGCGGCATTGTGGCTATTGGTGGGTGTGCTGAGGGCCGTTCTTACCCGGCCCTGAGGAAACTCAGGCCGTAGCCGCGCTTTCGCCGGCAAGCCACAGACACTTGCCCTTGCTCTCCTTGGTGATTTCCTGCAACACCCGCTCGTGGTCGGTGAGTTCTTCCGCCGACGCGCGCAGCACCGTCAGGGTTGGCCGGTCACGCACGGCCTGGGCCTGCGCGGCGGCGCTCACCGGCGGTTCCAGTTCCATAATGAGGCTTTCCTGGCCCCGGGTCATGGCCAGATAGACCTCGGAGAGCAGTTCCGCGTCGAGGAGCGCGCCGTGGTATTGGCGGCCGGAATTGTCGATGGCGTATTCGCTACACAGGGCGTCGAGGGAATTGCGCTTGCCGGGGCGCATCTCCCGCGCCATCTTCAGGGTGTCGACCACGCCGGCACAGCGCTTGTCGATGCTTTCCTGATCCAGCAGCGCGAATTCGGCATTGAGGAAGCCGACGTCGAAGGCGGCGTTGTGGATCACCAGTTCGGCGTCGCGGATGAAATCGGCAAACTCCGCCACCACCTCACGGAACTTGGGCTTGTCGGCGAGAAACTCATCGGTGAGGCCGTGGATGCGCTGGGCGTCGAGCGGCACTTCGCGCTCCGGGTTGAGGTAGAGATGGAGCTTGCGCCCGGTGAACTTGCGCCCGACCAATTCCACGCAGCCGATTTCCACCACCCGATCGCCGTTCTTCGGATCGAGTCCCGTGGTTTCCGTGTCGAGC